>Ga0210051_1005805_pt1 | contig 11734 bp, 13 predicted proteins | sample CryGey092014_all_FD_185464 | JGI IMG/M metagenome (GOLD analysis project Ga0210051, IMG submission 185464) | Groundwater microbial communities from aquifer - Crystal Geyser CG23_combo_of_CG06-09_8/20/14_all (SPAdes) (version 2) | ecosystem: Environmental > Aquatic > Deep subsurface > Groundwater...
AGCTTGCCTGCCCCGCACCTCCCGACGAAGTCGGGATGGTGCGTTGGGTAGTTTGTAGTTTTATTAATTTGCTCGTCAGATCTTTATAAACTACTTTTTCTCTTGGTCCTCTGATGACATTTTGCAAGTAGCTTTTCATAACCTTCTTAAAAGTAAAAGGTAAAAAATCAACGGATAAAATTTTACTCACCCGAGAATCTTTTAACAATTCATGCAAAACAAAATAATTGCGATTGACTATCCCCTTCTCCCAATCTGTATAAGAAGACATATTGAACATTATGATGTTGAACATAGATTAAAATTTAGAATTATGAATGATGAATGATAAATAACGAATGATAAGGCGTGATCCGAAATTCGACTAACTTAACACTCTTTCAATTTTCTTTATTTCCTTCTTCCAATTAAATTCTCTCAATACCCTCTCTTTCCCTTGAACACCTAATTTGTTCGCTAATTCTTGGTTAGTCATTAATCTCACAATGGTCTCAGCAATTTCTCGGGTATTCTCCGGATCTACTAATAAGCCGTTTACACCATCTTGGACTGCGTCCTCTACCCCTCCGCTTCTGCCAGCAATAACCGGTTTTTCAAGTGCGTTAGCTTCCAAGTAAACTATGCCAAACCCTTCAACATCTCTTGAGGAGAGCTCCCTTGAGGTCATAATAAAAACATCTGAAATTTCATAAAGGACAATGAGAGTTTCTTGAGAAGTGGTACCTGTAAAAACTACTTTATCCTCTAAATTTAACTCTTGAGTTAGTTTTCTTAATTCTTCTAAGCAAGGACCAGTACTTGTGATGACGTAAACTAAATTAGGGACCTTCTCTATTGCTTTTGGTAAAGCTCTAATCACCATATCATGTCCTTTTCGTTTAACTAATCGCCCCACAGTCAATAAAATTCTCTTGTTTTTCAAATTATACTTTTTAACAATCTCCTCTTTAACATTTTTGATTTTTGATTTTTGATTTTTGATTTTTTCCAATATATCTGTACAGGGACGAACAATAACAATGTTTTCTTTTTTTACTCCCAACTTTATGAGCTCTCCTTTGGTAAACTCGCTAATAGTTATAACTTTATAAGCTTCCTTTAATACACTTTTTAATATTCTTTTCTTCCTTCCATGCCGAGCAGCGGGCATAGTGACATCCATGGCATTAGTATAAACAATATAAGGAATTCTGAAAAGCTTCTTAATAAATAATGCCACTATTCCTACAGGCAATACTTGCCCCACTTGGATCGTTTTTATTCTTTCTTTTTTTACAATTTTTAGGCTTTTATAGAGCAAAGGGAGCCATTTAGGCCAAATGAAGCATAATTTACTAATAAGATTTTTCCTATAGATTTTATACCTCTGTTCTCTATCAAATATTTCACTATTTTCCATTTTAGGCGCTAAAATCACCAAATCCTTTTGGGGTAAATGAAGGGCAACTTGGCTAATATAATATCCTGCTCCCCCAATTTGGGGCGGAAAATCAATGGTTATAAGAAGAGATTTTTTTGTAGACATAAGCTCTTAATTTTCAATTTCTCATGGCTACGCCAGATCTGGCAAAGCCACGATAATTTTCCCGACAAATACATTAATATAAAAATTTTTTAAAAGTTATCGGGATCCCGATTTCTTTATATTTTAAAATTTACAATATGAAAATCGGGACTAATAAAAATCCAAATGTCCAATGACCCATTCGGAAAGATCGGGGGTCACCTTGAGCAAAGTCGAAAGGCGAGTTAAACCGAAGGATGACCAATATCAAATATATTATTAGGAATTGGCTTTATTTTTAGTTCGTGTGCTAACAAAAATGGATTTATAAAATACCTTAATATCTTCCTTGGTGAAACCTCGAAGTAAATACAAAATAATAAAATAAATAAAAACTCCTAGGGGTATTAAAATTAAAAAGGAAATTTGGGGTTTTAAATATAAAATAGTACTTCCCATAGCGAGTCCTGCGAAGAGGGGTTTTAAAAAATTCTTAAACATTAAAAACTTGTTGAACTTAATAATTCTATTCGTCCAAATAAAACCTAAAAAGAAAAGGATGGTTGCACTAGAAAGAGAAGCAATGCTTGCCCCAATGAAAGTAAAATACGGAATTAAAAGAATATTTAGGAGTACATTTATTACCATCGCTATCCCCATATTTATGGTATTAATGATTTGTCTATTACAAGCATTAAGAAGTGACCCCACAGGATAATTTAAAAAGATAAAAATAAGAGAACCCATTAAAATCTGAAGCGGGAGGATAGAAGGACTGTACTCTAGACCATAAAGCTTTAAAATAATTTTATCTGCCAAAATAATGGTGCCACAAGCTATGGGAATAGCCACTATCATTAAATAATTAAAAGCTCTTTCAAAAGTTTTAACTAAATGTTCACGGGATGTAACGAAGTAGCCACTAAAGGCAGGGTACAAAGAAGCGGCAAAGGCGGCAGGGATAAACTGTAAGGCAAAAGTCAGCTTATAAGCCACTCCATACCAACCAACAAATTTGTCTCCAGCTAATATAGAAAGAAGTATAGTATCAATATAAGAATAGACCCTGTTAAATATGCCAGCTATAGCAAATGGTAAGGCAATAATAAGAAGAGCTTTTAAAATATGTCTATCAAGAGAAAATTTGATTCTTGCAAGTTTTTTTCTGTAAAGAAGGGTTAAAGAGTAACAAAAATTAAACGAACTAGCTACCACAAAAACTAAAATCAAAATTACAAGCGGCGCTTTAAGTACCAAAGCCACAATCCCTAATGTGACAACAATTACTTCGTAAATAATAGTACCAATACTTTCATACTTTAAATTTTGATATCCTCTTAGAACACCGTAGAAACTTAAACTTAAAGAATCTAAAACCATCACTAACCCTGCTAAATAAACTAAGGTCTTAGTAATAGGTGGGTAACCCAAGAGATTAACTAATAATATAACTATAGCCCAAACAACTAACCCTAAAATAATTTTCAAACTCACTATATTGCTTAAATATCTATGGGTTTTCCCTTTATCTTTGGCTATCTCACGAATTAGAATGGGGGTTAAACCAAAATCAACAAATACAGAAAAAATGGTAGTAAAAGAAAGAGCAAAAATATACTTACCCGCGTCAGTCACCCCAATCATGCGGGCGATAAGAACAAAATAAAAGAAGGAAAGAATCTTTTGAATAACTAAAGCAGTAGTATAATAAGTTGTGTTTTTGGTGAGACGCCCTTGTTCGTAAGACATGCGTTTGATAATAACGCTGAATAGACGCTAATAGCAACGCTGATTTACCCACCAAAATTTTTCGCCCGAGCAATTTTTCTTCGAAAATTTGACGGGCAAGTAGAAAAACTTAGGCGGGTGAACGCTGAAATATTAAATATAGAATGTCCCACCCGTCAACTTGGCGGGCGGGACATAGTTCATTTACTTATGTATCATTTATACAATATTTGTATACTATTCGAAATTCGTATACCCCTACCTTTTCTGCCACTGCGGAGCTCGTCTCGCCCTCTTCAGTCCATACTTTTTTCGTTCTTTAACTCGCGAATCTCTTGTTAAGAATCCTTGCTTTTTTAGAGACTTTCTAAAATCAGGACTAAGTTTTATTAAAGCTCGAGTTATTGCAAGTCTTACGCTTTCTGCCTGTCCTTTTTTTCCACCGCCTTTTACTTTAACTGAAATATTAAATTTATTTTTTTGATCGGCCGCCTCCAAGGGAGCAGTTATAATCTTTTGCAAAGAAAACACAGGAAAGTAATCCTCAAATTTTTTTTCGTTGATAAAAATTTTTCCTTCACTTTCTTTGAAAAGCCTCACCGTAGAGGTGGCACATTTTCTGCGACCCACAGCGTAAATATAAGTTCCTTTAAAAATTCCTTTTGCGCCTCCTTTTTCTTTTTGGGAAACTTCTTCACTCTTAGAAATCTCTTTTTCAACTTTTTTGGCCTTGGAAGAAAATTTGAAGGGTTCTTTTCGAGGACCTTTTTTAGATTTTTTGATAATCTTCTTGATTTTTTCTTTTTTTTCTCTTTCAATTTTTTTTACTTTTTTCTCTTTAACCATGTTACTTCATTTTAACATTTTAGTATGATTTAGTGTTTATGCTTTAATCTTTTTATCATTTCTTTTCTTAACTTATTATTAGGAAGCATGTGCCAGACAGCTCTTCTTAAAATTTCAAAAGGATTCTCTTTAAATAATTCTCCCATTTTTTTCTCTTTAAGTCCTCCCGGATACCCGGAATATCTAAAATACTTTTTGTTCTTTAATTTTTGGCCAGTTATTTTAACCTTATCTACATTAAAAACTTCTACTATATCACCCACATCAACATACGGCCTGAATTCAGGTTTATTCTTTCCTCTAAGAATTAGGGCAATATTTGAGGCTAACCTCCCCAATACCTTCCCTTGGGCATCGATAGTATGAGTTTTTCTTGTTATTTTTTTTTGCACCATAAACAAAGTGATAAATTCTAAATTATAAGCACGAAATCCGAAACAATATCTAAATTTAAATTATCAAATCCAAAACGTTTAGAATTTAGAATTTTAGTCATTTGAATTTATTTCGAATTTTGGATTTAGAATTTCGGATTTTAGAACTACACCAGTTCTATCTGCACAATCTCTGCTCCATCGCCTTCCCTTCTTCCAATATTAACAATGCGAGTATATCCCCCTTTTCTGCTTTTATATCTTGGAGATAACTCTTCTATAATCTTTTGGACAGCCAAACCTTCTGGTAAAAAACTTTCGAGCCTTCGTCTTGTATAAAGAGTATTATTTTTACCTAATGCAATTAATTTTTCTACTATCGGTTGCATGGCTTTAGCCTTAGCCTTGGTTGTTTTTATTTTCTCATAAATAACAAAACTTGAAGTCAAATTTTTAAGAAGTGCTTCTCGAACTTCTTTTTTACGAGATAAAATTTTACCCTTCTTCCTGTGCCGCATAATTAATTTTAGTTAATATAGAGATGAAGTTAATAAAGTTAATAATTTATCTCTTTATCTCTCTATCTCTTTATTAATTTTTCTTTTTGGGTCTTCCTCTCTTTTTCGGAGAAATCTTAACTTTTGTTTTTTTTATCTTTTCTTTTTTCTTTCTCGGTTTAATCGCCGAGGTTTTCTTTAATTTCTCTCCTTCCTTTTCGGAAACTTCGGGAACCTTTTCCTTTTCAGTAATTTTCTCTTCTTCGGTAACCTTTTTCTCTTTAGGAATAATTTTTTCTTCTTTTTTCTTTTTGTTCAGATCAATGATTAAATCAAAATGATCTATTAAAATTTTAGCCGCTTTCTCTACGGCCTCCTTAGAACTAATAGTACCATCGGTTTTAATATCTAGAATTAATCTGCTATAATTGGTCATCTTTCCAACGCGCATATCCTCTGTTTTTATACCCACATTTTTAATAGGAGTAAAAATAGAATCTATCATTATAACCCCCGATTCCACCTCCTCTTTCTCCCTAGCTTCCGTGGGTACATAACCTCGACCGCATCTTGCAAAAATTTCCATCTCTAAATTTGCATCCTCATGGGTAAGTGTTGCAATGTGTAAGTCAGGATTAACTATTTCGACATCACTTGTAGTCTTGATATTTTTAGCTTTTACTTCTGTCTCTCCTCTTGCCTTGAGAATTAATCTTACTTCTTCAGAATCAAAAATTTTAAGTCTTAGAAGCTTCAGGTTTAAAATAATTTCTATAACATCTTCTTTAACATGCGGAATGGTAGAAAACTCGTGTTGAACCCCTTTAATTCTCACAGCGGTAACCGCCGCGCCAGGAAGTGAAGAAAGTAACGCTCTTCTTAAAGCATTACCTATGGTTACTCCATAACCCGGGTAACATGGTTCAATAACAATTTCAGCTTCATTTGCATTTTTACCTTTCTTAATTTCAATTTTCGATGGCAAAGGAATATTTTCCATATAATTTTTGATTTTACAAATTATTACAAATTTTGTCCCGACTACATTATAAAAATAAAAAAGTGTCGGGATTCACAAATTAACACTAATAATTAGTGAGTATTTATGGTAAATTGGTGCTTAATTAGCGTACGTCTACTATCTGGAATAATATTCTACAATTAGTTTGGTATTTATAATTTCCCCCAAATTTTTTCGCTGTGGTTTTCCGAGAATTTTACCTTCCAATTTTTTTACTTCCAAAGAAAGCCAAGGGGGCGTTTCGTGTTTATCTAAATTTATTAAGAGATCCTTAAAGCGGGGCGAATTAAAACTCTTCTCCCTAACTTTAATTATATCACCAGGTTTAACTTTATAAGAAGGAATATTAACTTTTTTATTATTGACCAAGAAATGACCATGAGAAACAAGCTGACGCGCCTCATCCCTTGAGGAGGCCAATCCTAAACGATATACAGTATTATCCAGTCTTAATTCTAAAAGCTGCAACAAGCTCTCGCCTGTATCCCCTCTAAGTCCTGCGGCTCTTTTAAAGTAATTCGCAAATTGTTTTTCTAAGAGACCATAAATTTTCTTAGCCTTTTGTTTTTCTCTGAGTTGTATTCCATATCCTGTAATCCTTCCCGTTCCCTTTACTCCATGCACCCCTGGAGGATATTTTCTTTTAACAATCGCGCACTTACTAGAGACGCATCTTGCTCCCTTTAAAAAGAGTTTTTCTCCCTCTCTCCGGCACCTCTTACATTTTGGTGATAATTTTCTAGCCATGTTCCTTTATTTTCACTCAGTCAAATGCAAAGTGACAGAGCAAAATTTAAAATTTAAAAATATTTTTTATTTTTTGTCTTTTCGCCCTAACGGGTGATCATCCGTAGGATGATATTTTTATTTCCGAACAAAACGAGGTTAGATTCTTCTTATTTTTGACGGTCTACAACCATTGTGAGGAATGGGGGTCACATCTTTAATAAGAAGTACTGTGAGTCCATTAGCATTAAGAGCTCGAATAGCCGCTTCTCGACCCGAACCCACTCCTTTAACAAACACATTTACTTCCTTTAGTCCCCTTCCTTTTACTTTCTCAATAAGATCTTTAACGGCTACCCCAGCGGCAAAAGGAGTAGACTTTTTGGGACCCTTAAATCCAACTTTACCTGCAGACGACCAGGCCAAAACATTCCCATTCTGATCAGTTATGGTTACTATTGTATTATTATAAGTAGCTTGAATATAAGCGCGACCCTGAGTAATTTGTTTCTCTACCTTCTTTTTTCTTCCTCTAATCTCCTTATTTTTGGTTGTTTTTTTAGATTGTTCCATAATCGCTAATTATGCTAATGAGCTTCGCTCCACAAATTACACAAATTATTTATTAGAGTAATTCGCGACCGAAGGTATTCGGGTTATTTGTGTTACGTTTTCTGGGCTAGAGATCGGCGACCACTGCCTATCGTCCTCCGTACATTCCCACGAACTGTTCGAGAATTAGTTTTCGTCCTCTGTCCCCGGACAGTAAGATTCTTCGCATGTCTTATCCCCTTATAACAACCTATTTCTTTCATTCTCTTTATATTTGAAAGAATTCTCCCTCTAAGAACGCCTTCTACTAGATAATTTTTTTCAATAATCTCCCTCAAATAATTTATTTCTTCTTCACTGAGATCTTTTGTTCTCTTGTTGTGGTCTATTTTTGCCTTCTTTAAAATCTCATTTGAAAGACTATAACCAATACCAAAAATATAAGTAAGCGCAATTTCTACTCTTTTATTTTGAGGAAGAGTTATTCCAGCAATTCTAGCCATAAGCGCTGCGCCCTCGCTAAACTCGGGCTTGCTAAAATTAAAGATTAAATATCAAAAATTAAAAACACAAACTTAAAAATCTTAAAATTCAAAATATTTTATTTTTTATATCTCATTTTTTATTTCCGAACGAAGTAAGGTCAGCCTTGTCTTTGTTTGTGTTTCGGATTTTTACAAATAACATAAACCCGCTTTTTCCTTCTAATTATTTTACAGTTCCTACACATTTTTTTAACTGATGCGCGAACTTTCATGAATTAAGCGAATTAAGAGATTATTAAATAGAAGCCATGAAACGCCGAAAAATTACATATACGCCATTTAGACGCCAATAGCATAGTACACAGAGTTATATTTATATGGCGTAATTTGGCTTCTATTTTTACCCCCACACCTCAGGCTTATAGCCAGGTGTGGAGGTGTGGGGGTAAATCGGCTTCTATAAAATCAATCACTTTGTATACTTGATTTAGTATCGATAAACTATTCGGCCTTTAGTTAAATCATAAGGGGTCATCTCTACTTTTACCTTGTCTCCCGGGGAGAGACGAATTTTATACATACGCATCTTGCCAGAAAGATGCCCCAAAATCTCATGTCCATTCTCTAATTTTATTTTAAAGACAGCAGAAGGCAAAAGCTCTTCTATTATCCCATCTATTTCCAAAAAATCTTTTTCCCCTTTCTTGAGAGAGGCTACCTTTTTGTCTTGCTCCATAAATAAGATATGATGAATTTATTATAAAAATTTAATGAGATTATGTCAACCCCGTAGAGACCCGCCTAAATTTTCTTCGAAAAACCTTGGCAGGCTTCTACGGGGTCAACTATTCAAAAGGCACAATATTAATAAATATTCTTTGGGCTCTCGCAATTTTTATTGGCCAATGGCCTATCTTGGGCCAAAATTTTAGCTTTACTTCTCTTACACCTTCTATTCTTTTGAGATACTCTAAAAACTCATTTTCTTTTCTCTTCAAAAGTTCTTTTTTAATCTCACTTAAAGGAAAATCTCGAATAGCAAATGTTTCTACATGAATTTTAAGATCGGCCTGAAAGCGCTCAAAATCAACTTTTTTTACTTCATATCTTAATATTTTCTCATTTGTTCCGATAATTTTTTTATCTTCTGGCAACAATAATTTTAATCTTGCTGTAATAATTTCCCTTAAATCAGCTTCTTTAAAAATTAAAGCTTTTGCTTTGATTTTAAATCTATTTTGAGAAGGTATTTTCTTTATATCAACACTTATTAATTCATTTATCAACTTCCATCCTTGTGGCACCTTCTCGTTTATTTCTTCTTTAACTTTTTCTTGAAGGCTCCCTAAGTTTTTTTTCTCATTCTCAGCGGTAAAAAAAATAACCGACTCCTCTCTATTTACCCCTATAATCTGGGCTGGGAGAATGCCTAAATTCACAAGTACCTTAGGAACATTTTTATCAAGTTTTATCTCAAAAGAAGCTGTAAACGGCTCTGTCTGGGCAACAAGAGTTATTTCAATTTTAGGTAAAATATATAGGACAATAACTCCTATTAAAAGGGCGGTTAATAAAATAAAAAGAGTAGATATTTTTCTACTTTTCGTCCCAACAAAATATCTCCTGCTAATACGGGTCTTGAATCCCATCGTTTTTATAATAGATTATAATAATTATTACGTCAAGTTAGGATTGCTTTAATCCTTCTTACTTCAGCTCCAGAAGATTTTTCACTTTTAATTTTAAAGATGCCAATCTCGCCAGTACTCTTTACATGAGGACCAGCGCAAACTTCTTTGGAATAAATCTCTCCAGTTTTGGGATTTCTAATTGTATAAACCTTAACTACTTTAGGGTATTTTTCTTTGAAAAAAGCTAAAGCTCCAGAAGCTACAGCTTCCTCATAAGGCATTTCTTCTGATACTATTTCTAAATTCTCTCTAATCTTTTCATTAACGATTTTTTCCACCTTCTTTTTCTCTTCTTTTGTAAGCTTTGTTGGATGAGTAAAGTCAAAACGAATTCGTTCTGGAGTAAGATCAGAGCCGGCCTGCCTTACATGTTTTCCTAAAACATCACGAAGCGCTTGATGCAAAAGATGGGTAGCCGTATGATGGGGTGCCACTTGCTTACCAAAATTTCCTCCTCCGCCAAATTTCTTTTCTACCCCAGCCCTGGAGATCTCCTGATGGTGCTGGAAAGCCTCTTTAAATCCGGCTTCATCCACCTCAAGCCCTTTCTCTCCGGCTAATTCTTTTGTAAGCTCTAAGGGAAAACCATAAGTATCAAAAAGATGAAAACTTTGAGAACCACTAATTACTTTCTTTTTCTCGGCTTCTATTCTTTCCGCTATCCTTTCAAATTCTTTTAGGCCCTTTTTTAGTGTCTTGGAAAACCTTTCTTCTTCTTTTTGAATGACGGTTAAAATATCATTTTTTCCTCGCTTGAGTTCTGGGTAAAACCCCTCATAACTACTAATTACTTTCTTAGCCAGTATAATAAGAAAATTCTCCTCTAATCCTAACAACTTTCCATATCGAATAGCTCTTCTTAAAATACGTCTTAAAACATAGCCTCGATCTTCTTTAGAGGGGAGCACGCCATCTGCTATTAAAAACGATATAGCACGAATATGATCAACAATAATGTGGAAAACCCTCTGAGTGTCCTTTTTATATTTTCGAGATCCTAATTTTTCCAATTCTTGAATAAGGGGCCACAGGAGGTCAGTTTCAAAATTGGATTTCTTCTCTTGAAGAATAGCGGCAAGCCTCTCCAATCCTATCCCTGTATCAATGTTCTTGTTTGGGAGAGGCTCATAATTTCCTTTTTCAGTTTTATTATATTCCATAAAAACTAAATTCCAAACCTCAACAAATCTACCACAAGCGCAATTTGGTCCGCATCCCTTTATATCACACTCGGCATTTCTGGCGCCCTCTCCGTAATCAAAGTAAATTTCTGAACAAGGTCCGCAAGGACCTGTTTTAGCAATTGGTCCCCAAAAATTGTCCTTCATTCCAAATTCTTTAATCTTTTCCTTTGGAACCCCTGCCTTCTGCCACCATTTAATTGCTTCCTCATCTTTCGGAATTCCCTTCTCCCCCTTAAAAACAGTTATCCGTAGACGCCGAGAATCAATTTTTAGAATATTTACAAAAAAGTCCCAAGCATATTCAATGGCTCCTTTTTTGAAATAGTCGCCAAAAGACCAGTTTCCCAACATTTCAAAAAAAGTATGATGGGTCGTGTCTCCTACCGCATCTATATCTATTGCTCTAAAACATTTTTGAACTGAGCAAGCGCGTCTATAGGGAGGAATTACATCCCCCCTAAAATACGGGACAAATTGCTGCATTCCAGCCGAAGTAAAAAGCACAGAGCTATCAGCCGGAATAAGCGAAGAAGAGGAAACCACGGTATGTCCCCTTTTTTTAAAGTAATTTAAAAATTTATTCCTTATTTCTTGAGAGGTCATATACTTTAAAATCCAAGGTTCTAAACATTTTTCACACAGTGACAGTCACTTCTTCAGTATTAGTGTCGAAATTGACGTATTAATTTTGATTTTTTAGCCTTGGAAACTTTTTTGAGATGTAATTTTCTCAAAATCTTTTTTAAATTTCTTTCTTTTTTTCTGCTCATAATTTTTATTTTTCTTAACAAATTTTTACATTGGGAAAAAATGGAACCTTCCAACAGATTCTTTAAATTTTGAGCTTCGTAGGGGTAATTCATGAATTACCCCTACATATTTCAATCCTACATTAGAACTATTTGAACCCATAAGAGCAAACGCAACAATTTTTTCCATTGTTTTGGTATTTTTATTACCTCGGTAATCATTAAAGGCTTGAGAGTATAGTTTTTTCTCCTTATTGCGAATAAGGATTCCGGGAAAACCAAACTGCCGTAATAACAACAGCAGCAATTATTATAGTAAAGATTTTTTTGTTCCCGGCCATAAATTTACCTGCCCCGTAGTGTGCTCTGCTCTACTA
>Ga0210051_1005806_pt1 | contig 11733 bp, 10 predicted proteins | sample CryGey092014_all_FD_185464 | JGI IMG/M metagenome (GOLD analysis project Ga0210051, IMG submission 185464) | Groundwater microbial communities from aquifer - Crystal Geyser CG23_combo_of_CG06-09_8/20/14_all (SPAdes) (version 2) | ecosystem: Environmental > Aquatic > Deep subsurface > Groundwater...
ATCTCACCTACCTGGCTTATGGGTTTGGTGTTAGAAGGGAGATAGGGAAAGGCTACTTGGGGCTCAATTTTTGATACATCGTATTTTATGATATTGGCATATTCAGCAGCCTCACTTGACTGAGATTCTTCGCGGAGTTTATCCTGGTGAGCCGAAGCTCTGAACGAAGTGAAGAGGAGATTCTTTGGTCGCTCTGCTCCCTCAGAATGACAGAAAGCGGAAGGCTCAGAATGACATTGGTGAGAATGCTGTTTAATATATTCCTCGGCCTTATCATCTACACAAAAAATGCCAGCTTTAGCTCCAGCTTCAATGGCCATATTTGCCATAGTAAAGCGTCCATCCATTGATAGCTCATCAATTGCTTCACCGCTAAACTCCATAACCGAGTAAAGCGCTCCATCCACACCGATATCTCCGATGGTATAAAGAATAAGATCCTTGCCGCTAACCCATTTGGGCAGCTTCCCATGGTAAATAAACTTAATCGTTTGTGGCACCTTCATCCATATTTCACCAGTAGCCATAGCTACGGCAATGTCAGTTGAACCCATGCCTGTGGCAAAAGCTCCCAGGGCACCATAAGTACAAGTATGGGAATCAGCGCCAACAATGACTTGCCCAGGCAAGACCAGGCCTTGCTCAGGCAAGAGCACATGCTCAATCCCCATTCGACCTACTTCAAAGTAAAGCAATCCTTGTTCCTTAGCGAACTCACGCATCAGCTTTGCTTGTCCAGCAGATGATATATCTTTATTGGGGCAAAAATGATCGGGAACCATGACTACCTTTGCTGGGTCAAATACCTTCGACACTCCAAGCCGTTGGAACTCCTTTATGGCTAAGGGGGCAGTTATATCATTGGCTAAAACTAAATCAACTCTGACATTTATAAACTCGCCGGGGCTGACCTTGTCTTTTCCACAGTGAGCAGCTAATATTTTCTCAGCTAAAGTCATATTAGACACCGCAAATAGAGGGGGATCTGAACACCTATTGAAATATGGCTTGCCATTCGAACACCTTCAAGAAATAGACATATAAGCGATGTGTGTTCATACTGTAATTAGGGTCTCAATGGCCGACAAGTGCTCTCTTATGCTCCTCATTCGCTGCAGATATTCATTTACCGTAAGATTTTCATCGCCCTGGCTTAAAGTGGCATAGAGCATGAGGTGAGGTTGCCACCGCGCGTCAGGTCTATCATTTTCTTTTCCCTCCATCACCTGATTTATAAACTGACCTATGTTAAGCTTGTTAGCAGGAGCAGGGCCTCTTGGTATTGTTCCAATTGGTGGCGCCGGCTTAAACACGCGTCTTGGAACCTCTTCCCAATATGCCTCGAAGAAATAATCGTTTGGCAAGTTCCTCAGCTCATCCTGCAGCGCCGCACTGTCTGCTCTTGATAAAGCCTCCCAAGTTGACTTAAACTCTAAATTGAGTCCAAAATAACAGGGATTTATCTCCTCTCCATAGAAGCAATTATATTGCACTTGGTTTTGGTGGATATCCTGAGATATCCAATGATATTTGTCCCATTTGTCCCTAAAAGTGAGCCCACTTCCCCTTTCACTCGCAAACATTCGTGTGAAAGCATTATAGATTATAGTTTTTACATCCACTTTTTCCATCTTGTTATCCCTCCTCATCCCTTGGCTGCCAAAAGCCTGTTAAGTGCGTTCATATATGCCTTGGCACTGGCCACGATGATATCGGTAGAGGCACCCCGGCCGGTATAAGTGATGCCCTCACTCTCAATTCTTATTAATACCTCTCCAATAGCATCAATGCCTTCGGTAATCGATTTAATAGTAAATTCTGTAAGCTTGTTAGGTATGCCCACTATACGGTTAATAGCTTTGTAGACAGCGTCCACCGGTCCAGTGCCCAAGGCGGCATCAGCTAGGCTTTGTCCGTCAGGTCCAATGAGCCTCACTGTAGCTGTAGGAAGGCTATGGTCACCACAAGAAACCTCGACATGGTCGAGGTGGTATACTTCGGTGGCAGCGCGAAGTTCTTCAGCTACCAAGGATTCGATATCACGATCAGTAATCTCTTTTTTCTTATCAGCTAGCCCTTTGAAGCTCTGAAATGCGCGGCTCAGAGCCTCTTCACTTAGAGTGTAGCCAAGTTCTATTAACCTCTCCTTGAAAGCATGTTTACCACTCAATTTACTTAATACCAGGCTGCTTGCCGGTATACCAACCGACTTTGGATTCATAATTTCATAAGTTATGGCTTTCTTTATTAAACCATCCTGATGGATACCTGATTGATGGCGAAAGGCATTCGCCCCAACAATGGCTTTATTGGCTTGAATAGAGAAGCCAGTAAGTTCACTCACAAGACGACTTGTCTTGTATATCTGGGTAGTGTCAATATTGGTAGTGAGATTAAAGGAATCCTGGCGAATCTTTAGCGCCATTACGATCTCTTCCAGAGAGGCGTTACCAGCACGTTCTCCGATGCCATTGATAGTGCATTCAACCTGCCGGGCGCCATTGCGTATTGCCTCAAGGCTGTTAGCTACCGCTAATCCTAAATCATTATGGCAATGAATGCTTATTATGACTTTATAGATATTGGGCACTTTAACTAGAATGCCTTGGATCAAGCTGCCAAATTCTTCTGGTGTAGCATAGCCTACAGTATCAGGTATGTTTACTGTGGTTGCCCCAGCATCAATCGCAGCTTCTAAGATATGATAGAGGTAAGCAGGCTCAGTGCGACTAGCGTCCATAGGTGAGAACTCAACATCGTCAACATAACTTTTAGCTCGAGCCACCATTTTCTGAGCCATCTCCAGAATTTCCTCTCGGCTTTTATTAAGCTGGTAGAGAAGGTGGATATCCGAGGCAGAGAGGAAAACATGGATTCGGGAGTGAGATGCCTCCTTAATTGCCTGCCAAGCTCTATCCACAGCCACAGCATTGGCATGGGATAAAGCACAAATTATGGGACGCCGAACTTCTCTGCTGATAAGTTGAACAGCTTCAAAATCGCCAGGCGAGCTAATAGGAAAACCAGCTTCAATAACATCAACGCCAAGCCTATCCAATTGCTTAGCTATTTCTAGCTTTTCCTGAGCATTTAGACTTGCCCCTGCCGCTTGTTCCCCATCTCGCAAAGTGGTGTCAAAGATAATTACTTTGTCCGTTTTTTACCTCTTCTTAGGAATCATTTCAAGAAGCTTCCTAACCGTTATTTTTATTCTTCCAGCATAGGTAAACACTTCTTCCATGCTAAGTCCAGCTTCGTAAAAATTGCTATGTAAGTAGCTAGCCTGACTAAAGCCATTCCATATGCTTTCATCCTTGCTTCTTTTCGCCAACTCCCTAGCATACCTTCCAATTTCCTGATGAGTATTAAGCTCTCTTCCTCTGCTTGCCGCTACGGCCTTTAATGCTTGTGCCATGCTTCCCCAGAGAAACTCACCTGCCTTCTCTGGGTTACCAACTTTAATAAATTTAAAGGCATTCTCCAAGTAATGTATGCTCTGGGGCTTGTATTTCTCGTTATTTATTGCTTCCACGTCAAATTTCCTCAGGCGGAATGGAATATTCTAAAATATCTGCCGCCTTGGCATCTATCTTAATCTTAGCTATCCTAGTGTGCAAAAGGCCCACATCGATTTCTACTGCCCAGATATTGTCTTCCTTAGCAGCTTTGATTGGCTGCTGTGGTATAAACTGGTAATGCTCCTTCAAAAAGGATAAAGCTATTTCTGTAGCCTCTGCGGCGGATTTTACCTTAATTGGCTCTGCCCTTGTTACTTCTTCCCCTTCTTTAGACATCGCTTCCTTAATTAGCTCTAACACTTTGGGCAATTGAGCCAGATCAGCGAAGGGAAGCCAATTATAGGACTTTGTTTCCCTCAAGTCGGCGTGGGTTAGTCCTACCCGTTTAGGAAATTGGATCGTTATCGATTGGTCTCGCTTATGAGTGTATAGCCAGCAAACCACCCCTTTGGCTCCATATACTGAATGCCAACCTTCCGGTTTAACAGGTCTAATTTTGCCCCCTATCGAAGCGATCCCCTCTTTCAATGCCTCTAGCAACTTTTGACTACTCATTTTGCTCCTTCTACCTTTTAGCACTTCTAGTATTTTAACATGCAATCAGCTCTTACGTTTAGGTACAATGCATAATGATCAAGCGCCGTTTAGTATTAGCCCTTAAGCCAAGGCATCATATCCCTGAGCCTTTTGCCCACCAATTCGATTGGGTGCTCTGCTTCCTTTCTCTTCATAGCATTAAAGCTAGGGCGACCAGCCTGGTTTTCCAAAATCCATTCTCTGGCAAAGCTGCCATCCTGAATCTCTGCTAGGATTTGCTCCATTTCCTCTTTGACTAAATCGTTAATAACCCGTGGCCCACGGGTATAATCACCATACTCAGCCGTGTCGCTTACAGAGTACCTCATGTAATTCAAGCCACCTTGGTACATGAGGTCAACAATAAGCTTCAGCTCATGGAAACACTCAAAGTAAGCGATCTCAGGCTGGTAGCCAGCCTCCACCAAAGTCTCGAAACCAGCTTTGACCAAGGAGGATACTCCTCCACAGAGTACCGTTTGCTCACCAAAAAGGTCAGTTTCAGTCTCTTCGGCAAAAGTTGTTTCCAGAACCCCAGCCCTGGCACAGCCGATACCCTTAGCATAAGCCAGAGCAATATCCTTTGCTTTACCTGAAACATCTTGATGAATAGCAATTAAAGCTGGGGGTCCTAAACCTTCGGTATAAAGTCGCCGTAATATATGCCCCGGACATTTAGGGGCTATCATGCTAACGTCAATGCTAGAAGGCGGTACAATTTGTGAATAGTGAATGTTAAAGCCGTGAGCGAACATCAAGGTTTTGCCTTTAGATATTTCCTTCTCGATTGACTCATGGTAGATTAGTGGATGTAAATTATCCGGAGCAAGCATAACAATGATATCGGCATGCTTTGTTACTTCAGCGGCGTTGGTTACCTTAAAACCAGCGCTTTCTGCTGCTTTCCAGCCTGCACTATCTAAGGCTTCAGCAACAATAACTTGGCAGCCACTGTCCCTCAGATTCTGGGCATGGGCATGCCCCTGACTACCATAGCCGATAATGCCAATCGTTTTACCCTTGATTAAGTCCAGGTTGGAATCCTTGTCATAGTAAATTTTAGCCATAACACTCCCTCCTTCAGAGAAATCCTAATTTCTAATATCTAAATCCTAAACAAATCCATTTGAAATGCAAAAGGCAAAAATAAAAATGCAAAATGACAGAGCAAAAGTTAAAAAGTTTGCATTTTGAATTATCATTTTGACTTTTGACCTTTGATTTTTAATTTTCTATATTGCTTCGGATTTTCACTGGGTGCCTCCACGAGTTAGAGCAACCCTTCCTGTTCTGGTGACCTCTTTAATACCAAAGCTGCGGAGAAGTTCAAATAGCGACTCTACTTTATCCTCGTCGCCGGTGACTTCCACTGTTAGTGAATCCGAGGCAACATCAACTATATTGGCTCTAAAAATATCCACGATCTGTATAATCTCGCTTCTTGTTGCAGCAGTAGCATTGACTTTGATTAAGGCTAACTCCCTGGCTACTATATTTCCTTCGGTTATGTCAGTCACTTTAATCACATTGATTAGTTTGTCTAATTGCTTCCTAACTTGTTCCACCACTGCAGAATCACCACTGACAACAACAGTCATGCGAGATAATCCAGGCTGTTCACTATGTCCTACAGCAAGGCTTTGTATATTAAAGGCTCGGCGGCGAAAAAGGCTAGCTACTCTATTCAACACACCAGGCTTATCTTCTACTAAAGCTACTAGGGTATGTTTCGTATCAGACAATTTACTCCTTTTTCACCCTCACCTTATTCCTCTCCCTTCAAGGGAGAGGTTAGGTGAGGGCATTTCTGCCTTTGGCAGTTCTAAAGTTTCGGATAAACTTCCTCCCAGCGGTACCATAGGATAGACATTTTCCTCTGGCTCAACAACAAAGTCGATAAGAAAGGCCCCAGGGTAATCCATCGCTTTCTGTATAGCTGGAATTACCTCCTCCAGGCGTTTTACTCTTATTCCAGGGATATCGTAGGCTTCGGCAATCTTAACAAAATCCGGGTTCCAGAGTTTTGTATCAACATAGCGACGCTCATAAAATAACTCCTGCCACTGCCTTACCATCCCCAAATAGCCATTATTAATAATCGCTATTTTTATAGCAATTTTCTCCTGCGTTATGGTAGCTAATTCTTGAATAGTCATCTGAAAGCCACCGTCGCCAGCGATGCACCATACCATCTCCCCAGGGCACCCCACTTTAGCCCCTATAGCGGCTGGAAGCTCAAATCCCATAGTGCCTAGGCCGCCCGAGGAAATAAGGCTGTCAGGTTTAGTATAAACGAAGTGTTGTGCGGCCCACATTTGATTCTGCCCTATCCCAGTAACTACAATGGCATTTCCTTGGGTGGCTTCATAGATCTGGCGAATAACATATTGAGGTAAAAGCTCGTCATTTCGCTTAATATCCGGCGATGGATGCTCATACCTCCATTGATCTAGCTGAGAGAGCCAATCCAAATGGTCTCTGAAGTCAATTTCCTTATTAATAGCTTTTAATACATTTTTAACATCACCAACTATGGGCACATCTACCCTCACATTCTTTCCTATCTCTGCCGGGTCAATATCAATATGAACAATATGGGCATTAGGAGCAAAACCGCTGGTATTTGCCGTAGCCCGATCATCAAATCTCATGCCAATGGCGATAATAAGGTCAGCACTTTGCACTGCCATGTTGGCATAAGTCATACCATGTATCCCCATCATGCCGAGGCTAAGAACATGGTTTTGGGGGAAAGAACCAAGGCCAAGGAGTGTATTAACCACTGGTATTTGTGCCTTCTCAGCTAATTCCTTGAGCTCATCATAAGCCTGGGAAATAATTATTCCTCTGCCGGCAACAATAAGGGGTCTTTCGGCTTCATTAATGAGCCCGGCTGCTCTTTTAACCTGAACTGAATGGCCTCGGGAGATAAACTTGTAGCCTGGCAAATCAACTTTCTCAGGATAAACAAATTCTACTTCCTCTTGCTGCACATCTTTTGGTATATCAATAAGCACGGGGCCTGGCCTCCCTGTCTGAGCAATATAAAAAGCCTCCTTAACTGTCCTTGCTAGTTCGATGGCATCAGAAACAAAATAATTATGCTTGGTGATGGGGAGTGTAATGCCGGTAATATCTGCCTCTTGGAAGGCATCCTTGCCAATAAAGGGCCTGGCTACCTGGCCAGTTATAGCTACCATAGGAGAGGAGTCCATAAAAGCATTGGCAATACCAGTTACCAAATTAGTAGCTCCCGGGCCCGAAGTAGCTATACATACACCTGCTTTATGGGTAGCGCGAGCATAACCATCAGCAGCATGGGCTGCCCCTTGCTCATGGCGAACCAGTATATGCCGAAGTTGAGGATATTGAGGAAAGGTATCATATATGGGCAAAACAGCTCCGCCAAGGATACCAAAAATAACTTCTACTCCCTCTTTAATTAAGCTTTCACACAAAATCTGAGCGCCAGTCTTCTTCATAATAGCTCCTCTTAGTCAGCAAACACCGCTCCAGTGCTGGCTGAGGTCACCTTATCAGCATAGCGTTTAAGATAGCCAGTTTTAGCCTTTGGTTCAAAAGGAGGCAATAAGTTTAATCGCTGCTCTATCTCCTTTTGCGTTAATTCTACCTCTAATTTGTGGTTAGGTATATCTATTTTGACAATATCGCCGTCTTTCACAGCAGCTATAGGCCCTCCCGCTGCTGCCTCTGGTGAGACATGGCCGATGGCGGCACCCCTTGTTGCTCCAGAGAAGCGACCGTCGGTAATCAGAGCTACCTTACCATCCATACCCATGCCACTGAGAAGAGAAGTTGGCGTCAGCATTTCACGCATCCCAGGTCCCCCTTTTGGTCCCTCATAGCGAATAATAATTACCTCCCCAGATTTGAATTCCCCTTTTATTATTGCTGTAGTAGCTGCTTCTTCACTATCGAAGACCCGTGCTGGGCCCTGATGGACCAGCATCTCGGGAGCTACTGCAGCGCTTTTCACCACTGCACCTTCAGGCGCTAGATTGCCAAATAATATACCAATACCACCGGTAATGCTATAGGGATTAGATAGACTACGAATTACCTCTCTATTCTTAACTTTAGCTTCCTTTATCGTCTCGCCCACTGGTTTCCCTAACACTGTCTGTGCCTCAAGATTTAGCAATTGGCATATCTCCTGCATCACTGCTGGAATGCCACCAGCTAAGTCTAAATCTTCAATGTGATAATCGCTTGCCGGGCTTAATTTACATATATGGGGAATACGCTGGCTAATTTCACTTACCAAAGACAAAGGGAAGGTAATACCTGCCTCATGAGCTATGGCCATAAGGTGCAATGTAGAATTAGTGCTGCCACCCAAAGCCATATCTACAGCGAAGGCATTATAAATGGAATCTCTGGTAATGACGTCTTTAGGCCGAATATTCTTAGCCAATACATCCATAACTTGCTGGCCGGCTTGATAGGCTAATTGGGTTCGCCGTGCTTGTACCGCCGGTATTGTCCCATTACCAGGTAAGGCCATACCCAAAGCTTCAGTAAGGCAATTCATAGTATTAGCGGTAAACATGCCAGCACAGCTGCCACAGCCAGGACAAGCAACTCTCTCTAATTCCGCCAGCTCAGTCTCCGACATGTTTCCCCTGATAGTCTCGCCCACCGCTTGGAAAACTGAGCTAAGGTCGACTGACTTCGCTTGATTACCCTGATAAAACTTTCCCGCCATCATAGGGCCACCACTTACAAATACGCCAGGCAAGTTAAGTCTCACCGCAGCCATCAACATTCCTGGTATTACCTTGTCACAATTGGGGATAAAAACTAAACCATCAAAAGCATGAGCCTCAGCCAGAATCTCAACAGAGTCAGCAATAAGTTCTCGGCTGGGCAGACTATACCTCATTCCTGGGTGATTCATGGCAATACCATCACAAACAACTATAGTATTAACTTCAAAAGGCACTCCTCCTCGACTGCGGATTCCCTCCTTTACTGCCCGGGCAATAGACTGCAAATGAATATGCCCAGGGACAACTTCACTGAAGCTATTAATCACCCCAATAAAAGGTTTATCCCAATCGTCTGGAGCGCAACCTACAGCATGAAGTAATGACCTATGAGGGGACCGCTCGATACCTTTCTTGACAACATCGCTTCTCATCAGCTTCTCCTTTAACTTAAAAAGTGGAAACTACCACAAATAGCTAGCAGGGTCAAACTGCTTCCAGAGCTTTTATTTTATTTAATCTCAGGATATGCCTGCCGCCTTCAAAATTGGTGGATAGGTAGGTCCTAACAATTTCCAAAGCTAAATCAACATCTACATTCTCAGCTCCGAGGCACAGGATATTGGCATCATTGTCTTGACGGGCTCGTTGTGCCGTAAAGGTGTCATGGCATAAAGCTGCTCTTATGCCCTTTATTTTGTTAGCTGCCATACTCATGCCTATGCCAGTGCTGCATATTAGAATGCCTTGGTCAAAGTCACCCGAAATCACTGCTTCGCCTACTTTTTGAGCAATATCGGGATAGTCTACCGACTCAATGTTATAGCAGCCAAAATCATGATAGTCATGATTTAGCTTTGGCAGAAATTCCATAATCGCCTGTTTTATTCTGAAGCCGCGATGGTCACAACCTAAAGCGATATGCATGACCTTTTGCCTCACAATATTCTTTATAGGCTTTATCAATTTCATGTGTGGATATAATACCTTGACGCAAAATCGTAGGCACTTCGCCTGTGACATCTACTATAGTTGATTCACTGCCACCAGGGCACTTGCCACCATCAATGATAAGGTCAACTTTATCTCCTAACTGTTGCCCAACCTCATCAGCAATCAAAATGCTTGGCTTGCCACTGATATTGGCGCTAGTCCCAATTATTGGGTTTCCCAAGCTTTGGATAAGGGCTAGAGGAATGGGATGGTTAGGGACACGCACTGCTATAGTAGATTGGCTAGTAAGATAAGTAGGCAACGAAGCTGCTTTAGGCAAAAGCAAAGTTAAGCCTCCCGGCCAAAAGTATCGTGCTAGGAACCAAGCAAGCTCAGGTATCTGCTCAGCTACGGTGCTTACTTGAGATATATCAGCAAGGAGCAAGGGAAAGGATAAATGCCTGGGGCGTTTTTTTACTGCGTAAATTCTCTCTACCGCCTTATGGTTGAAGGCATCAGCTCCTAACCCGTAAACTGTATCAGTAGGAAAAGCAATTATCCCACCCTTTTTAAGTATTTGAACTGCTTTCCTCACCTGTTCTTGCAAGGCATTCATGAGAGTATTTACCAACCTTACTTGTAGGCCCTGAGCCTTTCGCTTCCTGTCATTCTGAGGGAGGAAAGCGACCGAAGAATCTCATAGCGCTCAGGGCAGGCTCAGCGAAAAATCTAGAGCCCCTTCACTTCATTCAGGGTGACAACGAATACCGGCATTCATCGCCTTGACGCTAGTATAGCACAGTGATAATCTAGCATAACATTATCAGCGTAACTCTGAAATGGAAAACGAACTGCAAAGCCACCGGGTCTCTGCTAGCGATGACATCGAAGTCTCTACTTACCTAGAGATCGCCAAAGAATTGCGCGGTGAGCAACCAACATTTGAGCCTAAGGCGCTGCCGCCGGGTGAAAAAGAAACCATAGTGGTGATTGATTTTGGCGCTCAGTATAATATGCTCATTGTCAGGCGAGTGCGAGAATGCCATGTTTACTGCGAGCTTGTGCCCTATGATACCCCCTGGGAGAAAATAGCTACTCTTAACCCCAAAGGTTTTATCCTTTCCGGAGGCCCAGCTAGTGTCTATGCTCTTGGGGCTCCTTTGGCTCCAACATATATTTATGAGAAACACCTGCCAGTAATAGGCATTTGCTATGGCATGCAGGTCATTGCCTATCAACTAGGTGGTCAAGTATCTCCAGGTGAAAAGCATGAATATGGTCATGCTATCCTACACATAAGTACTGAAGACTCTCCTCTTTTCGCTGGCCTCCCTACATCTCTTCCTGTGTGGATGAGCCATGGTGACCAAATAATAGAGATGCCTCCCGGCTTCAAGGCTTTAGCTTACACCGAAAATTCGCCCATCGCCGTTATGGGCAGTGATAAGGGCATTTTTGGACTCCAGTTTCATCCTGAAGTGGCTCATACGCCACAAGGGAAAAGCATATTTCAGAACTTTGTCTATCGAATATGTGGCTGTCAAGGCAATTGGACCCCTACTAGATTCATAGCTGAGAGCATAGACAAGATTAAGAAACAAGTGGGCGCTGGTAGGGCTATCTGCGCCCTTTCCGGTGGTGTTGATTCGGCAGTAACCGCTACTCTTGTTCACCGCGCTATTGGTGACAATTTGACTTGTTTATTTATCAATAATGGCTTGCTACGTCGCGAGGAGCCAGAGAGAGTGCTTAATACTTTCCAGCGCAATCTCAAAATGGATATAGTTCATGTAGATGCCAGCGAAAGATTTCTGGAGCGACTTCGCGGGGTAATTGACCCGGAGATGAAGCGGCACCTGATAGGGGAGGTATTCATCCGGGTTTTTGAGGAGGAAGCAGCTAAACTGGGCCGGTTTGATTTTTTGGCTCAAGGAACTCTCTACCCCGACGTGATCGAAAGCAGCACTGCTATTGAAACT
>Ga0210051_1005807_pt1 | contig 11732 bp, 14 predicted proteins | sample CryGey092014_all_FD_185464 | JGI IMG/M metagenome (GOLD analysis project Ga0210051, IMG submission 185464) | Groundwater microbial communities from aquifer - Crystal Geyser CG23_combo_of_CG06-09_8/20/14_all (SPAdes) (version 2) | ecosystem: Environmental > Aquatic > Deep subsurface > Groundwater...
TCATCGCCACCGCCATCCTCGACCGGCTCCTCCATCATTGCAAGGTCATTAACATTAAAGGACACAGTTACAGATTGAAAGAACATGCCTTAAACCAAATTCTCTTTCAACCCAAAGGAGGTGAAAAGATGACCGTCTTACCTGCTTAAATAACAACCGCCAAGGGGATGGGTGGTACACTTTTCAATTCCCGAAATTGGTACACTTTTACTTTCCCATTGACAGAAGTTTGATACGCGTTTTGCCCAGATGCTTTATGACTTGTTCAATCAACGCATGGAATCGGATTACAGGGATTTTGCCGAAGTATCTGAGGAAGATGCCCGCAATGCGGTATTCGCAGCACAGGAATTTGTCACCGCAATCAAAGCGTTGACGGAATATGTATCGAACAAAATCTGAATTCGGGGGGGATTATACCCAATAATGGAATTGACCTGCCGATAATCTGTATTATGTCCCCCGATTCCACAAGGGAGGGGGAAGAAATGAGGGAGCTCCATCAAGTGATAGGGACTTACCCACTTGAAATGAGAAAGAGCCTTTAAAAGGTCTTTCTTCCTGCTACAAATCGTTAACGTTGGCAAAGATGCAGGATTTCAAGTCGTAATCATTGACGTTATTTCCTCAATTATTATGATATTGATGACAGAAATCTTCACGTCCAGTTCTGTAAGGGACTGGGGCCAAAGGATACATGATTGAAAATACTGTGGCATCGCCGGTAAACAATGCCGCAAACGGAGAAAACAAACCTCAACTCTAATAAGGGAAATCTTAAGTAATGAAAAAATTCTTAATTATTCTAATTCTCATGTCATTATATCCTTCGGTCATATTAGCTAAAACTTATGAAGTTGAAACTACTGGCGAATATGTCATGGGCGACCGAGATACCAAGGCTGATGCCAGAAGGATTGCTCTTGAACATGCAAAGCTTCTTGCTGTTGAACAGATTGGAACGTATCTTGAGTCCGAGACGGTAGTTAAGGATAGTCAAATAACTAAGGACGAAATACGAACCTATGCATCCGCCATAGTTAAAACAGTTGTTCTTTCTGAAGACGTGAAGCTGCTTGAAAACAAGACAACAATTTTCAGTCTCAATATTAGGGCAAACGTTGATATCAGCGTGTTGGAGAAGAAAATAAAGGAAATAAAATCAGACATTAAAAGAAGCCAACAGCCCTCTGTGACGAGGGAGCAACAGATATTGGTTCTCTTGTAGCACGTCATGAAAACCTTGCGCATATATCTACCGTCACCAACGACGGTTTTATGCTAGTTTACAATGGAATTGGTGGAAAATCATGTGGGCTACGCGAGCGTATCCATCAGCAATTCAATGGCGGCAAGGGAACCGGATGCCTCAGTATTCGAAGATCGTCACTCAGCGACCTGAATCGTTGGCGTGTCTCCTACGTAACTTTACAAGTGGGAGAGAGTCAAACACCTGATGTTTCGGCAAATTATGAAAAGCACGCAAAGGATTTAGAGCGGATTTGGCGGCTGCAATATGGATGGCCTCTTCTGTGCGAAATCTAAATATTACATCGAGAGGGACGTCTAAAAAGCCGCACTTTTTGTCCGCCTCCATGTCAAATGTAAAAAAGGAGAGACAAAACATGAAAAATCGATTTCTGTTAATTATCTCTTTAATTACAATAGCTTTGATTACAAGTTGTTCCACCTCCAATGAGAAGGCAAATAGCCTTTATGCAGAGGCTATTCATATTATGCAAAGTGCAAATATCAATAAAACAAAAAGTTATTCAAAAACATATGAACTTTATAAAAAAGCATATAAAAAAATAGACCTAATTTTATCAAAATATCCAAAAGCTGATATAGCCGTCGAAATCATTTCTGGTCGCTTAAAAATCGAAAAATTTACTCTAAGTGAGTTTCAAGGATTGGAATGTCTCCTAAAGACATGGGCCGAAGCAGGGCAGGATCCATTTTTATGCGCATTGTTGGTAGCCAAGACAATCGAGTATGCATCCTATAAGTCCAGCGCATTGGCAGACATTGCGGGCAAGTACGCCGAAACCGGACAAAAAGAAAAGGCAACTCAGATTCTTTCTCAAGCGCTTGAAACTGCCAAGACAATCGAGGATGCAAACGACAAGTCCAGGGCATTGGCAGACATTGCGGGCGAGTACGCCAAAGCCGGGCAAAAAGAAAAGGCAAATCAGATTCTTTCTCAAGCGCTCGAAACTGCCAAGACAATCGGGGATGCAGACGACAAGTCCAGGGCATTGGCTGACATTGCGGGCAAGTACGCCAATGCCGGGAAAAAACCAAATAAAGAAGCGATGGTTCACATGCATGGCATTGTTTACGAAGCAAATCCTATGGCAATAATGAAAATATGGGAATGATCGGCTAACAAGAAATAGAGGGACACTTCCCATATTTCTATGAGGAACTTGCCCGCAACGGCAGATAACATAGTGCTTGAGGCTTATGCACAAAGGGTTTACTTTCGCTATGTGTTATAATTTGTTAAACACAGAACTGGAGGATAAATATGAGCAAAGCAGCCATTATTAAAGAGGAGGGGATTTTTACTGATTTTGAAAAGCTTTCAAAAAACCGCAAAAAAGAAGTCGCTGACTTTATTGCCTACCTCAAGGCAAAAGAGGAGCTTGAAGCAACAAAGGAAATTCTCAGAGATAAAGATTTTCTGAATAGCATTATGAGGGGCGATGAGGACTTTAAGACTGGAAGGGTTAAAAGGTGGGCAGAGGTTAGAGAAGATGGGTGAGCTTGAAGGAAAATACCGCTATGAAATGGGTGGTTTCAGGATTGTCTATGAGGTCAATATCAAGAATAAAACTGTTGAGATAAAGTCTTTCAGAGGCAGAGGAGATGTCTATAAACGGTAATTTCACCTGCCCGTAACGGCAGATAACAGAGTGCTTGAGGTTAACACCCAAAGGCTTCGCTATTCTCAAGCACTCAAACCGATAAACGCCTTAAGGCTGAGGATACAGGCGCTTCTTTACAGGTAGAATTATGAGTAAAAAGCTCTGGGGAGGCAGGTTCCTTAAACAAACCGATAAAGAAGTGGAGTCTTTTACCGCATCCATCCACTTCGACAAGCGTCTCTTTCGCTATGATATTGAGGGAAGCGTCGCCCATGCCATGATGCTGGCAAAGCAGGGCATCATCTCCAAAAGGGAAGGCAAAATCATCGTGGCCGCTCTTAAAGACATACGGAAAGATATGGAGCGAGGTGATTTTTCCTTTCAGGAAGGTGACGAAGACATCCACATGGTTGTCGAGAAGGCATTGATAGCTAAAATAGGCGATGTAGGGGGAAAGCTTCATACCGCCAGGAGCCGGAACGACCAGGTGGCGCTCGACATGAGACTCTATCTGAGAGAAGAAGTTACCGAGATACTGAAAATATTGGCGGAATTAAAATCTTCCTTTCTGAAGATTGCCAAGAGAGAGATCGGAACCATTATGCCCGGTTACACCCATATGCAAAAGGCGCAGCCGGTATTGCTTTCTCATTACCTTCTGGCATACTGGGAGATGTTCGATCGAGACGAATCGCGCCTGAGGGATTGTTATAAGCGCGTCAATGTTATGCCTTTAGGCTCTGCCGCCCTCGGCGGGACGGGATTGCCCATCGACAGGGAATATGCGGCAGAGCTTCTCAAGTTTCCCGCCCTTTCTCATAACAGCATGGATGCCGTATCCGATCGTGATTTCACCATTGAATTTGCTTGTTGTTCCGCCATGATCATGATGCATTTGAGCCGTTTCTCTGAGGACATTATCACCTGGTCCACGGAAGAATTCGGTTTCGCGGAAATATCCGATGCCTTTACCACCGGCAGCAGCATCATGCCCCAGAAGAAAAATCCCGATGTCGCCGAGCTGATAAGGGGAAAAACGGCGCGGGTTTACGGAAATTTGATGACACTGTTGACTCTGATGAAGGGCCTTCCCATGACCTACAACAGGGACCTCCAGGAAGACAAGATTCCTTGTTTTGATGCGGCGGATACGGTAAAATCCTGTCTGAAGATACTTAACGCCATGATTCAACACGTTAAGTTCAACAGGAAAAAGATGCTAAACGATGCGGGCGGCGGTTTTTCCACGGCCACGGATCTGGCGGAGTATCTGGCAGGAAAAGGCGTGCCTTTCCGGGAAGCGCACGGAATCGTTGGGCGTCTGGTTGCCTATTGCCTCAGCAAAAAAGAGACGCTCCCCGACCTTACGATGGAAGAATTTCACTTCTTCCACAACTGTTTCGGAGAAGATGTGTATGGGTATTTGACCGTAGAAAATGCCGTAAATATACGGAACATCCCCGGCGGCACTTCGGAAAAGGCGGTGCGGCAGAGGATAGCGGAGATAGAAGGGAAAGGAAAATCCTGTGATGTTTGATATGGTGCGCTTCTTGAAGAAACGGCCCATCATTCATCTGATGGCGGTTTTGACCTTAGCGCTGCTTTGCCAGGGATGCGGCAAGATAGGCGATCCCATGCCGCCCGACGTTGCGATGTCTGAGAGGGTTGCGGATCTTGCCGTAAGGCCGGAAAAAGGAATTGGGCGGTTCCATGTTCACGGTTCAAGGTTCAAGGGTTCCAGAGTTTACGGTTCCACGGTTGGGAGTGATGAAAATAGAACGTTTTGAAGACATTGAGGCTTGGCAATTGGCACGTGAATTGACTCGAATGGTATATTGTCTGACAAAGAAGACGGGATTTTCGAGCGACTATGGGCTGAAGAGACAGGTGCAAGATGCTGCCGGGTCATCAATGCATAATATTGCCGAAGGTTTCGATTCCGAGACGAATGCGGAATTTATCCGGTTCTTACGATACGCAAAGCGATCTTGTACAGAAGTTCAAAGCGAACTTTATGTGGCCTTGGACGAAAATTATATATCTCTTGATGAGTTTAATGATGTTTACGAACAGGCCAGACGAACCCGTGCTGCTGTTCGTGGATTTATCAATTATCTCAAAAAATATGAAGGACTCAGGACAGCAACCCTGAACCCCTGAACCGTGAACCTAAGTAGTGATAGAATTCAAAAAAAAGGGATAGGAAAATGCATGATTTTCACCACGTAAAAAACGAATTGTGGTGCGAAGAATGCCCGATCAGCAGGATTGCGCAGGAGTTGGGCACGCCTTTTTACCTTTACAGTCACAGAACGCTCAGTAATCACTTTAAGGTTTTTGACGAAGCATTTGCCGATCTTCCCCATATCGTCTGCTTTGCCGTAAAGGCGAACTCCAACCTGGCCGTCCTGCGGATATTTGCCCGGTTGGGCGGAGGCGTGGATATCGTATCAGGCGGGGAGCTCTACCGCGCCCTGAAGACGGGTGTCGATCCCCGCAAAATCGTTTATTCCGGCGTGGGAAAGAAAAATGAAGAGATAGAGTATGCCCTGAAAAGCAATATCCTCATGTTTAATGTGGAATCTCCCCAGGAACTTCAGCTAATCAACGCTTGTGCTGGTAAGATGGGCAAAAAGGCGGGGATTGCCCTGCGCGTAAATCCCGATGTTGATCCTAAGACGCATCCGCACACCTCGACCGGTCTTAAGGAAAACAAATTCGGGATAGATGTGGAGATGGCCTTAAGTCAATACCGCATGGCTAAGACATTCAACAATATAGAAATCATAGGTATAAGCTGTCACATCGGTTCGCAGGTTACCAGGATATCGCCATTTTTGGACGCCATGGGGCGCGTTAAAAATCTGATTTTTCTTCTTCGGGCCGACGGCATTGCCGTCAAATATCTTGATCTGGGCGGAGGCCTGGGCATCAGGTATAATCATGAGGAACCGCCCCATCCGTCGGAATATGCCTCGGCCATTATTTCTATTGTAAATGAGCTTGATTGCACCTTTATCTTCGAGCCTGGCAGGGTTGTTGTTGGCAATGCCGGGATTCTGGTGACTAAGGTGCTCTACACCAAATCCAATAACAATAAAAATTTTATTATAGTTGATGCGGGGATGAACGACCTTATTCGTCCAAGTCTTTACAATTCCTACCATCAGATTCAACCTGTAATAAAAAAAAACAGGGGAGAAATTGTAGCCGATGTGGTAGGGCCTATCTGCGAGAGTGGCGATTACCTGGCAAAGGAAAGACGGCTGCCCATGTTTGAGCGCGATGATTTGATGGCCGTGATGAGTGCCGGCGCTTACGGTTTTACTATGTCTTCCAATTATAATTCCCGTCCCAGGGTTCCCGAGGTTCTGGTCAGAGATGATCGGTTTTATGTGGTAAGAAAGAGGGAGGATTTTGCCGATCTCGTTATGGGCGAAGATATTCCGGATTTTTTAAAGTAATTTGATGCCAAGGAGGTCCTATGTTCAGGGGCGCAATTGTAGCTATCGTAACGCCTTTCAAGAATGGGAAAGTTGATGAAGAAGCGCTGCGAAAATTGATTGAAATGCAGATAGAAAATGGCACGAACGGTATTGTCCCTTGCGGTACAACAGGTGAGTCCGCCACCCTTTCCCATGAGGAGCACGATCGGGTGATCGAAATCACCATAGATGCGGTGAAGAAACGTGTGCCCGTTATTGCCGGTACAGGCTCCAACAGCACCGCGGAAGCCTTAAGACTTACAAGACATGCCTATGAGGCCGGGGCCGACGGGGCGTTGATCGTTTGCCCTTACTACAACAGACCCACGCAAGAGGGGATGTTCCTGCATTTCAAGACTATCGCAGAAAACGTCCCTATTCCCATTATACCTTATAACATCCCCGGCAGGACCGGCATTAATCTCCTTCCCGAGACGGCGCTGAAGCTTTCCCGCATACCGAATATCGTGGGAATCAAAGAGGCATCCGGTTCATTGAAGCAGATCATGGACGTAATTCATCTCTGCGGCAGCGCATTTGATGTCCTGTCCGGCGATGATATTATTGCATTGCCCTTATTGGCCTTGGGCAGTAAAGGCGTGATCTCCGTCGTGTCCAATATAGCGCCTCGCGACATGTCGGATATGATAGATGCCTTTGAGGCGGGAGAGATGAACAGGGCGAAAGAGCTGCACTACAAGATGTTGCCTTTGATGGATGCGCTCTTTATAGAAACGAACCCTGTGCCGGTCAAGGCGGCTCTTTCCATGATGGGAAAGATCGAATATGAATTGAGGCTCCCCCTCTGCAAAATGTCCGACGGCAACTATGATAAATTAAGACAGGTGTTGGTCGATTACGGACTGATTCATCAAGGCGTATAAAGAGCTAAGGAAATATGGTTAAGGCAATCGTAACCGGCGCCGCAGGCAGGATGGGAAGCAGGATAATTGCCCTGATGCAGGCAACCGACGGCATCGAGGCGGCAGGCGCAGTAGAACAACCGGCTCATCCCTCCATCGGAAAGGACGCAGGCGAGTATCTCGCCATCGGCAGGATAGGTGTAAATATCGAGCCTGACCTGCGGGACTGTATCGAAAAGGGCAATGTGGTGATCGATTTCACCTCCCACGAGGCATCCATCCGCCATCTCGAAATAGCTGCGGAAAAAGGGCGCGCAATCGTGATCGGCAGCACCGGTTTCACCCCGGAGGAAATGAAAAAAGCAGCGGAACTTACGGGGCACATGCCATGCGTCCTGTCGCCGAACATGAGCGTGGGCGTCAATGTGATGTTTAAGGTGCTCAACATTGCGGCAGGCATTTTAGGTGACGATTATGACGTGGAAATTATGGAGGCTCATCACAATCTGAAAAAGGATGCGCCGAGCGGCACGGCGATGAAGATGGCGGGGATTGTCGCCGAAACACTGGGGCGCGATCTGGAGGAAGTCGGCGTTTACAGCCGGAAGGGGCTGATCGGAGAAAGAGCGAAAAAGGAGATCGGCATCCAGACCCTCAGAGCCGGCGATATAGTCGGAGACCACATGGTCATGTTCTGCGGCGCCGGAGAAAGGATTGAGTTCATCCATCGCGCCCATAGCCGGGATAACTTTGTTAGGGGCGCCATCCGCGCCGCAAAGTGGATTGTGGGGCAGAAAAACGGCCTCTACGATATGCAGGATGTATTGGAATTGCGGAAGAGATAATTGACGGCTCCGTAAAAAGTCCGGATGCGGCGTTGCGCTTCATCCCTCCCTTCGACAAGCTCAGGGCAGGCTATCTTCCGCTCATGGTGAGCTGTGAGCCTGTCGAACAGTCGAACCACGCGCACCTTGCCGGAGCCTGCCCCGGCGAAGGCCGGGGGAGCTTTTTACGAAACCGTCGAGTTTGGTCTGTTTTTTGACTTTTTACGAGTTCACCATAATTGACTAACTACCCCGGCGGCATCATAAGTTTTATAGGTATAGGATCTAATCAGGGAGATCCCCTGGCCCGCTGCCTGGAGGCATTGGAAGGCATGGCGGCAATTGAGGGGTGTAAAATTCTGCGCGGGTCCTCTTTTTACCGGACCGAGCCGGTGGGTTTTTTGGAGCAGGAGTGGTTCGTGAATGCCGTAATCGAGATGAGGGCCGCTCTTTCCGCCCAGGTTCTGATGGAGGAGTTGCAGGCAATAGAGACGCGCATGGGACGGCAAAAAAAATTAAAATGGGGTCCACGTATCATAGATCTGGACATACTTTTGTACGGCCAGGAAGTGATCTTGGACGGCGGTCTGAAAGTACCCCATCCGGAGCTGCATAAAAGGCGCTTTGTTCTGGCGCCGCTTTACGAGATCGCCCCTTACGTCATCCATCCCGCTTTTGGGGTTTCTATTGCCGGGCTTATGGAAAGGCTTGAAGACACAAGCAAAGTGGAAATATTGAAAGAAGGGAAGGGCGGCAGGTGTCTTTGATACGCTTTATTATTACGTTTGTCATTATTTACCTGGCATACAAGGCGCTTAAGGCTTTTATTTCCGGCGTCAAGCGGGAAGTCAAAGGATCAGCCGGGTTGCAGTCTGTGGCTTCCGACGGGGAAGACCTGGTGGAAGATCCTTACTGCCACACCTACATCCCCGTAAGCAACGCCTATAAAGCCTCATTCGGCGGGGAAACGCTGTACTTTTGCTGCCAAAAATGCTTTGAAGACTATGCGGCGCAAGAAAAAAAAGGAGAAGAGCGGGAGCAGCTATGAAATTTTTCATCGACACGGCCAATATCAAAGAAATAAAAGCCGGCATCGACCTGGGCATGGTGGATGGCGTAACCACGAATCCTTCACTGATTGCGAAAGAAAATAAAAGCTTTGAGGAAGTGATCAAAGAAATCTTGACCGTTGTTGACGGTCCTGTAAGTCTGGAAGTGCTCAGCTTGGCAGCCGAAGGAATGCTCGAAGAGGGGAGGAAGCTTGCCGCCCTGGGGAAGAACGTAGTTGTCAAAGTGCCGCTCACAACGGAAGGTCTGAAGGCTGCAAAAGTTTTTGCTTCCGAAGGCATTGCCGTCAATCAGACCCTGATTTTTTCCCCGCTTCAGGCGCTGATGGCCGCAAAGGCCGGCGCCGCCTATGTCAGCCCTTTTGTGGGAAGGCTTGACGATATATCTCATGACGGTATGGAGATTGTGGAGCAGATTCTTACGATTTTCGGCAATTATGGTTTTGAAACGGAAGTCATTGTCGCGAGCGTAAGGCATCCCCGGCACGTCCTTGAGGCGGCCCTCATGGGGGCTCACATTGCCACCATTCCCTATAAGGTGATCGCCCAGTTGGCAAACCATCCCTTGACGGATAAAGGCATAGAAGCCTTTCTTTCCGACTGGAAAAAAGTTCCCGCTTAAGGGGGAGGAAGATTGTCCTCAATGATTGAGTATTTAAAGAATTCCTTTGACAAGCTGATTCTTGCGGAAAATCAAAAAGGGATCATCAACCTGCCCAATTCGATAACCCTGCTTCGGGTGGGCATTATACCGGGTTTGTTTTTTCTGCTTTTCGATCCCGGTCGCATGTGGAGTCTCGTCATCGCCATGTTGTTCATTATGGCGGCGCTGACCGATCTTTTAGACGGTTATGTAGCCAGGAAGTACCACATTGTTACGAACCTGGGAAAATTTCTGGATCCGATTGCGGACAAGCTTATCGTTAACACGGCGATGATCCTCATGGTACCCATCGGGCGCATACCTGCGTGGATCGTTGCCGTGATTATCATTCGTGATTTCATAATAGACGGCATCAGAACCATTGCCACTTCGGAAGGCATGATCATCGCTGCCAGCAAACTGGGAAAACGTAAAACCCTCTGCCAGATTTTTGCCGTATCGGCGTTGATGATCCACTATCCTTTTATCGGGGCCGAGGCCCATATAGTTGGTATGGTTATCCTCTACATTGCCCTGTGGCTCACTATCCATTCCGGAGCCGACTATTTTTTTAAATTCTATCGCCTCACCAGCAAAAGGCATCCATAAAATTACGGCAGCTACTCAGGATTCCGGCGCCTGACTTCTGATGACTTTAGTGAGATGGTATTCTGTCCATAAGCGTCTCTCATCCGTAGGTGTGTATTAAGCCAACGGTTTTCCGTTGTTCAGTTTCTCGTAGATTCTAATGTAGGCGGCGATCATCTTGGCCGGGTCGTATTTTTCCCTCGCTTCCTTCATAATCCTCTTGATTTGCGCTTCCCGAACTTCCGGAGGCCTGCGATGGAAGGCAAGACTTCTTTCCAGTCCATACCAGAGTCCGCCGCTGTCGTAATCCCGGAAAAGGAACCCGTTGCCCACGTCCTGGGGAGCGCCATCTATTTTAAGCCGCAATTCCCTAATCTTGTCATGGTATCCGCCCGTATCCCGGTTTGTCGCTGTCGCGCCGAAGAGATTCCCCACCTGATCAATCTGACCGCAAGGTTCATAAAGAGATGCCCCAAAAACGTCATTGGCAGCGGCATAGCCTAAAAGCGAGAGCTTTTCGTTGAAAGGCTGGCATGCAATTCTGCCCTGGGAAGCAACGGCAATGCCGCCCAGATTATCGCTGTGAGTGCAATCTTCCCCGACACCGTCAGCAACAATGGCAATCTGGGCATCGATGTGCTGCATGACAAAAGGCAGGGCGATCTGTTCGAGCAGTTCCACGCCTTTCTGCTGAGGGTCGAGCCGGGAGGGCCAGTAGAAAAGCACGGCCTTGGGATTAACATGCAAACCGGTCATCTTCTGAAATTCGACGAGATTTTCCTTTTTTACCTCAAGCACAGGATCATCGGGACCGTATCTTCTTATGAGGAACTCGCAATGTTCGGGATACATCAGGGGGGACGGAGCATTGATAATAGCCATAGCCGCATCGCTTGCGTACTTTGCCTTCACCTCATTTCTGACGTTTGGCGGCACGAGATGTCTATCGAGGAAATAGTCATTAACGACTTCCAGCAGGAATCTTTCGCCCACAAGATTTATGAGCGTCGCATTCTTGATGGCCGTTGCCTGGCAATCAATGCAAATATTGCCGCCGGATTCGGTAATATAAAGATAGTCGCGTATGGTATTGCGATCCATCCCCTGCAGAAAATCAAGGGGCATCTCGGCCGTGAAAACGTTGTGCAGCGTATGCAGCACCGGCAGGCCTCTCGATCTGGCATAGGCCGTAATGGCGCCGCCGGCCATCCAGTCATGGCTGTGGATTATGAGACCTTTATGCTTTGCCCTTAGGAATGTTATAATATTATTTACCACTTCTTTTTGATATTCCGCAGCCGTCAGGAGGATATTGCCGGAGTATGCGCTCAAGTTGTCGGCAAAGACGGAGGAACTGATTAGATGAATATTGTGGGGGTCTATCGTGTACCT
>Ga0210051_1005813_pt1 | contig 11725 bp, 8 predicted proteins | sample CryGey092014_all_FD_185464 | JGI IMG/M metagenome (GOLD analysis project Ga0210051, IMG submission 185464) | Groundwater microbial communities from aquifer - Crystal Geyser CG23_combo_of_CG06-09_8/20/14_all (SPAdes) (version 2) | ecosystem: Environmental > Aquatic > Deep subsurface > Groundwater ...
CCGCCCTACCCTTTTCATCTTTTCAATTTCCGATATTCATATCAGACACCGTAACAACGGCATAATGCAAAGCCTGATCTAAGAAGCTTCCAGATTGAAAGGCAAAATATGACATCCGTGTCTGAGATACTCTTGAGCTATATGAAGCTCCCGGACCTCTTTTTATTCCTCTTTCCTTCATCTTTTCCCGCATCACTTTTTCGTTTTGTTTCAGCAATCCAACCAGAACACGCCTAAATATGTTATGCTCTTTGTGCGTCAGCCTCATTACTTGGCTTTTCTGTATTTTCCAGCTTCTGCATATCCCCCAACAACGACCAGTCAACAACTCATGCCCTTTTTCTCCCTCTTTGGTTGTGTATTTTGATACGTAGACAATCGCCTGTTTTTTGTTTTTAATGAACCTCCATGATTTTTCATGGAGCGCCACCTTGATGGCAGCGGGATCTTTTGTCCCCGTTGACTTTACCCACTCCTGCTGTCTGAAAACAAATTCATTGTACATTTCCGTCTCTGATATCCCTTCTGGAAACTGTAACAGGTTGTGAAGGTGCGGAACTAATTGACCTTTTAATTCTCCACTTTTCCTGTCTTGAATTTCTTTTGTCCACATATTTCGCCCCTTAATTTTTCCTTTTTTTGTCAACCGTCTGATTCTCTCATTATACCTCTTACGGATTAACGTCATTGCCTTACATCGATCTTCCTCAGACAGATCACGGACAACGTCGTCAGCTAAAGTCTGATCTATCCAGAGACCGACAGGCGTGCTTTTGGCTAAAAACTTCATTTGCCGGATGGATGATTTTCTTGATCTCCCCCTGATCTGACCGCGGACTTTTACGCCCGCGTTATTCCTCTTCCCCGCAGGAATTGCCCCGTTTCGTTTCCTGACCTCCAAAAGACCATCACAGGAGCTGACAATATATGGGAACTCCCTTATTGATCTTGCTAAGTCGCTGATCTTATTATTCCGTGCCGATATGTCACTATTACAAGCAAAACCCACCGGACGCTTTGCACCCTCTGGAACCGGCACTTTATATTTTTTTAAAATGCCTGTTGCTCTATTCCTGAGAACATAGGTGTAATGATCACTCTCGACCACAACGGGGAGGCGTTCCGGAACAGCCCCTTCATATTTCATTGAATGATCTATTTTATAAGATCGTCCCTGATCGCCGCCGTCCGATATTGACTTCTCATTGCTGGGCTGGTACAAGTGTTCCGTTCCTCCTTTCGAGGATCTTGGTCCGGAGCCCAAAGCGGGGACCGCGAAATCTACGCTTTGGGCTCAATTTTGCTTTCCGCTCCGGGCTAATCTCGGGCTAAAAAGCACAAAAAAAGGCATGTAAACCCTATTGAGAGGGTTTTTTCATGCCTTCCAACAATTTGATATTTATTGTTATTTCAATTTTGATTGAGGCTGGTTTTGTTTCTTTGGCGGGCTCATATCCGGAGCGTCCCGTCTGCCGGACACGAAACAGGCCGGTCTTCTCTAAGGGCCTATCCGTAAATAACGTTTTTCGTGTGCTAACAGTTTAAATTCAGGACAAATTATTTTATTTACGGACAAGTTCTAAATATGTATTGTTCAGGGTTGACGTGTATATTTCAAGGCTTGAATGAAATTCGTCAAGAATCACTTTCTATGAAGACTGTTCCGACAGAAGTGTCCGAAGCTCTATACAAAAAGGCCATGACGACGTTTGGACTCTGCCATTTCGCACCTTTTCCGAGGAGTTGGAAGACGAAGGATCGCTCATTCCCGTAGTAGGAATTGATTATAATCATGAGCATAGCGGCAATGATCTTTATAACAATCGAGTTATCAGGATCTTGAGTGCCGAGGGTCTCCTTATCCATTTTACTTGCGTAACCAGACACATTATGTTAGTTTACGTAAACGAAATGGATGAATTGGTGTTTCGATGCTCAAATCAATAATCTCTTTTGTCGAAGATCTCCAGACCAAGGGTCGCTATACATTCACCCAGGCCGAGGCAATGAATGCTGATCAGCGCTCGGATATAGCGCTGGAGGCAGCGTTGCGGAGGCTCAAGCAGAAAGGCCGGATTGCAGACCCGCGCAGAGGCTTTTACGTGATCGTCCCTGTGGAATACAGGGAAGCAGGCTGCCCGCCTGCGAGTTGGTTCATCGACGATCTGATGCGGTTTCTCAACCAGCCGTATTATGTCGGGATTCTGAGCGCAGCAGCGATCCACGGTGCAGCCCACCAGCAGCCGATGCTCTTCCAGGTCGTTACAGACAGGCCGACACGACCGGCGCAGGCAGGTCGTGTCCGGATCGGCTTCCATATGGGTCGTCATATCGAGAAGGCGCCGGTGGTCGAGATCCAGACGGAGACCGGTACCATGCGGGTTTCCACTCCAGAGGCGACCGCTTTCGATCTTGTCCGGTTCGTGTCCGCGGCTGGGCATGTGGGCAACGTCATGACGGTGCTGAGCGAGCTTGGCGAGAAACTCGATTCGCAGTCGTTGTCCCCTCTTGCCGATTCGTATGCGGTATCCGATGTACAGCGGCTCGGATACCTGCTGGAGCGTCTCCGTGAAAACCATCTTGCGGACCCGCTTGCGGCCTGGTTGAAGGCCCGGCGTTACCGGCCCATTCTTCTCGTCCCGGGTCAGGCCAAAGGCGACGCCCCCGCCGACCCGCGGTGGCGCGTCATTCCCAACGAGACTGTGGAGGTGGATCTTTGATCCCCCGCGCCAATATCACGGCCTGGTATGCCCGAGCACCGTGGCCGACGGATGCCCAGGTCGAACAGGATCTCATCCTGTCGCGGGCGCTCGTGGAGCTTTACGGCAACGCGTCCGTTGCCCGGACGGTGGCATTCCGGGGAGGAACAGCGCTGCATAAGCTCTTTTTCTCGCAGCCTGGCCGCTACTCTGAAGATATCGATCTGGTGCAGATCGGCGCGGGGCCAATCGGGCCGATTCTCGATGCGATCCGTGCCTCCTTGGATCCCTGGCTCGGCGAGCCGAAGCGAAAACAAAGCCAGGGCAGGGTAACTGTGATCTACCGTTTTGAAACCACAACCAAACCGGTTCAACTGATGCGTCTCAAGGTTGAAATCAACACTCGCGAGCACTTCGCCGTTCTGGGAATTCAGCACTACCCGTTCGTCGTCGAGAGTCCCTGGTTCTCGGGCAAAGCAGATATCAGCGCCTACAGGATCGAGGAGATGCTCGGGACGAAACTGCGCGCTCTCTATCAGCGGAAGAAGGGACGAGACCTCTACGACCTTTGGCTTGCCCTTACCACCCTTGAGGTCGACGATGAAAAGGTTGTCGATTGCTTCGGTCGTTACCTGGAGCACGATGGTCTTGCCGTCTCGCGCGCCGAATTCGAAGAGAACCTGAACGGCAAGCTCCGGAATCAATCTTTTCTGGGCGACATCACGCCGCTTTTACCGACGGAAGTTTCTTACAATGTAGCCGAGGCCGGTGCACTGGTGGGTCAGAGACTCATCGCCAAGCTTCAAGGCGACCCATGGAAAGGGTCGGATATCTGACGGGTGATTTTGTCCACGACATAAAAACAAGACAGACGAGGTTGCATTATGTGCTGGAAAGGGTAAATGAACTACCTGTAGCCGCTCGGAACGTCAACTCAGCGTGGTACGATGGAGTTGATATGGTAATCCGGCGCCAGGGATACCGGATTTGAAAAGCTGCCGATGTATTCGCGTAAATGAGGGCTGATCATGGCATTGAACCCGATCGTCTTTACCGAAAAGGTTGTCCGGAGCTTTCTTCGCTACCAGCTCACCGCCTATCCCTTCGCCGACGAACGCTTGCACGCGCAGATGCGGCGGCTGCTCTCGCTCGATGAGACGCGCCGGTCTCCCCTCCTAAAGGGTCCCTACATCAGCCTCTCGCGCCCCTTCCGGCAAGGCGCTACGGTGGAGGATCTGGTGAACGAAGGGCTCTTTCATCCCCATATGCGTCAGCGCATCCCCTCGGAGATCACAAGGATATACGGACACCAGGAGGAGGCGATCCGGGCCATCCGCGCCGGGCGGACGACCCTGGTCTCGACAGGAACCGGCTCCGGCAAGACAGAATGCTTTCTCTATCCCGTTATCAGCCAATGCCTCGCCTTGCGGGACAAGGAGGCGCCCGCCGGAATCAGCGCCGTGATCGTCTATCCGATGAACGCCCTGGCCGAAGACCAGCTCGGACGCTTGCGGTCCCTTCTGGCCGGCACCGGCATCAGCTTCGGCATGTACGTCGGAAAAACCCCCGAACGGGAGGCAGATGTGGCGGGCCACCGACTCCCCGCAGGGGCGTCCCTGGCCGATTACGAAGCAAAGCTGGCCGAGGTCCGCCGGGAAAAGCGGAGCGAGACGGTCTATCCTCCCGAGGAGATCTGCTCGCGCGAGGTGATGCGCACCAAGGGTCGCCAGCCGCGGATCCTGCTGACGAACGTGAAGCAGTTGGAACTCCTCCTCACGCGCCAGCGGGATGTCGAGTTGTTCGCCGACGCGAGGCTGGACTTTCTTGTCTTCGACGAGGCCCATACATTCGCCGGTGCTCAGGGGGCTGAAACGGCCTGTCTCATCCGCCGCCTAAGAGCCTTTTGCGGCCGCGAGGCGCAAGATACGGTCTGCATCGCAGCCTCGGCGACCATTGCAGATCGGCGGAACCCCGATGCCGCCCGCGACTTCGCAAGCCGTTTTTTCGGCGTGGCGAAGGAGTCGGTCGTAACCGTGAGCGAGGCGTATGAGCCGGAAGTGTGGGCAGGGGACCGCATCACGCCCCCACCCGTGAAAAACGCCGGGCGCCTGCTCAACGACTGCGTGCAAGCGGTGGAAGACGAAAATGGCGACGGAGAGGCGATCCGCATCGTCTATCACGCCTTGGCCACCGCGGATCTGGCCGCGGGGAAATGGCCCGAGGTACTATACGCCGCCCTGTCTCGAAACGAGTTGCTCTTTCAGTTGAGCGAGGAGTTGGCCTCTCCGCGACCGCTGCATGAACTACCGGTGGAGTTGGAAAAGAAAATAGGACGTCCCGTGACCGAAGCTGAGATCCTGGCCTGGCTCACCCTCGGCGCGGCGGCAAGGCGGGAAGGGCGGCCGCTCGTTCGACCCGTCGTGCATGGCTTCGTCCGTGGGATCAGCGGCGCCGTCGTGACCTTCCCCGAGAGCGAACCGGGGCCGAAGCTCTGGCTCGCCGCCGAAGACGAAATCGAGGCTGGTGGGGGTGAAAACCGGAACGCCCATTTTCCGGTTACCACCTGTACAACCTGTGGGCAGCATTATTTTGTCGCGTTTTTGAAAGATTTTGATTTCACCGGCCGACGTCCGGGCGGCGGCGAAGCTACCGGCGATGGGTCCTTTTGGCTGCCCCTGGAGGAGGCCCAGGGAGGCCGCCGGGTAGTGCTTCTCGATCGCATCGTCGGCGGCGGCGAAGACGAGGATCTCGACGAACATGAACGAACCGCCGCGCTCCATTTCTGCCGTCGTTGCGGCGCAGCCCATACCAGGGTGGTCAGCCGATGTCGCCACTGCGGTGCGGCGGGTGAAACCGTCGTTCTCTATGCCGTGCGTCAGAAAAAGGAGAACCCGGGACTGCTATCGAACTGTCTCTCCTGCGGGGCCAACGGGAGGCGCATCGGCAGCACCTACCGCGAACCCGCACGTCCCGTCCGCGCTACAAATGTGGCCGACGTTCATGTTCTGGCGCAGGATATGGTGCACCATTCAGAGCGCCCGCGCCTCCTGGTTTTCTGTGACAACCGTCAGGATGCCGCCTTCCAAGCCGGATGGATGAAGGACCACGCCCGCCGTTTTCGGCTGCGTGCCCTCATGGCCGAGGGTTTGAAAAGTGGTTCCCTTTCCGTCGGCGATCTGGCGATGCATCTCGACGAGATCCTTGAAAAGGATGAGGCTCTCTCTCGCGCCCTCGTGCCCGAGGTCTGGCAGGTCGTCCGTCGGGAAGGCGGCGGGGGCCGCCACGAGCAGGAACGAAGGAAGTTCCTCCGAATCCAGGTGCTCCGGGAGATCACACTCTCCTCGCGGCAGTCCATCGGTCTGGAACCATGGGGGCGGATGAAGGTGGATTACGCGGGTCTCGATCCGGCGCTCCCCTGGATTCAGGAGAACGCCTATGCCCTCGGAATGCCCCCCGAGGACCTGCGAGATGGCGTCGCGGGCCTGCTCGATTATCTGCGGCGCAAGCGGGTTTTATTCGATCCCGAACGGGAAATCTTCACCAAATACTGGATGGATGGGGATCTCGAAGTCCAGCAGGGATACCTGCCGCAGGTGGGGGCGCCGGTCGGAACGAAGCTCCACCGGGATGCGGTGGAAAAGCAGGAACTGGTTACACAGTGGCTCAGCGCCCGAGGGGGCGATACGACGATCCGCCAGATGGCCAAGAAGTGGGGTGTCACCACGGAGAATGTTGAGGGCTTCCTGGGAGGGTTGTTCGACGTTCTCGTAAAAAAGGGATTGCTCAAACCAGTTCGCCTCAAGGGGTCGAAGGGCAATCCTCTACCGAATGTCAGCGGCGTTTACCAGGTGGATGCCGACCGCCTGCGGCTTCAACAGAATCACGGCGTCTGGCGCTGCCGGAACTGCCGGCGGCGGACAACGCGCCGCTCTCCGAACCTGGCCTGCCCCGCCTGGCGCTGCGACGGCGTCCTCGAATTCGTCCGCGAAGATCCGGACAACTACGACCTGCAATTGCTCGACCAGGGCTACTCCATGCTCCGGCCGGAAGAACACACCGCCATGGTCCCCCACGACGAACGGGAACGCCTCGAAAACCTCTTCAAGGGCGATTCTGAGGCGGTGAACGCCTTTGTCTGCACCCCTACTCTCGAACTGGGGGTGGACATCGGCAAGCTCGACGCCATTCTCATGCGGAACGTCCCGCCGTTGCCGGCCAATTACTGGCAGCGGGCCGGACGCGCCGGACGGCGTCACCGCATGGCGGTGGACCTGACCTACTGCCGGCCGGTCTCTCACGACCGGGCCTATTTTGCCGAGCCGCTCAAGCTTTTGACGGGCAGGGTGGACCCGCCCGCGTTCAACCTGCGCAACGACTTGTTGGTTGCCAAACATGTCCATGCGACGGTCATCACGCGGCTGCACCAGTACGCGCGCGAGTCCTCCAGATCAACCGCGGAGATACGAGAGATCGCCGATACGCTGAAAACCTGCCTGCCCGACCGGGTTTCGGCTTATCTCTTCGAGGGGGGGCTCGTGCGGGAGAGGCTTCCCGATCTGACCCCTTTGAGGGTCTTGATTGACCGGAATGCCGATGACCTCTGCGGCTACGTAGAGCGTGCCTTTTGCCAGGGAGGCGTGAAAATCTGAACCTGCCGCAGGTTGGTTTTTAATTCTCTGCCGGCGAAAGATTTATCTTGACACACAAGACGACGTTTCTTATACTCCCTTCCAATGAAAGCAAGTTCTTATCAAACAAAGAATTATTTAAGATTCATTTAATATGGGTTGTCCATAATGGACTTAAAGGGAAGACGGTGCAAAACCGTCGCGGTCCCGCCGCTGTGACCCTGCCTTTTTCTATAGAAAAGGGGACCCTTTTAGCAACGTGGTAGCCACTGTCCTGCACGGAGCAGGACGGGAAGGCAGCTAAAAGGGCGGGGGAGCCAGAAGACCTGCCTGTAGAACTGTAGTTTTGTAGTTTTCCCCTGCGCGGTTCGGGGGTGGCTACGAAAATCGCGTGGATAAAATACGGTATCCCCGCATCTGACGTTGTCGGATGCGGGGATTTTTATTTTATGGATACCGAAGAAGATCAATGGTTTTTTTCGGTGATTTGAAGGAGGTGATGAAACATGAAGAGAGGTGTGATTCTCTACATTGTCGGCGGGGAGGGTCTGTATGACGACCTTGATATGGAAGAGGCGGTGAGGAGGTTAGACATCAGGGCCGACAGGGTGGAGACGGTTTTGGGGAGGTCGCCTCACTTTGATGTGATGGACGCATGGTGGCGGCTCACCGCAAAAGGCATGGAGCTTGTTGTCTGTATGATCGCTGAAGTTGTAAATCGTTCCCAGCTTAAGCTTACAGGCAGAGAGCTCAGGCTGTGTGGATGACAGGGGGCGGAGGCAGAAACGGGAAGGTTGGCAAGCAGGTAGTCCCGAGCCAGGAGACCTCTCGTTCCCAGAACTCGATGAAAGGAGAAAAAATATGTTTAGGAGAACTGTTGTAGTGGTTGTTGTATTATTGTGGTCAGGATTGGCCTTTGCCGCCCATCCATTAATAACGGATGACACGGGTACACAGGGCAAAGGTAAGTTTCAATTGGAGGTGAATAGCGAATTCAACTATGACAAGGAGACAGAAGAAGGAGTAACAACAAAAGAAACAGGCGGTGAAGTGGCAGCAATCCTATCCTACGGGATAGTGGACAATCTTGATATTGTCCTCGGTGTTCCCTATCAGTGGTTTAAGGTTAAAGAGGATGGAGATGTAACTGACAAAGAGGATGGGATATCCGATATGTCGCTGGAGTTAAAGTGGGGATTTTATGAGAAGGACGGACTAAGCTTTGCCTTGAAGCCGGGGATAACTTTACCGACAGGGGACGATGAGAAAGGATTAGGGACAGGAAGAGCAACATACAGTCTGTATTTTATCACCACAAAAGAGATCGAACCATGGGCTTTCCATTTAAATCTCGGCTATGGGAGGAATGAGAACAAGTTTGATGAAAGAAAAGACATATGGCATGCATCCCTTGCTGGAGAGGTAGAGGTTGTTAAAAATCTTAAAGTTGTTGCGAACATCGGAACAGAAAGAAATACTGATGAAGCTTCAAGTACCCATCCTGCCTTTATCCTGAGTGGCTTGATCTATTCACTGTCGGAGAATTTTGACATTGATTTTGGCGTTAAGGGTGGACTTAATAAGCCTGAAACCGATTGGTCAATCCTTGCAGGTATAGCATGGAGATTTTAGGAGGTGGAGAGTGAGTAGGCCGCTATTTCTAATCATGGCAGCCTTGAATCTTCAATGATGGCAAGAACCTGAAAAGATGAATAACTTTCAACAGAAGGAGGAAAAAAAATGAAGACAATAAAGAGAATTCTTTTACCCGCATTGGTAGTATTTATCCTTGTGGGTAGCGCCTTTGCTATGGAGGCTCAAAAGGACAAGAAGGCGATTGTCCTGGCCCAGTTCGGCACCAGTTATCCTTCCGCGCTGGCGGCCCTGACAAATATTCAAAAACAGGTACAGGATGCCTTTCCGGGGGTGAAGGTAAAGATGGCCTTTACCTCTAATATCATCAGGAAGATCTGGCATGAGCGGCAGAATGATAAGAAATTCCTGGAAGAGAACAAAAATATTCCCGAGGAGATACTCTACGTTAAAGCCCCCCTTGCCACCATAGCCGACCTGCAGGATGAGGGATATACCACGATTATTGTCCAGCCTACCCATGTCTTTGAAGGTGAGGAGTACCTGGATCTGAAATCCTGTGTGGATGGCCTGGATTCCATTGCCACGATTAAACCCAGGCATAAGCCTTTCAAGAAAGTAGTCCTGGGAAGGCCTTTACTGGGGAAAAAGGGGGAAGAATACCCCTACCATAAGGACCTGGAAGCTGCCGCAAAAACGGTGAAGGCCGATGTGGAACTGGCCAGGAAAAACAAAGCGGCCCTGGTCTATATGGGACACGGAAATGAATATCTATCTACCGGCGCCTACATAGAATTTCAGGAAACCTTAAGGAGAATGTATCCTGAAACACCCGTTTATCTGGGCACGGTGGAGGGGTTCCCATCCCTTGATTATGTCGTCTCAGGATTGGTGAGAGACAGGATAAAAAAGGTTGTCTTAAAACCTTTTATGATCGTCGCCGGCGACCATGCTACCAATGACATGGCCGGGGACGAAGACGATTCATGGAAGACAACCTTTAAGTCAAAGGGGATTGAGGTTATCACCGTGATTGCTGGGCTGGGCGAAAACCCTGAAATCGGAAAGATCCTCATTCAACACATAAAAGACGTCGCCCGGGACAATCAGATCGGGCTGTAGATGATGATGAAAAAAGATGAGTTTGCGCCCTCCACCTCCATGAGAGTGGGGGGCCAAACCCTTTTATTAACAGTCTTGCTTTTTGCTGTCATCGTTCTCTCAACCGGGCTGGGATACATAAAGATATCCCCCTTTGAGGTGATAAGGATAGTAATTTCCAGGATAAGCGGCAATCCCGGATTATTGGATGGAATGGACAATGTTTTCCCCTATGTTGTGGCAGAAGTCAGACTGCCCCGCATATTAACCTCGGCTGTCGTCGGGGCCGGTTTGTCCATCGCGGGAGTAATCTTTCAGGGCATTTTGTTAAACCCTTTAGCCGATCCATATACACTGGGGATATCTGCCGGAGCTGCCTTTGGCGCATCCATTGCCCTGCTTCTGGATATAACTTTCCTGGGAATTTACTCTGTGCCGCTATTTGCGTTTCTCGGGGCGGTTGGCACCCTGCTGGCGGTGATGTTCCTATCCTCTTTTAACGGTCAGACATCCTCCCATAGCCTCATATTATCGGGCATTATTGTGGCGGCAATATTATCGGCGGGGATAAGCTTTTTTAAATATTGGGCCGATGAACAGGTCTCCATAATAATCTTCTGGTTGATGGGCAGCTTCGGTTCAAAGACCTGGGCGGATGTCTTTTTGACTTTAATGTTTGTATTGATCGGATTTTCAATCTGCCTCTTCTTTGCCCGTGACCTGAATATAATGTCCTTGGGCGACCGCTCTGCCGGTTCTCTGGGCATTGAGGCGAATAAACTAAGGGTAATACTTCTGATAACCGCATCTCTGATCACTGCCGTATGTGTCTCGGTCTCAGGCATCATCGGTTTTGTGGGCCTTATCATTCCCCACTTGATGCGTTTCTTTGTGGGACCGGATAACAGAAGGTTGATTCCTGCTTCTGCCCTGGTAGGCGCTACTCTACTCTTAAGCGCCGATACGATAACCAGGGCCGTCCTGCCAAGGGAGATACCTATTGGCGTCCTGACGGCCGTTATTGGCGGCCCATTTTTCTGCTACATCTTTAAAAAGAAACGCATAGTAAAAACCGGCGGGGAGGGAGGCGGTGTTTGAAGTCAGTAATGCGAGTTTCTGTTATGGGAAAAACAGGGCGCTGGATGATCTCTCTCTGACCATAGAACCAGGTAAATTTTACGGTATCGTTGGGCCCAATGGATGTGGCAAAACGACCTTTCTCGATCTTCTGGTCCGGAACAGGACACCCGGATCAGGAACGATTAGATACTCAGGACGGGACATAAAGGGATATACGAGAAGAAAACTGGCAAGAGAGATAGCCCTCGTTCCCCAGGATTTCTATATCAGTTTCCCCTTTACCGTGAGGGAGATAGTCCTTATGGGCAGACATCCCTATATCTCCAGGTTCGCCTCTCCTTCAGCCAAAGACTTAAAGATCGTAGATGAGATAATGGAGGAGATGGAGATTGATAAGTTCAAGGACAGATATGTTACGGAACTCTCCGGAGGAGAGAAACAGCGGGTTGTTTTTGCCAGGGCCCTGGCCCAGGACACCCCTGTTTTGATCCTGGATGAAGGCACATCGAATATGGACATCCAGTTTACGTTAAACACTCTGGATATCGTGGCAAAGAGGGTGAAGCCGGGGGAAAGAACCGTTATCGCTACGTTTCATAATCTAAACCTGGCGGCGGCTTACTG
>Ga0210051_1005816_pt1 | contig 11721 bp, 12 predicted proteins | sample CryGey092014_all_FD_185464 | JGI IMG/M metagenome (GOLD analysis project Ga0210051, IMG submission 185464) | Groundwater microbial communities from aquifer - Crystal Geyser CG23_combo_of_CG06-09_8/20/14_all (SPAdes) (version 2) | ecosystem: Environmental > Aquatic > Deep subsurface > Groundwater...
GGGCCAGAGGCTACTTTGTTGCCACAATAGGAATCAATGAGTATGCTATCAAAAAATACATTGAGAATCAAAAACACAATCAAGTAGAACTAGAGCAACCCCAATTTAAGTTCTAGCAGGCATAGGCCTGCATGATAAATACCGCCGGCATTACGCCGGCGGTAGATTATTAACGAATAACAATAACTTGCTTTACGAAAAATCTCGACATATAATTGGTCGAGGAAATTAATCTTTAGAATAAGAGAGTTAAAAATGGAGTTAGTTAAAAAAGTTGAAGAAGAAGTAAGGGAATTTTTTTCAGACACCTTTGGCTGTCACGATTGGGATCATATTGAAAGAGTATATCATTTATGCCTTCATATCGGTAAGAAAGAAAAGGCAGATTTGGAGATCCTTCAATTAGCGGCCTTGCTTCATGATATTGGACGAAAAAAAGAGAGTGAATTAAATGGCAAAGTTTGTCATGCAGAAGTAGGAGCAAAACTTGCCCGAGAAATTCTTGAGAAATATAAAGTAGCAGAAGATAAGATGATAAAAATTATCCATTGTATTGAAACTCATAGATTCAGAGGTAGCAAAGTTCCAAAATCAAAAGAAGCTAAAATATTATTTGATGCGGATAGGCTGGACTCTATTGGCGCTATCGGTCTAGCTAGGGCCTATGTCTTTGCCGGTGAGCTGAATGCTAAGGTGCATGATAAACATGTTGATATCGAAAAAACCAAGTCATATACCAAAGATGATACCGGATACCGTGAATTTTTAGTTAAATTAAGGCATGTTAAAGAAAGAATGTTGACAGAGGAGGGAAAAAGAATTGCAGAGGCTAGACACGATTTTATGGAACATTTTTTTGAAAGGATTAATTTAGAAGTTGATGGAGAAGCATAATTTCTCTTGTCGTCATTCCAGACATTCTTTAATAAATGCAGTCAAGTGCCTGCCCGCCTTTGGAGGGATCCGGAATCTATTTTCGTCATTGCGAGTGACCGAAGGAAGCGCGGCAATCTCTCCATGTTACCCTCTATTTCCGTCATCCTGAACTTGATTCAGGATCCATAAAATTCCAAAAGAATTTTTGTTCTTTTTGGAAAGAACCAAAACTTTCGGTCCCAATACGGATCCGTATGGACTGGTCCTCGCCAAAGTGTCGGAAGTAGCTCTCATTCATTCTTAAAAAAATTGCCGCTCCTCCGGATCGCCCTCACGCCCAGCTAAGTTGGCCTCCGGTAGGAATTTTTTTGAGAAATTCATTCGTTTTTTCCTCTCTTTGGCTGTGGAGGCCGTTTTAGGACTCGTAAAATCGGGGATTTTTGCTATAATAGAGCCATGAATTTACATAGCGCTGTTTTTTATAGCAATGATTTAAGCAAAGCCATTCCTTTTTATACCGAAAAGCTTGATTTTAAAATGGAGTATCAACAAGAGGACAAATTTGTTTCTTTTATTTTTCCAAATGGAGCTAGACTTGGTATAAAAAGGAAAGTTGAAGAAAGAGAAATTCCAGGAGCCCAGACCGTTTTTATACAAGTAGAGAATATTAAGGAACTTTATGAAAAAATTCAGAAAACAGATATCAAAATTCTAAAAGAACTTGTAATTCAGGATTGGGGTAAGAATTTTAGCATCCTAGACCCTGATGGTAATAAGGTATAATTTGTTGGACAATAAGGGATTGGTTTATGAGTAAGAAAAAAATAAATTGGTTTTTGCGGTTTGTTAATAAAGTTGATAAATTAAGTGACCATTTAAAGGAAATGACCTCCTTTAATTTTCAGGACTGGATTATAACATTGGCTTTTATAGCGGGTGTTATTTATTTTATTCAAAATAAATCTGAAATTGAGGGATTTCTTAACATTATCATTCTTTGGTTAACGTTTTTTGCTATCTTATGGTATACAAGGGAAACATATTGGTTAAAACAAATTCAGCAGAAGCAATTTAAATTTGAATTGGAAAAAAGTCAATCCGAGCAACAACATGTGAAGAGATTAAGATCGATTGACTTAATCCAAGAATTTAATAAAGACATTAGAATCGACTGCGTTTATGTGATATCTTTTACAAATAAAAATAAATTAAAAAATAGTGTTACTTTTCCTGCGGCCGATCGGGATTACAATGATCCTGCTATTAAATTAGATAACGTAATGGCTTTCTTTGAAAAAAGTGGTTTAATGTTTAGAAATAATTTAATAGATTTCGATATCTTTTATTCGCACTTTGAAATACTTTTCCCAAGATTATATAATGATAATCTTATTACCTCGGTTATGGAAGAACAACAAAAAATTGACGAAAAATCATACTCTGAAGTCATGTATTTAAAAAATTTGTTTGAAAAAAGAAAATCGACAGTTGAGAAGAGAAAGGTAATTAAATAGTTTCTTTGTCTCTGCAGGAGAAGATGAGCATTCTGTTTTAAATCCGACTGTAGCGGAAAAATTGCTGGTGGACTTGTCGCAGGGAATATCCCAAAAAGTTGTGTTTGAGGAGGTTACGACGAGTTCGACTTTTTGAGAGTGAACAAGACTTAGTCCTAACCCAATTTTGTAGCGTGTCGGCAGTTTTGCTCCACTTTTGCTGCCAAAAGTGGAAAAAGAACTTTCAAGAATGAACCAAAAATAAAATCTTTTAGATTCTGGATTCCCGCCTGCGCGGGAATGACGAGGGAAAAGCGGATTTTGGTCTTTACCTAAAGAGGGTAAGCGCTTAAAGACTTGTTTCTTGCTATTTGCTTATTGTTTTTTGACTAACGGTAACGTACAACACCTAAACCCTGCTCCGGTTTTAGGGGCTTCGTCAAATTTTACCGGAATAACTTTTATATCCATATCGGTTAAAAGTTTTATTAACCTTGTTGCATTGTGACGTATAATAATTGTGTTCGAGTTAATTACCAAGACATTAGAAAATAAGGCGTCATGTTCTTCTCTGGCTATATCAATTAGCTCATAATTATCCAAAATCTCTTGGGAAATTTCTTTTAAACCATTTCTATAAATCAGGGCCTTGCCAGCGACAATTGGGCCAAAAGTACAGTCTAGGTGCAGACATTCCTCGCCGTCTTTCGGCAGTTTCATGAATACGGGAATAACTTTATATTTTGTATCCTTCAAGGTGTCTTTTAAAAAATTTACGCCTTCTTCGGTTGACCTCTGGCCGATTCCATAAAAAACAAAACCTTTGTCCAAAATTATGTCGCCGCTTTCTAAAATTATCCCTTCGGGAATTCGAATAATTTTATCTTCAGGAATTAGATCTAAAATATCTTTTAAAGCTTCCCATTCTCTTTTTCGGCTTATTCTTTTCATGTTGCAGATGAAAAATAAATCGCCAATGACAAAGGCAATGTCTCTTGGGGGGAGCTGGTCGCACACGCCGGTAGAACAGGGAAGGGGAAGCAAATGACGGACATTCACCCCTAATTTTTTTAATACCAATTCTAAACCATCAAATTCCTTTTTTAACTTTTCAGCCGTTGGTTTATCGTCAGAGAAATAATATTTTTTCTGAGTGTTGTTAACTATTTCCACGGTACCCTGATCGGAAAGGAAATTATCCGGATAGCCAATTATTACATCCCTTAAAGTGTCCGTTTCATTCAAACAATGGGGGATTAGTGTTTCTTTTTTAGTTTTAGTAAGTATTTCTTCGTCCATAAGTCCTAGAAGATTTTATCAAAGAATGAGTTGAGTGTTAAGACGTTTTTTCATAAATGCGATTTAGTGGTGTTTTTCTCTAATTTTCGTCATTCCGGACATTTCTTTAATAAATACAGTCAAGCGCCTGCCCGCCTTCTTGACCGCCTCTGGTGGTGGGAGGGATCCGAATCTATTTTTGTCATTCCTGCGGAGGCAGGAATCTAGAATTTAAAAGATTTTATCTTTTTGTTCTTTCTCGAAAGAACCAAAGGCTTCGGCTGTCCTCGCCAAAGTGTCGGAAGTAGCTCTCATTCATTCTCAAAAAAATTGCCGCTCCTCCGGATCGCCCTCACGCCCAGCTAAAGCTGGCCTCCGGTAGGAATTTTTTCGAGAAATTCATTCGTTTTTTCCTCTCTTTGCCTGTGGATGCCGAGAGAAGAAAGAAAGTGATTCGTAGTCAGACAAAGGAAAGGAAAATAGATTTAAAAGCTAAAAATACTTTTTTAACCAATTCTTTGCTATAATTAAATTAATGAAAAAGCGGCATATAAAATTTATCTTAAAGGCTACGGATTTTGTTTTACTAACATTTATCCTTTTTCCATTCGCTTTTTATATTAATCGAATTTATGGTTGCGATTCTTGTCATTTAAATTTCATTCAAAACTTCTTAAAATCTATTTCCTCATATTTAATTAAGGTTCAGGTTTTGGCGTTTGCACCGGCCTTGGTCGCTTTTTTTATCCCGTTTTCTATTGCTATGGAATGGGTAAGCGGCAGTCCTAGAGAATGGAAACTGACCATGTATATCGCTTGCATTATTGGTCTTATAACTCTAATGTATGTTGTGTTTACATAAAATTCAATTGTCACTTATAAACCGGACATGGTAAAATAGTCTTTAGTTAAGGAGGGATATGGGTTACATCGATAAAATTGCTTCTTCATTTGCCAACTACCTGGTTACGGTTTGGCAGCAGATTAGTTGGATTTTTACTACGGATACAATTAAAATGAAGCCACTGTTATTTTTGGATATTATTTTGGTAGCCTTTGTTTTCTATTGGATTTACATTTTTCTTAAAAAAACCACGGCTTCACGATTCCTACCCGGGTTCCTCGCTTTTTCTGTTTTTGCCGGCCTTGGTTATCTTTTTGATTTAAACGCCGTCGCTTGGTTATTTTCTAAAATGTTTCTAGTTATAATTGTGGCAATTCCCATAATATTTCAGCCGGAAATTAGGGAAGCTTTAAGTTTGATGTCCAAGAAAAAATCTTCTGTTAAAACGCAGGTTCAAGGGGAGGAAGAATGAGATACATAACCAACAATTTTTTTGTTAAATTTTTATGCTTGGTGCTGGCTTTTGTTTTTTGGGTTTTTGTGATGGCTGCCGATACCAGAATGGGTTATTTCCCCAAAGAGATCGAAGTAAAAGTTAAAAATATAGCTAACGGTCTTGCGGTAGTGGAAGATCCGGTAACTATAAAAATTAAAGTAAAAGCTCCCCTCACGGTATATAACAAGTTAAACGAGAAAAGTTTCGAAGCTTACATTGACGCTTCCAGTATTAAAGAAGCGGGGGCCGAAAATTTAGATATTAAAATTGATTCCAAAGAAGCGGGAGTCCAGGTGATAGGGTCGGACCCTAGGTCTTTCCTACTAAAATTGGAAGACGAAGAAACAAAAAAAATAGCTATAACTCTAAGTCACAAAGGCAAGCCGTCCGATGACTATAAAGTTGGGACCGGAGAAATTTCGACAAAAGACGTAATAGTAACCGGTTCTCCCACAAAATTAAAAAAAATTGCAGACATTGTGGCCTTAGTAGAGTTAAAGGGCAATGAAAAAGGAAATATTGATGCCGATATGCCGGTAGCGGCGTTAGATGAAGATAATAATATCATAAATTATCTGGTTTTTGATCCGGAACTTGTGGGCGTTAAACTGGCTATTATTCCTAAGGTAGAATCAAAATCGGTTGGTATAAAAGTTAACTTAACCGGCGAGGCGGCTAAAGGCTTCTGGGTAAGCAAGATAAAAACCGATCCGGAGATTATAGCTGTTAAGGGAGAACTTGAAAAAATTAAAATTATGGAATATGTGGAAACGGAAAAAATTGATTTGGCCGGGAATTCTCAAACTATGATTGCCAGGGCCAAGTTTCAATTGCCCGAAGGCGTTAAGGTGTCTGATAATATTGATAAAGTTAACGTTCAAATTTTCATTTCTAAAATTGATGCAACCAAAACTTTATCGCCGGCAGTCAACTTTAAAAGAGGAAATCCAAAATATACGGCCGAAACTCTAACCATGCCATCTATTACCTTATCCGGTTCCCAGGCTGCTTTAAATGCTGCCACTTCTGAAAACGTAATCTTGAATATAGATTTGTCAAGTTACGGACCGGGTGAGCAAAAGATCCAAATTAAAAAGGAAATGGTGACAGTTTCCGGAGAAGTTGAAGTAACCAAGGTTTTGCCGGAGTTTATTAACATTAGAATAACGGAAATACCAACACCTACACCATGAAATCAGAAGACCAGCGTAATTTAAGACTTATCATAATCCTTTTTATAACACTACTGTTTAGTGGTACTATTGGTTTTGCTGCCTTTGCAGGAGACGACATACTAACCGCTTTCTACCGAACTATCATTCTGCTCCTTACTCACTTCGACCATGCAATTCCGAAGACTTGGGGTATAAGGCTTCTTATTTTGGGTCTAATTTTTGGAAGCCTTGTCATTATGGCATATTTAATAAAAATATTTGCTCAGTATATCTTTGAGGGAGCGCTGAGTGATAATATAAGGAGGAGAAGAATGAAAAAAGAAATAGATGTTATGAAAGATCATTTTATAGTTTGCGGTTTTGGACGTGTCGGACAACAGATTGTCCATGAACTTATAAATGAAGATGTCAATTTTGTCGTTTTAGACCGTGACGAAAAAGCTTTTCACGACAGGATGTCAAAGAAGATTAAATTTATTCCTAAGGATCCAACGTTCGAGGACAATTTGCGTGACGCCGGAATTTATAAGGCCAAGTCTTTAATTGCCGCTTTGGGAGAAGATACGGATAATTTGCTTCTAACTCTGGCGGCTAGATCCCTAAACCCAAACCTCTATATTGTTTCCAGATGTAGTTTTGAGGAAAATGCGGCGAAATTAGAAAAGGCGGGGGCGGACAGGGTGGCAATGCCATATCAAATTGGCGGGTATCATATGGCCACAATGGCTCTTAGGCCGGCTGTTGTTGACTTCTTGGACGTCATAATAGATAGCAAGCATGACGAGCTGCAAATAGAGGAAGTTTGGGTTGAAGAAGATTCACCGTTAATTGGTAAGCCATTAACCGAGTATTTGTCCAGAAAAAGAACGGGTGCCACAATTTTAGCGATAAATCGTTACGATGGAACGTCTGTAATTAATCCGGCCGGGGATGAAATAATTTATAGCAAAGACAAACTAATAATTATGGGCACAAAAAAACAATTGGAAACCTTGGCGCATTCAATTTTTAGCGAGGAGAGTATTATTACTAAGTAAAAAAATTGGCATAGTCAGATTAAAGGCTTTCTTTAAAGCAACATTTTGTATAAAATGTGATTCATGAAAAAGAATTATAAAATTGATAGTGAGGGATCCGGAAAAAGGCTGGATGCTTTTTTAGTTTCTAAAGGGACTGGCTACTCGAGGTCTTTTATTCAGAAATTAATAATTGCGGGCAAGGTGTTAGTTAATAACGTTTCCGGGAAATCAAATACGATATTAAAGATAGGAGACTCCGTTTCGATGGAAATGCCGGAGGCCAAAAAAGCGGTAAAGTTAAAGCCATCCGGAGGTTTGTCCATCCCAATAATTTTCGAGAATGAAGAATTTTTAGCAATAAATAAACCGGCCGGACTTGTTGTTCATCCGGCGTTTGGGCACGCAGATGCCACCTTGGTAAATATTCTCGTATCGATGCGTCCGGATTTAATGCGTTTGGATAATTTGCGTCCGGGAATTATACATCGTTTAGACAAAGATACTTCCGGTATAATGCTTGTCGCTAAGACAGAGGATGCAGTAGCTTTTTTGTCCAAAGAAATTGAAAATCGAAAAGTAAAAAAACAGTATTTGGCTTTGGTCTTTGGCAAGGTTGATCCACAAAAAGGGGAGATTAATGTTCCTCTAAAAAGATCTTCAGTTAATAGAAAGAGGGTTGACGTGTCTGCGGCAGGTAAGTCGGCAATTACAAATTATGAAGTGGCGGAGGAATTGGGTAAAACTACATTAATAAATGCTTTTCCGGTTACCGGTAGAACGCATCAAATAAGAGTTCATTTTTCATATATCGGCCATCCCATAGTTGGTGACGTAACTTATTCATCCGGGTCTCAAATTGCAGAGTCAGAAAATTTAGGAGTTAAACGGCAAATGCTTCATGCGTATCGTTTGGGTTTTATTGATCCCAAAACTAAAAAATGGCTAGAACTGGAGGCTCCAATTCCTCAAGATTTTCAAGATTTACTGCAAAAGATAAGGATGGGGAAATGATTGGCAACATTATTCAGCTGGAAAAAGTGCGAATGGCTTATAAAAATGGGGTCTTAAAGCAATCTTATTTAATTACCGGCCCGTGGGATATTGGCAAAAAAGACTTTGCCATGGCATTTTCGGCAATGATGTTTTGCGAAACTAATGACAATTGCGGCACATGTAAGGGTTGCAAAAAAACCGGTAATCTTTCTAATCCCGACTTCTATATTTTAAATGAAGATGGACAAATAAAAATTGATTCCATAAGAGAGCTAAATAAGAATATTAATTTAAAGCCTTATGAGTTTGAAAGAAAGGTGGCTTTAATAATTGGAGCAGAGAAAATGACAACTGAGGCAGCAAATAGTTTGCTGAAGATCTTAGAAGAACCGCCGGAAGATTCAATTATTATTCTTACGTCCGCTGTGCCCGGCCAATTGCTAGAAACCATCAAATCCAGATGTCAGGATATCAAGCTAAAAAATGTGCCCAAAAAAGTTATAATTGATGAATTAACCAAAAATCATGGTCTAGAAAATGATGAGGCTTTAAGAATTGCCACTATTGCTTTAGGGCGGCCAAAATTAGCAGAGAGTCTTGCGGTAAATGATGATTATGGGGAAGAGGTTGAATTTTTAAGAGAAATTACAAAAAAGAATTTGTGCGAAAGGTTTAAACTAGCGGCAGATTTTGCCGAAAAAAAGAATATATTGAGGCTAATTGGTTATTGGGAGACTTTTTTTATGGATCTTTTAAAGGCGAAAATAAACGGCCATGATGATCTTTTAACGACAAAATATAAGGTTAAAGATTTCTCTTGGGGTGTCCGGTCAATCGTAAACATCCTTGACATTTTAGAGAAAATGAGGGAATATATCCAGAGTAAAATCAAAAATAAACTAATTCTAGAAAACATATTCTTGAACATATGAAACTTGCCGGAATCCAATTTCAATATTCTCTTAAAATTTATGATTTCGATCAGACCGATCTGGAAATTTCATTGGGTGATTTTGTTTTGGTAGAAACTATTCAGGGTCAGGAAATTGGAAGAGTGGTTTACTTAAATAAAAAGAAAAAATCGGGCGATGAGGATATGAGGCCGATACTTAGAAAAGCTATCCCGGAAGATATGGAAAAAATGAAAACATTAAGAGAGGAAGCTACCACTTATTTACCAGACTTCGAAAAACAGGTCAAGAATTTTGGTCTTAAAATGAGACCGGTTGCCGCCGATATTTCTATTGACGAAAAAAGACTAACTTTTTATTTTATGGCAGAAAGCAGGATTGATTTTAGGGATTTGGTTAAGGAATTGGCCCGGGAATATAAGAAACAAATAAGGCTTTTGCAGGTTGGTGCCAGAGACGGAGCCAGAATTATAGGGGGCTATGGCAGATGCGGCCTAGAAGTTTGCTGCCAGAGATTTCTAACGGACATTGAAAGTATTACCATGGATATGGCCAGAGATCAGAATTTGGCGGCTAAATCCGGTTCAAAAATTTCCGGAATTTGCGGAAAGCTAATGTGCTGCCTCGCATACGAAACCGATGATAAAAAAAAGATTGAGAAAGAAATAGAAAAAGAAATTGATGCTGCTCAAAGCCGAGATTGAATAATTCTGCGTCTAATTTCAGATTAGATTTAAATATGTTATTCCGGACATGATCCGGAATCTATTTTTGACTTTGTCATTCCCGCCTTCGCGGGAATCCAGAAGTTTGTTTTCAAGCTAAATATCGGAATGTTAGGGTCCGACCCTAGCAAGATCATAAACTTGGTTATTTGATATTATCTGGATTTTGGTCGAAAATATCGAAATAATTGACTATAGGGCATAATTTAGATATAATAGTACAGAATTTTGGCCTCTTTTTTTGTTTTTAAAATGTGCCACTGAGCTTTAGCGGCGAAGGGCTGGCTGCATAGCCTGTGGTCAGATATACGCCGATGTAGCGTTAAGTGGCAGAGTCCGGCAACTGCCGGATAAACAGTAGGTTAGTTGTATGGTTGGGTGGACAAGCAAAAAATGCCGATGTAGCTCAATGGCAGAGCAACTGTTTTGTAAACAGTAGGTTGTGGGTTCGAATCCCTCCATCGGCTCCATAGTAAGTTAAAAATTAAAAGTTCAAAGCGCAAAATTTTGGTAGGTTTCAAAAGAAACTTTTGATGATAATATAAAAGAAAATTAGCGTTAGCTAATTACCAAAATTTTGACTTTTTCATTTTGAATTTTAAATTATCCTGGGCAGGTACCCAAGCGGCCAACGGGGGCAGACTGTAAATCTGCTGGCATTCGCCTTCGAAGGTTCGAATCCTTCCCTGCCCACCATGAAAATGATAACTTCCGAAAAGAAGCTGTCATTTTCATGGTATGGGGGTTGGTGAAAACCTTCATCCCAGCGTCGTTTGTAAATCTGGTGGAAACTTGGGATGCTAGACAAGTTAAAGCTTCTTGCCTTGGGTAAAAATGAGCAGCGAGGCTGCTTCGAATCCTTCCCTGCCCACCAAATTTCGCTCCTTCGGAGCTTCACTTGGCAAGCCATTTTTCTACAATTTATGTTAATGAGATAATATCTCAGAATAGATTATAGAAATTTGTCCTTCGAAGCTGAAAGCGAAGTAGGACGAGTTTGCTAAAATCGAAGTGTATTCTAATGGCTTCACTTGGCAAGCCATTAAAAGATGTAGCCAGTAACAAGGAAACAGCAAAGCTTTATTCCCTAAGACAATGCGGTTACTGTTTACTGATTCCTGGTTCCTGAACAGGCCCAGATAGCTCAGTTGGCAGAGCGCATCCATGGTAAGGATGAGGTCACGGGTTCGAATCCCGTTCTGGGCTCCATTTTTCGCCAATGAGGCGGAAAATGTCCTTCGAAGCTGAAAGCGAAGTAGGACGAGTTTGCTAAAATCAAAGTATATTCTAATGGCTTCAAATGGCAAGCCAAAAAAGTTAAAAAAAAGGAGAAATAAATGGCAAAGAAAGAAAATAGGCCGGTAATAGCACTTGCTTGCACAGAATGCAAAAACAGGAACTATTCAACTACAAAAAATAAGAAGAATACAACTGATAGGATAGAATTGAGCAAATTTTGTCCTTTTTGCCGAAAAACCATCGCTCATAAAGAAACGAAATAATAATTCAAAATTCAAAATGCAAAGGGCAAAAGTACAATTCAAAATTCAAAATTTATGTTGTAAACTAGATCATGTAGATTGTTTAATAATTTTGAACTTTAACTTTCGGCTTTTGCATTTTTAAAGGGGCGTTCGTTAATTGGATAAACGGCTACTCTCCAAAAGTAGTCCTGCCGGTTCGAGTCCGGCCGCCCCTGCCAAAGGAATAAATTCACTATTAGCTGATAGCTTATGGCTAGTAGTAATAAATAAGAAACTTGAAAAAGGTTTCTTATTTTGAGCAGTCAATTCTAATCCAATAATCGGACTAAACGGAGTGTTTTGGTGCAGGAAAATTCTTACTAGAAATTCTCCTTTCTTTTCATTATTTTAAATAACTTTTCTTTCTCTTTTTGCATTACTTTGGCGG
>Ga0210051_1005817_pt1 | contig 11721 bp, 11 predicted proteins | sample CryGey092014_all_FD_185464 | JGI IMG/M metagenome (GOLD analysis project Ga0210051, IMG submission 185464) | Groundwater microbial communities from aquifer - Crystal Geyser CG23_combo_of_CG06-09_8/20/14_all (SPAdes) (version 2) | ecosystem: Environmental > Aquatic > Deep subsurface > Groundwater...
ATAGGCGGTTTCCAAAGCTGGATCCCTGACCAAGCCCTTTTCTTCTCTTTCCATAATTTCAGCCTGAACCTCGGTCACTCTTTTTCTTAATGTTTTAAGAACTTGACTGGTTTCGATTGGGTGGATATGCAAACCAATATCCAAAGGTACGTTCAGATTTACAACCGGGGAGAGCCAGACTGTACTTAAATATCTTGGATAAGAGAAAATGAAAAAGGATTTGGCAAATCTTTCCCCCAATTTTAAATAATTTGGAGAAAGGGCAATTGAAGAAGGAGCAATGATATCCCTGGCTTCAATTGCCGGAACCTCAAAAATTTTTTCTGGCATTCTCTTTTTAAAAGTAGGTATTTTAATAAAAGCCATAATGGTATTTCTTTATCTTAATATTTCAGGAGGGATTTCCGGATAGTATCCCACTTCTGCCTCCTCGGGGTGATATAAACTCCAGAAGAGTTCGATTAATTCAGGAGCATTGAGGGGGGCACACTGAAGCCCGCACCTTCTTAAACCCAGGGCAACAAATTCCATTCTTTGCCAGAGTTGGGATTTAGCTCTTTGAAATTGCTCTTCGGTTAAAGTTGGTGGAGCTCCTTTGCCCAATCTTCCTTTGACTTCTTTCATTCCGGGAATTTCAACTAAAGTAAAGGGAACAATGACAAAAAAATTTTTGGTCAAAATCTGGCCGCCGGCAATTAAATCATTGACAAATTTTCGGTATTCAGCAATCTGGGTTTTCAGCAATTCATTTTCCTGTCTTTCCTCAAACTCTTTTAATTTATCCAAATATCCGGTGATGTTTAATCTTCGAGATTGAACAACAATTTCTAAAGAAAAATCTAAAGAATTTAGAAAATTTTGAAATTGATAAATAACAGCCTTTTGCTCCTCCTCAGATTTCAAAGCAAAATTGAGGGAAGAAACCATAATCACCCCCCTCAGGGCTTTAGTTCTTAAAACAATCACTCCTTCTCTAATTTCTTCTATCTCTAAAAATTGTTGAGTAACTGCCTGAGGCATAAATTATTTAGTTCTGATTTCGACTTCGGTTCTTAATTTTTTTAATCGACTGTCTTTAGCAATTTTTAATGGAAGCTCATCAGCCTTTTCCTCAACTTTTTTTATCTTCTCTTCTTTTTTGAAAACCTCAATTTTAAACTCCCTTTTTTGCCAGATATAAAGCTTCGGAGAAATTAAAAATTTTAAAGAGTTTCCTAAAATGGTTGGTAGAGACCTTCCCCCAATTTTCAAAAAAGCCAGAGCCAATGACCCCAAGACCAAAACTATACTGATTAATAAAAAAAGGAAAAAATTTGTTTTGCCAATTGAAAAATAAAGAAGAAAACAAACAGCCCCAGCCATTCCAACAAAAATAAACTGTTTAAAAGTCAGAGGCCCAACAATTTTTGGCTCCATCTCTATAAATTGGGGAACTGTAAATCGCATGGTTATTCAATGAGTTCTCTATAAACATCTTTCCCGGGTGGGGCAGGTGGTTTTTCTTCCGGTGGCGGGGTAATTTTAGGTTTGGCTGGTGGAGCAATTTCAATTCGGTAAATCTCCTCCAGACTAGTTTTAACTGGATAAAAGATAAAACGATTAATTTCCTGGAAGACTTTTCTTGCCAAATCCTTTTTTAATTTTAATTCCTTTTCTAAAGTTTTTTGGAAATCCTCTGGCGGTAAAACTCCCAACAAAACCTGGCCAACATAATCAACAATCTCCTCAAGATTTTCTTCAATTTCGTTTCTCTTGCAAATCTCGTAAATATTATTTCCAGTTTCCTCAGCAAAAAGAGCATCCTTTAATTCTTGAGGAAGTTTTTTGTAAAGTTGCCAAAATTGTTCTGAAGTATATTTTTTTGGCATATTTATGTTTTAGGCCTTGACAAATTTAATAATTAGATATATAATACAAGTTAGTTCTAGAGGGAGAAAAGAAGAAGGGAAATAACTAGAAGGAGGTGTAACGATGGCAGAGAAAACATTAATTGAGAAACTCATGGAGGAACTCCAGGGCAAGGAGATCGACGAGCTGAAAAAGATGGCCAGTCAAGGGCAAGAGCAGTTGGATAGAGAGAAAAAAAGATTTGAAGCCATCCAGAAAGGGGAGATACTCCCGACTAGCCCAGAGGAATTCAAACCCATTTCCGCCGAGGAGATGGAGGACATTCTTAAGAGTGCCGAGCAGGCAGTGCTGATAGCTGGTATCGTTGGCGACTTGCGGGAAAGGACAAGGATAGCCGAACAGGCAAAACAGGAAAGAGAGAGGTGGCTGGAGGAAGCGCTAGTTGAACGGATCGTGAGACGTGCAACGGGCTACAAAGGACCTTTAACTGGAGAGAAACGGCGAGGCGGTCGAGACCAATCCTTTCGTCGTCCGGGATGGGTTGAGGTTGATGAGACCTGTGCCAACTGTGGGAAGTCTGTCAATTTGCTTCCTTACCAGCCAGATCCTGGTGAGCCAGCTTATTGCTCGTCTTGCTGGAGGGAACTCGTTAGAGAGTTCGCCAAGACAAAAACCAAAACTGCGAAGTCCCAAACGAAAACCCAATAATCCCTTCTTCTTTCTTCAGGCGGGAGACCAAAAATCTCCCGCCAACCTGTTTTAAAGGACTTTTATTTTCCTTCTTTTGGTTTTCTCAATTCTTCCCAAGATCTTTTTAATTCTGGACTCTTTTCAATCTTTCCGATTTCTTCTTTGAATGTAATTTTCAGCCTTTCTAAACCCTCCCTAGTTATCTTTAATCGATCTTCCAACATTTTTCTCTCAGCTCCTTTTGCTTCTTTGATCGTAGCTTCGAGTTTACTGATTGCTAAGTTAGTTTTTCTTTCTTCTTTCAGATAATTTAGAGATGCGGGATAAGTTGCTAACCTTGTTAAGGCTTCAATTTTTTCTCTCACTTCTGCTCCGGGAATGGGTGGGAAAACTGAGTGAAAAGCTGGACTAACAACGGCGGAACGGAGTAAGGCAAGGTTGGTTTTAGCCACCTCTTCAGCTCCTAATTCGTAAGCTTTTTGCCAGATCTTATTTATATACTCTTGCCCCTTTTCCTCGCCAATTCTTCGGATAATAGCTGGCGTTTGGTATCTTACCACTGCTTCTTGAAATTGGGGGTGTTCTAAGGTTTTCACAGCTAAATTATCAATATCAGGAGGTTTTAAGGCGTCAGCTGCTTTTTTGTAAACTGCCTTTTTTATAAGTTCCTCATCAGTTCCCGTTACTCCGCTCTTGCGCAAATTTTCTATATCTGGTTCTGCTGCTCCTTTTGGAAGCATTGCTCCTTGAATTATAGGATATAAGGCCTTATTCTCTATTAATTCTGGCTTATGTTTAATAACATCTTCCAATTTTCGAGGAGTTAATGAGCCCAGAGCTCTGATTGCTTCTAACTGTCTTTCTTCAGAAAGCGCATCGATTCCTTTGGCCCCTTTGGTTTTAGCTAAATAAAGAGCCATGGCTGCTCTGTCTGTAGGACTAGTCGTAGGAAAGGTGGCAGCATCCTTGTAATTAGTTCCAAATCTTTCTTCGTATTCTTTCATTTTAGCTTCAATGTCTTTTTCTACTGCTACTCCCGGAGTGACCCTCTGGAACCACCGAACCGTCCCAGTTACTGGTACATAAGTTAAAGCTCTTCCTACTCCTCTCCAGCCACCCGGGGGCTTCCAACGCTCCCCTTTTGCCTCAGCTTCAGCTTTTTCCAGTGCTTCCTTTGCCTCTTCTTTAGCCGCCCCTCGCCTCATTTTTTCCCAGAGGGCACCTCTAAAGGGTTTTAATCCCCTTGACCACATTAATCCCCCTACTTCTTTACCAAAATCAATTAAGGCCTGAGCCAGGGCCGGTCGATACTTTTTGGCCAGCCAGAGGATAACTGCCATATAAACAAAGATACAGAAATAATAAAAAATAAATTTACTAAGCTGACTTGGAACCCAGCTGAAAAAGGGAATAGGTATTTTTGAGACGAGCCCTATTTCTGGAGCTAATAATCCTATACTTTTGAAACCTAAAACCAAAAAGAATAAAAGAAAGACTCCCAAAATAAGCCATTCGGTTAAATGTTTAAACCATTCTGACCACCATTTTTGAGTTTGAGGTAAAATTAAACTTAAAAAAGCTAAAGGAGCTAACATCGCCAGCATTGAAATAATGAAGACCCTGGCTCCAAAGAAAAAAATAAAAATTCCAAACATCAGAGATAAGCTGAAAAAACAAATGGTTTGAAAAAACCAAATAACTACATTAGGAAGAAAAACTGCTCCAAATAAAAAAGTGAAGGCAATTTGGGCAAAAGGATGAGCAAAGGGAATAGCCCAGGCAACTACAATAGCACCGACCCAAGTAAGTATATTGGTTACAATAGACCATACTCCTCCGCTAAAAACATTCATGACATCGATAAAAAGTTTGTCACCTCCAGCAGCTAAGATTGTGTTATAAACAATTTGAGTAATATCAAACATCATCCTGACAAATAGTAAACTAAAATTGAGTAAAAGAGCAACAATAATTAATCTGGGAAGAGTTTTTTTTGCCTGGAAAGTTTCGATTTTTAAAATAAAAGCAAAGGCAATAACTAAAAAGATTAAGACCAGAAGCATATTAGCCGCCCCGGCAGTAAAATTCCATCCGGCCTCGGTCATTGGATTAAGCCTGGATAACCACTCGCCTTGCTGATTGATAACAACCTGTAAAAAATGAGTGGAGATGAATAACGAAAGAATACCCACAAGGTAATAAGTTAAAAAATCAATCATTACCTTCATCATTGGCTGGGTTATATCTTCTATTGACTCGGTAAGGTGGTCCAAAAAACTAATAACGTCACCAACAATAAAGGCCGAGGCCGGTTTAGGGATTAATAAAAAAACCAGAAGAATTACTAAAACTAAATTTTTAAATTTAAATTTAGTTGGCATAATTATTCTTTTATTTTTCTGGCGCAAATAACTTTACACATTTAACATCGGTATCGCAGGAAATATTTTTGTCATTAACACCAGCAGGACATCGAAAGTCTTCGCACTTCCCAGCGCTAATTTTGCCAAAAAGCTGTAAAGTACCAGCACACCTTTCGGGTGTACTTTTAGAGGAAAAAGTTGTGCCTGTTGGAATAGTTTTTTGAGTATCCTCATTTGCTTTGATTATTCCTGTTACTCCCCCACTTAATTCCACTTTTTCACAAGGTTCTGTTGGTGGTTCTTTTGGAATACAATACCCGTTCTTACATTCGTAATTTACTGGGTCGGAGCATGGCTTATTAGGTCCACAGGTTTCGTAAGGGCTGATTGCTTCTTCTGATGGTGGTTTGAATTCAAGAGGCGGAAAAGAGGTAAATTGAGGGCTAATTGTATTTAAAATTAGCCAGGAACCCAAAAGCAAAATCAAACCTAAAAAAGCTGATTTAATCCTATCCATGGCATCTTTCATTCTGGCTGGGTCGCCAACTGAAGTGAGATATTGAAAACCAGCGATGATTAGAGCAATAAAGGCAACCAATCCTCCTAAGAAAATCCCCCACTCATAGAGGTATTTTATTAAATCGGGTAACGTACTTTCATCTTTTAATTCAGTTCCAGCCGGACTTTTTGGCCAGCTAACTTGTAAAGCAAAAACCACTGAATTAGCCATAAAAATTCCTAAGATTACCAAACAAATGATAATTTTTTTACTTTTAAGAATTTTCCCCATCTTTAAATTATTATACCACATTAATTAACTTATTATAACAAATAAAAATCAAAAATAAAAAGGGGTCTAAGAAACGACCCCCCCCATCCATCTTTATAAAATTTACTTACTTGATATTAAAACACACTCATGTAAAGTTACCTCACCAGTGCCATACTTTTCCTCTTGCTTATAAGGAAGCTTTTCAGGATAATGAATCTGAGCTACTTCTCCCTTTATAATGATAGACTGTCCTATTTTAAACTGAGCGCTAAACGTGCTTGGACTGTCAGTGAAAAACCAAGCAAAAACTGCCACACCCATTGGATAAAACCAATCGAAAAGACCGCTCTCTGGGGTATATTTAACCCATTCGGCCAATTTCAGAGTTACCGCATTAACTACTCCAGGACCTGGATAAGCTACAAGATTTATAGCGACTATTTGACCTGAAACCCGAATAACATCGCCCTCAGAGATTTTTCTTGAGAGATAATATTTATACTCCTTATACTCTGGATCTGAAGGATTAATTTTACGTTCAGGATCAGAATAATAAACTATCTTAGCTAACTCTTCAATTGGTATTATTTTTTCTTCAGATACTTTTTCAGTTTCAGGTGAAGGTGGAGTTTTTACTGGTGGTGTTGGTTCCGGAGTTTCGGCTGGTGGTGCTGGTTTTGCACAACTTATTGCTCCAAAAATCAGTGAAAAACAAACTAATGAAACTAGAACAACCTTTCCTAAATTTTTCATTTCAAACCTCCCTTTTTTATTTTGCAGTCTTTCGAGAAGTATTCAGTTTTAAGCTGCTATTTTCTTTATACTTTTCTAAAAATTTTTGTCAAGTAAATTATTGAATAATTTCAATAGAATTAAAAATCTCATTTGCTTCCTCTTCAAACTTTGGCCAGTCTTTTTCAAAAGTGGTAAAGGTAATTAAATAGGTTTTATCCTCAAGAAAAATTATTTTCTCTTTTGCCCGAAAACTAACTTCCCCTTTTCTTTTCATTTTTATTTCCAACCAGGCAGTTTTATTTTCTTTTTCTAAATTAATAACCTCCATTTCTCCTTTTTCCTCTGCAATATTTTTTTCTATTTCTTTAACAATTTCATTTAAACTTTTCTCTTGACTGATTTCCTCAACTATTAAAAAAGCCAGAGCTTGAGTTTCAAAACTAAATTGATAGGCAAAGAATAAAATTTTAGCTCCAGCCAAAACTATTTCCTCTTGCTTAAATTGTTCTAAAAGAGCTTCACTCGATTCTATCCAATTAGCTGGATATTTTAGTTTTAATTTCCCATCGGGAGAAGCCCATTCTTTTAAACCTTCTTTTTCAAGAGGAAGGAATTCTTCAAATTTCATTTCCGGCATTTCAATTTTTGGTAATTCAACTTTAGTTAAGGATTGACTAAATTTTTTAAACTGCCAAAAACTTAAAAAACCAAGACCCAAAATCAGAATTATTAAAATAAGAATATATTTTTTATTAGACATTTTAAAATGGAATTTTCCACCAGGGACCGAAAATTCCTACTCGATAGCCGAATAAGGTTAAGATAAAAGAGATAATAAACCAGCCAAAGAACAAAATTCCATAACCTATTCCAGCCGCTTTCCATAAAGATTTTACCTTAGCTATAGGAGCTGGAGCCTCCATTTTTAGAGACAAATAGAATATTACTCCACTGGCTACCATTAATAAAACTAAAAGGAGAGGGGCAACTTTCCATAAAAGAAAATCAATAATGTTTCTGATTAGAATAAAAATGTGTTTGATTTGACAGGGCTCCCTTTCATTCCAAGGGGTATTGGGATCGTCAGAGAATCGACCACAAGGCACTAATCCTCCAAAAACTCCTCCTCCTGGTGGTCCCGGCGGTCTCTCAGCCTGGACTAACTCAAAATGCCAAAGAGGACTGGGGTCTCCCGTTTCTTGACAATTTTTATCTAAACAAGCAATGACTTGCCACTCATATTTCCCTAAACAATTTAGAGAAATGAAATCTCTGGGAGTAGAGACAATTTTTTCTGCCATCACTCCGGTTGGACACTCGGCCACTTCATCAGGAGATTTAAAAGTATAATTTATTGTATATTTGTAATATCTAGCATAGGGAACCTCTTCCCAAGAAAAATTCATTGGCATTTGATAAGTAAAAATTGTTTCATCATCTCCTGGTGAAGGATTTGAAGGAGTGCTAAGTTTAAAAGTTTTAAAACTTTTTACATTGCTCCAATCTCCACAGCAGGTTTGATCCTTTACACAAACTTCTTCTTTTTCTCTGGCGCAAGTTTTTACTTGCCAGGAATAACTTATTTCCTGTCTTAATTCAGGATAGTCAAGGGTAATTTCGGATTCCTCAACTATTTTTTCTTTTCCATTGATTTTAAAAATATAAGATTTAGTTCCTGGAACGCTTTTCCATTCAAAATTTACTGGAATTGGAACCTTGGTAGCATTAGAAGCTGGATAAATAAGCGTTGGTGGCTGACCAGTAGTTTTAAAATAAAAAGTATCTGACCAAAAATTTTCGCATTTTTTTGTTTCATAATCCCAGCAGGGTTTTACTTTCCAACCATAACGGGTATCGAGTTTAAGTTGGGGCCAATCAAAACTGACATTAGAGATACTAGTTTTGCCTGATCCTATTCCGCTTATTTCATAAATCCAAGACATGGCATAAGGACTACTCCAGGAAATTAAAACCGGTAGACCTATAGGCGTTTCTTTATCATCTGGCGGAGAAACGACGGTTGGTTCATCTAAGATAAAAGCTTCACCTTCAAATCTCCATACTTGGCTATAATCAGTGCAATAGTTAGCTGAGATATCTTTACAGGCAGCTACTTTCCAGGCGTAAGGAGTTATTTTAGTGAAAAAAGTATGATTTTTATCCCAGAATTCAAATGGCGGAAACCTTTCTCCAGCCGCCTCATCTGGTACCAAAATTAAATCATAGCATTCTCCATCCCTTTTTAAATTAGGATGACACAAATCTGCTTCCCCCCCCTCTTTTTTATAATAAATTAAGGTCTTATAAGTTAATGGGCAATAATATTTTTCCCTTTCCAAAGTAGTTTCATAATATTTATATTTCTTACCATCAGCCCCTTCCCACTCTAAGGGATCATCTATTTCACACCATTTTAATTTTTCGATTTCTTCTTTCTTGAGATTTTCTCCTCTTCCCGAGCCAATCCAATCAGGGTCATAAGGCAACTTTGGTTCGGGAGCAGGATTAGTGGTAAAACTCCACCTGCTTTCTTTTCCACAATTAGTTCCATCAGCTCCACAACAAGCTTTTACTCGCCACTGATAAGTACGGTTTGATTTTAATAAACAAGAAGGTGGGATGAATTCTGATTTGTCTAAAACTGCTGTGTATTCGCCCATTCCTGACCCTGTTACCGGGTTTCTCAGGTCCTCTGTTATCTTGATTACATAAGATTGAACGCAATTTCGTGGGCAACTTCCTGCGCACCAGCCATCTTTCCATCCTTCAATGTCGTCCCAATCTAATTTTACTGGAAGGTAAATATTGCCAGATGGTTTACTTGGCTCTGGGCTGCAAGAGTCAGTAGGATAATTCGGATTATCATAATATCTCGGATTTTTTGGGATTTCTAAACAACCCCCCTCACAAAGAGGAGTACAGGGACAAACTTCCTGGCATTTTTCCCAAGGATAAGCATCGGCTACTTTAACAGGAGGACCGCAATCGGTACCACAACAAGGATCGCAGATGACTGCCCAACATTCTCCGTTACAAGAGGGGCAGCCCGACTCTCCAGTTATTGTTCCTACGCTAAAACAAGAACAGCATTGACAACAGGGTATACACTCCTCTTCTTCACCCTCTCCCTCGCCTTCTCCATTTTGGCTTAAGGCGGAATTATCTGAGAAAATAAAGAAAAAAATAATAAGGAAAGAAAAAAACAAAACAAGGGGAAAAAGAACAAGGTTTTTAGCTGACAATTTTTTAATCATTGTTATATTTTAAACTTTTCGTTAATTCTAACCAATCCTCTATATTTAAAGTTTCTGCTCTTTGGCTGGGCTGAATATTATTTTTTAAAAGCCAGGATTTAACTTCTTCTTTATTCAATTTTAACTTTTTTGATAAATTATTTAAAATCTGCTTCCGGGGTTGAGAAAAGCCCGCTTTTACAATTTTAAAGAATAAATCAGCGTCAATCAGCTTTCTATCAGCGTTAATCAGCGGTGCGATTCGTAGAATCGCACTATCAACTTTTGGCTGGGGCCAGAAGGATTTTTTTGAGACATAACTAATAATTTCGGGTTTAGCATAAAACTGGACTGAGACTGCTAATAAATTCATATCTGGGGGTCTGGCACAAATCCTCTGAGCCACTTCTTTCTGAACCATTAAAACCATTTGCACAGGTCTGACCTGTGTAGATTCGAGGAATTTGCGGATGACCGTTGAAACAATATAATAAGGCAAATTAGCCACCACTTTATAATTAGTTGTAAGTTGTAAGTTGTCAGTTGTTAGTTTAAGGACATCTTTATTTATTATTTCGACATTTCTCACTGGGTGGTGGGCGGGTGGCGTCCAACAATCTAACAATTCTTTCAGAATTTTACACATTCTTGGATCTTTTTCTATGGCAATAACTTTTTTTACTTTTTTAGCTAACTCAATTGTTAAAGCGCCAATTCCGGGTCCGATTTCTAACACTGTATCCTCGGATTTAAGCTCGGCTGCTTCGATCATTTTTTTAATAACCCTTTTATCAATTAAAAAATTCTGGCCAAGTCTCTTTGAAGGTCGAATTTTATATTTTCTGAGAAGATTTTTTATTTCTGATTTTGAAATTAAACCCATTTTATCATTATATCACTAAATCCTTGACATTTATCGTGGCTTTGAGAAAATTAAAAAAGGACAATGTCCGCTTATTTTAAAATGAAAAAATGCTTTAGAAAATTTAAGGGATCTCTAAAAGACCCCTTTTGCTATTTGGGAATGGTTTCGATTATTTTGTTTGGATTAATTTCCTTAGGTAGTGGCCTTATTTTGAAATCACTGAATAGCCAGAGCGAAGGGCCCTTTTTAGCCACCATATCGAAAGTTTTCCCGGACCCAGAGGGTACCCCCTTTAATCAAAATTTATTTATTGAACCAACCAAGAAAGCCTGGCCAGAATCGCCAGACTTTCTTTTAGTTGAAAATAACAGTCTCCGAGCCTTCTCGCCACTAGTAAACTTTACCCCCCAGGTCTTGGGGATATGGTTAGGCCAAGGAGAATCAGAAATAAACAGAGAAATTACTGAATATATTGTCAAAGAAGGGGATAACCTCTGGCAGATTTCTAAAAATTTTAATATTTCTCTGGAAACCATTTTCTGGGCCAATAATTTAAAAAGTCTTTTAATTCGACCCGGTCAAAAACTGCTGATTTTGCCAGTTTCAGGAGTAATTCACTTAGTAAAAGAAGGAGACACTGTTTCTGAGTTAGCTAAAAAATATAAAACTACTTCAGAGAAAATTATCAATTTTAATGAGCTTTCTGGAGAGGGAGACCTGGTTATAAACGAGGTTTTAATTATTCCTGATGGCAAACTCCCCTCAGTTTCAGTTGTTCAGCCAGCGCCAGCCCTTTCCCGACTATCAACTAATAACTTTTATGGCCAGTCCCATGCCTATCCCTATGGTCAATGCACCTGGTGGGTGGCTCAGAAAAGAAAAATTCCTTCCTGGGGCCATGCCAAAAATTGGTTAGATAACGCTATCATTTCTGGTTATCCAGTTTGTAAAGGAAGTTGGTGCATTCCCCAAGTGGGGGCAGTGATTTCCCTCAAGGGAAATTGGCTCTATGGCCATGTTGGCTATGTCGAAGAGATTAAGGGAGATAAAATAGGTTTTTCTGAGATGAATTACATTGGCCACGGCAGAATGAATCGTCGAACCTTAAGAGTCGGCTCTGCTTCGATTAAGGGATATATTTACTGACCTTCTTCTCTCAGGCGATAAGCAAGGGCTTCCGATAGATTTTGGTAAGAAATGTTTTCTAATCCTTCC
>Ga0210051_1005820_pt1 | contig 11718 bp, 16 predicted proteins | sample CryGey092014_all_FD_185464 | JGI IMG/M metagenome (GOLD analysis project Ga0210051, IMG submission 185464) | Groundwater microbial communities from aquifer - Crystal Geyser CG23_combo_of_CG06-09_8/20/14_all (SPAdes) (version 2) | ecosystem: Environmental > Aquatic > Deep subsurface > Groundwater...
AAATATTTGAGGATAACTTATCCTCTTTTTCAAGAAACATTGAAATTACATCTCCTCCCAGGCCGCTGGCTGACATAATGACCAAAGGAATCTCATGTTTTTTTAATAAATCAAAAAGGTCTCCAATTCCCTCTCTTAACTTCATCTTTCCCGATTCCGCCACCATTTTTAAGTGTTTTTTATTCAAACCGGTTTTAATCAATAAATCAAAGTGGCTCAGCCACCATTCTTCCATCGCCTTTTTCTTCTCTTCAACCGGAATTTTTGAGTCAATTTCAATTGGATGATATTTCTCAGAAAGAGCTTGGGCTTTTTGGACATAATCGTCACCCAAATATTCGCTGCTACTTCTTAGAACTGAAATTAGAGAAGGAACCCTTTCTCCTCCCACAAAAGCATAGGTTAAAGTCCTTTCAAAATCTGAAAGGATGTGTAATTTTTTGGCTCCGCCTTTTTTAAATTCCTCTTTTAGTTTCTCTAAATCCGATGGCCTTGGAATAACCACATTTTCTAACATGATATCTTATCCTATCAATTAAATAATTTTCGCAATTCTATTTTCGCCTGCCCCAAAATTCGCTTTCTGTCGGGTTTCAAGTTTTTTCCGGCGCGGTTAATATAAAAATTAAGCATAGACATGGCTGATTGAAACGGCGTTCCTTTGCGGTTTAAACTCATCTCAGCTGATTTTTTAAGAGAAGCCGCAATTTTTTGCGGGTTATCCCAGGTAAAGACGCCCTCTTCCAAATCCAAAGCAAAACTATGCTTGGTAACATAGGTAGCCCATTTTTTATTTTTAGACTTTTTTTTCTTTGTACTTTTTAAGAAGTCTCTGAAGTTCATCTTTCACCGTATTAATCGCTTTGTAAATGTTTTTCTCTCTTGCTTCAGACCTAAGAACTTTACCCGGGACTTTAATGCTTGCTTCTGCATAATAAATATTTCCTTTTTGGTGATGGCGAGTTTCAAGAGCTACTTCAACGAAAGCATCAAGCGGCATATTAATATCCGGGATAAACCTATCCAAAGTGCCGATTTTTTCTTCAATCGCTTTTTTTATCGTTGGGGTCAAATCTAAATTTGTTGCTTTAATAGTAATTCTCATTTTATAAAAACTTCACAAATTTATTATTCTTATCAACCAGAATATTTTTCGGACTTATTGGATTATCGGTCAATTCAAAGCCCATAATAATAACTTCGTCACCTTTTTTAATTAAACGAGAAGCAGCTCCATACATGATTATTTTCCTAGAATTTCTTTTTTCTTCAATTACATAAGTTTCTAACCTTACTCCGTTAGTGTTATCCACTACCAAAACCCTCTCTCCGGGCCAAAGCCCAACTTTCTCTGTAAGGGTTTTATCTATCCCTATGCTTCCTACGTAATTTAAATTTTTACCAGTAACTGTTGCTTTGTGAATTTTTGACCTTAATAACCACCTCATTTTGATTATATTTTAGTAATTAAATCCCATTTAGTGCCTTTGCCGTCTAAAACAATCATGGCATGGAAATCCTGATAGATTTTAACATCTTTTGGTAAGTTTTTTTGGAATAAATCTTGAAGATAATGATAAGAATGATTTTGACTAAGTTTACGTTTTTTAACAAAACGGCGAGTATACTCGTCAACCACAAAAATCGGTTTATCTCCAGCATAAAGCAAGATGGAATCAGCTGTTTCTGGCCCAATACCAGAAAGTTTAAGAAGCTGCTCCCGGCAAGTTTTCAAATCTTGCTTGAAAAATTTCTCTAAAGATTTGTGACGTTCAACAATAAACTTACAAAGCTGGAAAAGCCGTTGAGACTTTTGCTTATAGAAACCCGATGGCCGAATCAGGTTTTCTAATAATATTATATTTTTTCTACCGGCCCGATAAGTTTCCTTAATCGATAAAGCTTTGGCTCCTTTAAGATTCTTTAAAGACATTTCCACATTCTTCCAGTTTGTTCTCTGCGTCAAAATCGCTCCCAGCACAATCTCTTCCCTATCCTGCCGGGTCTTTTTCCTTTTACACCACTTTGCCCAAAAATCCCTCGGCCTCCCATATTTTTCCAAAAGCCAAAGGTATAATTGATAAATTTTACTCATTTTTATATTCTACCAAAAAATCGCCCTTTCGGCGACCTTCTATATTGATGGGAATCGGATTCCCATCAATTTCTAGAGGCGATAAATGACGTCTTTTCTTTCGACAACAATTTTCCAGCCGGCCCGTCTTGCATATTGATAAAGTTTTTGATTGGGGTTAAAACAAATGGGCTTTTTCACCATTTTTAAAAAAGCGATGTCGCTTTCCGTATCCCCAACTCCAACCGAGCCTTTTAGCGTTAATTTTTCTTTTTCAGTTGCACGCTTTAAAATTTCAGCCTTGTCGGAAATTAGCTCTAAATGAAGTATCTTGCCAGTAAATCTTCTTTGCCTGTCGATTTCGTAAATCTGGCCGTACACCTTGTTAAACCCCATTTTCTTGCAAAATTCTTTAACCACTCTTTGAGGCGAGTGAGAAATTGCTAAGAGATAATAGTTTTTCTTTTTCAAATTTTTTACAACGTCTCGAGTGTATCGATAAATTCGATTTTTGTGAAAAGCAACGACTTTTTTAGCAACTCTTGAAAATTCTTTGTACTGAACGCCTCTGATATTTCGCCGAAATGCCTTAATGACCGCTCCAATGTATTCTTCATACGGGCCCTTTCTGTCTAGCCAATTTTCAGCGGTCCGGGCATACAACTTCCTCACTCTCGGAGAAAAAATGCCTTCTTGAATAAGTGCGTCAGTTAATTCTATAAGCAGGCTGGATCGGAAAACTGTTCCGTCAATATCAAAAATAGCCACTTTCTTCATATTTTAATTCATACTACCCCCTCGACAAGCTCGGGGCAAGCAAAAAATCGCCTTTCAGCTTAACTAAGTTTACCATAAATAAAGGAAAGAAGGGGCCGGAGAATGGCTCGCTGGCTCTTCACCATAATCAAGGAGCAGGTGGAGTTCCTAGTGACGACTTCCGGGACATTGCCAAAAATCATTTCGTGGAATAACCTCGTTCTTGCCGAAGCTATTAAAATACAGCCGTGGTTCTGGCTCTCCTGCACAATCTGGTAAGCTATGTCTCTTGGCGAAGATTGTTCGGCATACAAAACTTGAGTCTTTAGCGGTATCTGGGAAGGAATTTCCATGGCAGAGACGCATTGATTTAATTTTTCTTCGGGGTCTGATTTTTCGGCCTCCCTTTTGGTGGTAACGAAAACTGCTTTGATTTTACTGTCAAAAGCTTCGGCTATGACCTTGGCCGTTTGGCCCAGGATGCGAAGATGGGGGCCGGGAGCACAGGGTAAAAGTATAGTTTTGAGATCATTGAGTTGCTCCAAACGGGTAACAATCAAATCGCAGTTAACCTCCCTTAAGATTATATCTAAATCCCTTCCAAATATTTTTTGGCCGGCTTTTGTCAGCCGGGCATAACCTTTCCATCCCATTAACAAGAGGCTTGGCTTTTCTCTTTGAATCATTGATATGATCGCTTCAGAAATGCTGCGGCTCGTCATTAAAACGGCATGGACATTCACTCCGTAATCTTTGCACAGATTCAAAGCTTCTTCCAGAAATCTCTTGTCGTCTTCTATTTCCTCTTCTTCCGCTATGAGAGGAAGAGGAAGCGGAATTTGTCTTACGCTAAGAATAAAAATTTCAGCGTCTTTCTGTTTGGCAAAAACCAAAGCCAGATTTAAGAGATCTTTCCAATTTGTATCGGGATAGATGGGAAGAAGAATCCGGTCAGCTTTTCTTTCTGTCGTTCTGAATGTTTCTTCAAAGAAAATTTCTTTCCCGATTTTTTCTATCTCCACTGGTTTGCTGTAGGAAAAGTAGACCAAAAAGCCGGCGATCAGCCAAAGCAAAACAATCGCAAGGCCGACAGGACTAACATGGGAAAATTGATAGATTAAAATCCCGTAGGCGACAATTGCTACAAGCGAAGGCAAAGGATAAAGGGGCATTTTAAAGGGACGCGGAGTATCCGGCAATTTTTTCCTCAAGGCGATTAAAGCTAAGTGAAGTTGTATGAAAAGAAAAATGAAAAGAAGGTCGGTGACGGCCGCCACTTCTTTTAAAGGAAGCAGCCCCGCTACAAGTATAACCAGAATGGTGGAAATTATAACAGCAACATACGGGGTGCGATTATGGGGATGAACTTTTGCCAGAAAACTGGGCAAGGTTCCCGCTCTGCCCATGGAAAAAGACACGTGGGAAGAGGAAAAAATAGTGGCATTAAGAGCGGCAGAAGCCGCTAACAGGCCACCAAAAATAATTATCCACTCAAGTCCCGGCATAAAAAAGTTGGAAGCTTTTACCAAAGCTCCCTGCCCTGTTTCCGACAGAACCTGCCAACTGGGGCCTCCGGCTAAAGCGCTAAATATAATCAAAAGATACAAAAAACAAATAATGCCCAAAGAAAAAAAGATTGCCCTCGGGATGTTTTTGCGCGGATTTTTCAACTCTTCTCCCGACTGGACGATTATTTCCGAACCCTCAAAGCCGATGTACATTAAGCCCATTGCCGACAATAAGCCGAACAAGCCCATGGGGAAAAGAGGAACAAAGCTGGTTTGTAAATCAGGTTTTTCAAAAAAAGAAGTCAGGCCAAAAATAATAAAAATGCCGAGTACTAAAATTTCAAGATAAACAATAATTTTTCCTAGCTTTCCCGTCCCCGCTACCCCTCTGTAGTTAACCCATCCTATCAGCAAGATAATGGCGATGGCTATTAGTTTTTGGAATGCGTTCCCCTCGGTAAAAGAAAAAGAAATACCCAAAGCCGGTAAAATGACAGAGAAAAGCATGAAACCGAAATAGAAAGAAAAACTCAAAGAATAAAGTCCGCAAGCAACGGCATTGGCAAACCAGGAAGTCCAGCCCGTAATGTGTCCCGACAAGTTTCCCAGACCTTTTCTGACCCAAACAAAAGCGCCGCCGGCTTCAGGAAAAGAGGAACCCAGTTCCGCGTAAGCCATGGCAGTCATAAAAGCAATGATTCCGTTGAGAATTACGACCAAAATCAAAGAGGGACCGGCATAAGACAGGGCCAATCCGGTCAAAGTAAAAATACCTCCTCCCAGCAACGCCCCGACACCAATAAAGGTAGCATCTGACAGACCCAAAACCCGGGCCAGTCTAAACTTTATCGCTGAATTTTTAGTTTCATTTAGCTCCATAAATTTTTATTTGATTTGATTACGCTATAGTTTAGCACTTTTATTTTATTTCCTCTTCCATTCTTCAATTTCGGGCGAAAAATCCAATTGATACCAAGGAATTCCCAATGAAATTCCGTATTCCATAACTTCCCTGTATTTCGCATTGCTCAAATCCACTTTGAATACCTTGTCTCGGAAAATAACGTAGTGAAATTTATCATTTTTAAAATCGGCATACCAAGAGCCGCCGTGCTCCGAATCTAAAGAATTGCTTATCTTTTTAGCGATTTCATCCGCCTGATTTTCAGAAACTTCTACCGTATGTAATGTCCATTTTTTGAGCCACGGCGTCTTGTGTTTTTCGGTTACCGGTTCAACTTTTGCACTCAAAATAGCCATTTCTTTTAAAACCTCCTTATTTTCTAAACTTTCTTCAATAATTACTCCTTTATAGTTCATTTTCGGCCTAAATTTTGATTATTTTAAAAATTTTGTTTCTTTGCTTAAACCCCTTCACTAATCTTGTTTTCGACTCCGGAATCTTAAAATACGATGAAAGAATTCTTATCACTTCTTTATTAGCTAGTCCTCTCTCCGGCTTCTCTTTAACCTTCACTTCAAAACTATCTTCCGATTTTTTGACAATTCCTTCTTTTTTTGAGCTTGGGAAAACCTTAACCTTAATTAACATCAATTATTATTGTAAAAAGACCGTTTTCAACCTTTTTTACTTCTTTTAAGCCATTTTTCTTTAACAGGACAGGCAATCCGCCTTGTTGGAGATAATCTTTAAAATTTTTATAATGTCTCCTTCCCGCAAAATATTCTACCCCTTTTATCAAATAAGAAATATAATTTTGAGGTAAGGGAACTCTAAAATCGGCAAAAATTAGGGAACCGCCCTTTTTTACAACTCTTTTCATTTCAAAAATTATTTTGTCCCTAACTTCCCTTTCCACCTCATGCAGCCCTAGAGAAATCGAAACCATGTCAAACATTGAATCTTCAAACGGCAAATTTGCCGCATCGGCAACCTGGAAATAAACATTATTTAGCCCGTAGCTTTTTTGTTTTTTTACTGCAATTTCAATCATTTTAGGATTTAAATCAACTCCGGTAGCAATGGCTCCTGTTTTAGCATAATGGAAAACCTGATCTCCAGTAGCACAACAAACATCTAAGATTTTATCCCCTGTTTTTGCCTCGGCGAATTTTACTATAAAAACTCTGAGATTTTTTAATAAAGGATCTATTGCGTTTGAGTAATTCAAAAACCACATCTGTCATGTTTTATCTCATTTTTCCTCTCCAATGTTTCTTGCTGGAATAAATTAGCCGGGGTTTTGCAAATTGCATGGTCGGAAATTCGGGAATTGTGGATACGTTCAATTTTTTTCTGATTAACCATTCAATTGCACGAATTTCTCCCCGTTGAGACGGCGTCACAAAAGAAATCGCATGGCCTTTCATGCCGGCCCTAGCAGTTCTGCCTATTCTATGGACGTAGTCTTCCGCTTGCGAAGGCAAATCATAATTTATAACCAATTCTATTCCGATTACGTCAATCCCCCGCGCCATAATATCGGTTGCCACGAGCACGCGATATTCCCCGGTTTTAAAACCATCCAGAGCTTTTTTTCTCTGCGGAAAGGTGAGGTTTGAATGTATTTCTGCCGCCGAAAAACCCATTTGTCTGATTGCCCGCGCAATGCGATGGGCTCCGTATTTCGTTCTTGTAAATATAAGCGTGGGTCCCGAATACTGAGCCAAAACCTTTTCCAGCAAACGCACTTTTGCTTCTCTGGCGACGATAAAAATATCCTGAGAAACGCTGTCCACCGTCGTGCCGGTAGGAGCTATTTCGACGCGGATCGGAAACTTCATATTTGCCGAGGCAATTCTCATGATTTCCGAAGAGATCGTAGCTGAAAAAAGCATTGTTTGGCGCTCTTTTGGAACCGATCTTAAAATTTCGTTTATTTGCGGCAAAAATCCCATGTCCAGCATGCGGTCAGCTTCATCAAGGATCAAAATATTTACATTTTTAAGATTAACCGTTTTTTGACGCAGATGGTCGATCAACCGCCCGGGCGTTGCTATAACAATGTGCGGGTTTTTCCGAACGGCCTCTATTTGGGGCCTGATGGGAACCCCGCCGATCAAAACTGCGGTCCTCAGGCCGAGAGAATCGCCAACTTTACGAAGCTCCGCATCGATCTGCAGCGCCAGCTCCCGGGTCGGCAAAAGCACCAACCCCAATCCCTTAGTGCTTGCCAGGCGCTGAATCATCGGGATACCGAAGGCCAGAGTTTTACCCGTACCCGTTTGGGCGATGCCCACTATGTCCTTTCCCTGAATGGCGATGGGGATCGATTGGTACTGGATGGGAGTCGGCGTCACATAACGAATATTTTTCAGAATTTCAAGAATCCCGGGAGCTATCCCGAGACCGTAAAAATTTAAATTCTGCTGTTGCTTTGTATTACTCATGCCTTTCTTTTGATTGTATTAATTCTCCGGCTTCTTCAAAAACTTTCTTTTTTACTGCGTTTAAAAATTCATTCTTTACTCTTCTCATTAATTTATATATTTATTCTACCCCCTCGATAAACGCGGGGCAAGCAAAAAATCGCCTCCCCGGCGACTATTTATAAACGGGGAGGGGCGGTGCAAAAAGATTGAAGATTGCGCCGCCCCTTAAAGTTGTTGAAGGAAGGGTAAAAGAAACCCATCTCGGAGGATGGTAGTTATCTTTCGGTATCTTGCATCTAACCACGCTTGGTATTCTTTGGTTCGTTTTTCGCGTGGGATGATTTCTTCACCGAATGGTTCACTAACTACCCTGACCGCCACGAAAGGAACCTTTTTCTTTTTAGCTTCCTCCCCTATGTAATAATCTTCCATTTCAATCACCGCTATGTCGGGATATCTTCTTTTGGGCCAGCCGTAATAAGGAATCATCAAATCTCCGCCGTTATAGAAATTAATGCTTTTTTCTTTCAAGATTTTTATGGCAAGAGTTTGAAGTCTCGAATCTGGAAAAATTGGCGGCAGAATTCTCGTCCAGAACAAGAACCGTCTCTCAGCAAAAATGGGGTCACAGATTACAATATCGCCTGTTTTGAGGCTTTCTTTCATTCCCCCACTTGTGCCAAGAATGACGATTTTTTCAACAGGAAAACGATTAAGGACAAATTCTGCCACTTCTTTTGCCTGGGTATTCCCTAACCGTCCGGACGAACTCCATATCCCAGTTTGAGCCAGGACAATCTCAAGGCCTCGATATGTTCCTCTTTGGACTACGCCTTTAAACCTTCCTTTCCGCCACTCCTCCGGTCGATACTCGTCTTTTAAAGAAAACTCTTCTAACGGTTCTCCAGTCTCACCCGGTATTGCCTGAAATACAGCTATATCTATCATTTTTCCTCCTATGAAATGAAATTGTTGTGTTCTATATTTTAATTATAAAATGCAAATTAGATTTTGTCAACTTCGGGCTAAATTTTAGTTATTTTTGATTTAGCTTTTTTGATTTCGGAGGGTTTTTCTAAAAGTTTTCCTTTGTGCAGTTTAATTAAAAGCGGGATAACGCCGCAATCCTTGCATTTACCCCAGCCGCATTTTCCCTTGTTCTCTTTTGCCAATTTTTTGCAAAGCGCCACTTCCCTGTCAAAAACCTCCTTTTTGATGATATTTTTCTTCAATCCCGTTTTACAGGTTAATTTTTTCTTCTTCATCGACTTTTACTTTTCTTCTTCGATCAAAAATAATCTTTTTTTGAATCCGCCGCGCTTTTTTCTTTTGGCGGTTTGAAGTTTTTTAATTTTTGGTTTTGGCAGTTTTATTTCTGCGGCCAAAACATCCAGTAATTCTTGAATATCCACGACTTCATCAACAATCCCCTTTTCGCTATTTGCCCGAATTAATTCTTTGGCCTCTTCGCGGATTTTCCTTTTTACCGCATTTAGAAATTCGCTTTTTCTCAAAATCCGAACTTTCGGCTTCCAGCCAGCCGCTTTTATAATCTCCGGAATCCTATCCCTGATTAATTTGTTGTATTTCACAACTTTTTTCATTTTCTTCCCAAATATTCTAATAGTTTTTTGACTCCCAGCCCTCGATGGCTGATTTGAAACCTCTCTTTATCGCTGAATTCCGAATAATATTTATTGTAACCCTTGATGATAACAATGGGATCGTATCCGAAACCACTTCCTTCTTTTGGCCTGTCGGCTATTATTCCTTCCAGGTCCTGCTCATATGTCCAGAAATCTTTTTCTGCCGGGTCGTAAAAAACCAAGACACCTTTATATCTGCAGGTTCTTTTTTCTTGGGGAATGTTTTTCATTCTCTCCAATATTTTGTTATACCTGTCTTTCTCGGTACCAAGAAGCCATCGTCTGGAATGTATCCCCGGCTCCCCGTTCAGTGCGTCAATGAATAATCCGGTATCATCTGCCAATGTCGGCGTCTTTGACTTTTCTCCGTAATACTTAGCTTTCTTTTTAGCATTGTCCAAAAGATTGCCGCTATCTTCTTCTACATCATCTTTTATTCTAAAATCTTCCAACGAGAATAATTTAATACTGTTGTCCAGGCTTTCAAAAATCTTTGTAAATTGCCCTAATTTGTCCTTATTGTTGGTACCGATTAAAATTTCCACAATTGTGCAGTTTAATCAAAAGAGGGACAACTTTATTGATGATGTTTTTCCTTAGCCCCGTTTTACAAGTTATTTTTTTCTTCTTCATGAGCCTTGCCCTAAATTTTGGTTATTTCTTTTTTCTCTTTGGCTTAATACCTCTCTTTTTTAATTTTCTGTTAAGTCGTTTTTTATTTTGCCATCCTATGCCTATTTTTTTTATCTCTTATTTTTTATTATAATTATGACCTTTTGGCTTATCTTACCCCCTCGACAGGCTCGGGGCAAGCAAAAAACCGCCTTCCCGGCGACCCGTCCCCGCAAACCACTTAATTTATTACACCATGGGATAATTAATTAAGTGGAATTAAACAGTACAGTTTTCACTTTCGGGTTAAATTGTGATTTCGCGGATTTCCAGCTGGGTTTTGCCTTCTTTTTTGCCCGGCTGCTGAAAGTTTATCAAAAGACCTTGTTTTATCTTTAAAATTTTAAGATAATTTTTCAATTGTTGCTCTTCAGCCGCTCCTAACTCGCTGCCCACTGCCTTTAACTCAACAACCACCTTTTCACCGTCCAAATTTACAACCAAGTCAGGATACCCCTCTCCAACGCAGTGGTCTTTATACCTCAATTCCACAACTTTTTGGCTTTCATATCTTATTTTCGCCAAACGCAAACCAACCTGCATCGCCTTATCATAAACCACCTCCTGATACCCCGACCCCAAGATTTTATACACATCCTCCGCAATCTTCTTAATCTGTTTTATAACCTTTTTATTTTGCTTCGTCATATTTTTTGGACGGGGCGCTCGTGCTCTTGCGGCGAGCGCCCCGATGGAAACTATTCTTTTTTAGAAATCTCGTATGCCTGTATGATATAATTTTTAACTTTTTCTAGTTCTTCGAACGTTTTTATTTTGATATATCTACCGTGTTCACCTCGTCCTTCAAGTAGGCCCTCTTTATCATTTAATTTGTCCCCTTCTTGAAAATAAATTCTAATTTTCTCGTCGCTAGGACCAAAGTTTACAAAGGACTTCTTTGTTCCACATTTATAACTTACAGAATTTTTACCAACTATCTTCTGAAAATCGCCGCTTAAATCTTCCGTAAACTCCATAGCTTCTTTTATAATTATCTTTTGCAAAGGTGAACACTGTTTGTAAATATCTTCTTCTGTATAAACTTTAATCTCTTTTAAGGCTCGGCCAGATAATGATGGGCCCCTTTGTCCCGTTCGCTCTAAAATAAGAGGCTGAATTTGATTATAGCTTATAAAATTATTTTTTTCATATTTTTTAACTTCCCAAAGCTGAAAAGGAAACTTTGGATGTAAGGCGCGCTTCTGATAGATTGTAAACTCGGGAGCAACGAATATCACTCTTGTTTGTTCCCAATCAACATCCTTTCTTTTAAGATTCTTGTTCTTCCGTTCGTTGTATTCTAAAAGCACTTCGGCTTTATGATCTAATAGCAAATTAAGATAGGTCTGCCCTTGATCCATCACGGTAATATTTTGTTTCTTTTTATATTCAATAATTACAAAAGCTTTAATCTCTGGATTAAAGGCTAAAGTATCTAACCAAAAGTTTTCTAAATTAAATTCGGTAGCTACAAATTCTAAACCAAAAATTGTTTCAAGGTTAGCTTCGGTTAATTTCTGTACATTTTTCTCAAGGCCAAATGAAATTTCTTTAACAGGTATGAGTTTTTTGTTTTTCTCGCTAAAAATTTGCATAATTCAAGCTAAATTTTGATTATTTCCCAACTTCAATTTGATTGGGTGTCTCTAAAATGATTTCTGGTTTGCCTTGATATTTTTTAACTTCTCCCATAATTCTGACGGTTTTATCAAAATAATAATCCTCGGGG
>Ga0210051_1005823_pt1 | contig 11711 bp, 8 predicted proteins | sample CryGey092014_all_FD_185464 | JGI IMG/M metagenome (GOLD analysis project Ga0210051, IMG submission 185464) | Groundwater microbial communities from aquifer - Crystal Geyser CG23_combo_of_CG06-09_8/20/14_all (SPAdes) (version 2) | ecosystem: Environmental > Aquatic > Deep subsurface > Groundwater ...
CCTGCCGCAGGTCCCGCCGACGGACACCCCCACCGCGACGCCCACGGCAACGCCCGTCCCGCCAACGGACATTCCCACCGAGACGCCCATCCCGCCGACGGACATCCCGCCGACGGACATCCCGCCAACGGACATCCCGCCGACCCTCAAACCGACGATTACGCCCATCCCGCCGACGGATACGCCGACCCTGACTCCCGCGCCGACAGAGACCGAAACCCCAAACATCCCGCCGCCATAAAACAGTAGCGCAAATTGCAGTAAATCGCGGTTTTGATTCAAACCTCACTCTCAACCCGTCATTCCCGAAAGAGCATCGGGACTATGTGCGAGCGTCCTGAGCGGAGGGCGGCGCTTTTCCGTCCCGAAGTCGAAGGATGCGAAGCAATCTCCTCCACGGCGCGGGGATTGCTTCCCGAAGGCTCGCAATGACGGACACAATCTGTGATTTTTGAATTTTTTCCATAGGAGACCCCATGCGCCTCGAAGACCTGAACTGGATGGACGTGGAAAAATACCTCGCGCAGGACGACCGCCTGATGCTGGCGCTCGGCGCGTGCGAGCAACACGCCTACCTCAGCCTGCTGACCGACATCAAGATTCCGCTCGCCCTGGCGGATTCCGCTTCGCAACAGACGGGTGTGCTGGTCGCGCCGCCACTTAATTTCGGCTTCTCCCATTATTTTCTCGACTATCCCGGCACGCTCAGCCTGCGCGTCCCCACGCTGATCGCGGCGGTGGAGGACATCCTCCGCTCCGCGTACCGGGGCGGGTTCCGCCGCCTGCTCATCCTAAACGGTCACGGCGGCAACACGCCGGTCAATGACCATTTGAATGACGTGATCAATGACCTGCCCGGCGCGCAGATCCGCTGGTATCAGTGGTGGGATTCTCACAGCGTGGAGGCGGTGGCGGTACAACACAACCTGAAACCCGCCCACGCCAACTGGCTGGAGGCCTTCCCGTTTACGATGGTCGGCGGCCTGCCCGATGGGGAGAAGACCCCGCCTTCCGTGCCGGGTTCCATCATGGATGCCGCGACCGCGCGGCAGGTCTACGGCGACGGGTCCTTCGGGGGCCGCTACCGCGCGGACGAGGGAATTATGCGCGAGATCTTCAACGCCGCGCTGGAGGATGTCCTGCAATTGCTGGAATTCCAGGGAATATTAAAATGAGCGGCCCAGGCCTTTCTTACCGCTTGGACCCCGGCCATAATTGCCAGTGTCCGGGCGACCATTGCGTCATTGCCGAATCCAATTTGCCCAAGAACCAGGCCTCATTAGGCGAACAACCCGGCTTTTGATGTATAATTTCCCCAAGAGATGTCCACATGACATTCACAGTCGAAGAATTCCGCAATTGGATCAACGTTCTTTACGATCACCCGGAGTGGCGCGCAGAGCTCCGCCGGCTGACGCTCACGGACGATATTCTGGAACTGCCCGGAATTGTGCGCGAGTTAGCCGAATCCCAACGCGAGTTGGCTGCTGCCCAACAGCGCACCGAACAACGCGTTGAAGAATTGGCGGAAGCCCAGCGAGGCTCCGAACAGCGGCTGACCTCCCTTGAAAAGTCGGTGCAAGCGTTGGCGGAAGCCCAGCGAGGCTCCGAACAGCGATTGACATCGTTGGAAGCGGCCGTAGAGAAACTGGTCACCGCACAAACCCGGCTCGGCTCTGCAGTGGGCGAATTGCAACGTGCCTTCGGTTCCACCGTCGAAGAGGAAGCCGCCAGCGTGCTCGAAGTGATCCTGCGGCGCAAGGGCTATCGCATCCTGCATCCTGCCTATTCGCTGGGGTTGAACGGTGAGATTGACGTGGTCCTGCCGGCGGAGTCCCCCTCGGGCGAAGCGGTGTGGGCGGTGGTGGAGGCCAAGGCGCGCCTCAGCCAGCGTGACGTTCTGGCCTGGTCGCAGCGCATGCGTTCGGAAGATTGGCGAAAGCAGCTGGCCGAGAAGGGCGTCGAGGGGCCGTACCTGGTGTATGCCTACAGCATCCGCTCCGACTTGGGAGCGCAGGAACTGGCCGAAAAGAAGGGGATTGGCTTGCTCAAGAGCGACGGGGAAACCCTGGCGCCGCGGGAATTGATCCAACCGGCGGCCGCATAATCCTGGGAGTGGAATACCGTTCGGACAGCCCCTCGATTTACCACGCGAAATGAAATTTCGCCCCTTGCGCGAATCCCCGCGCGGCGGTTATAATGGCGGGCGTTGGATGAAAATAAAACCGAGCAAAACACAGCAAGCGCTTGAGATAAAAAATAGTCTCGAAGCGCTTGTCTTTGTTTGTCTCTAGCGCGCCTTATTCCCGGCGCGCCGGGACAATGCCCGGAAACCTGGACTCTTTACTCGAGGAGAGGACGCAGTGGAAACCAAGGGATTAACCGCACTCCGCATCAGCCTGGCTTCGCCCGAAACGATCATGTCGTGGTCGTACGGCGAGGTGATCAAACCTGAAACGATCAACTACCGCCGCCTGCGACCCGAAAAGGACGGGTTGTTCTGCGAGGCGATCTTCGGCCCCACCCGCGATTGGCAATGCTATTGCGGCAAATATAAAAACCCCCGTTACAAAGGCATCACCTGCGATAAATGCGGCGTGGAAGTGACGCGTTCCGCCGTCCGCCGCGAGCGCATGGGACACATCGCCCTCGCGACGCCTGTGGCGCACATCTGGTACACGCGCCGTATCCCGTCCTTCCTCGGGCAACTGCTGGACATCTCGCGCCGCAACCTGGACCGCGTGCTGTATTTCGCCCAATATATCGTCACCTACGTGGACGAGGAAGCCCGCCAGAAGGCGCTGAAACGCCTCGAGGATGATATTTCCGTCTCGGATCGCGAGCAGGCCTCGGGGGTCAACGCGCGCATCGCCGAGATCAAGATCAAACGCGACCATGACATTTCCGAACTGACCCAGCGCCGCAACGCTCTCGAACAGAACTATGACGAGCAGGTGGCCGAGCGTCTCGACCCGGTCATCAAGGAAGGCCAAAAACTCGAAAAGACCCTGCAGGATCAGGCCGGCAAACCCGCCAAGAAGGATATCGTGTTCGGCGCAACGGGTGAGACGCTGGTTACCACCGGCACACCCATCGCGGCCAGGCATATCAGCCAGGTGCAGAAGATCGTCAAGCAGAGGCTGGAATCGGTCGAGAACGAACTGAAGGAACAGAAACAGCGCGAGTTCGAAGCGCTCAAGACCGAGGTGGCGCGCGTCAAGGCGGAAGCCGAACAGGAGATGAATGCCCTGCGCAACGAATTGGAGGACCAGTCCTCCGCTTCGCAGGGACAGAATACGCGCCTGCGCGACGAATTGCTGGAACTGCGCCCGTTCACCTTCCTGAGCGAAATGCGCTATCGCGAACTTCGCCAGCGTTGGGGGCAGGTCTTCCGCGCCGACATGGGCGCCGAGGCCTTTTACGATATTCTTAAACGACTCGACCTCGACAAACTGTCCGAGGAACTCTGGCACGAAGCGCGCGTCACCAAATCCAAGCAGAAGCGCAAGAAGGCCACCACCCGCCTGAAAGTGGTGGAAGCCTTCCGCCGTTCGGGCAACCACCCCGAATGGATGGTGATGACCGTCCTGCCGGTCATCCCGCCCGACCTGCGCCCGATGGTGCAACTGGACGGCGGGCGTTTCGCCACCTCCGACCTGAACGACCTGTACCGCCGCGTCATCAACCGCAACAACCGCCTCAAACGCCTGCTCGAACTGGGCGCGCCGGATGTCATCATCCGCAACGAGAAGCGCATGTTGCAGGAAGCCGTGGACAGCCTGATTGATAATTCCCAGCGCGGCAAGGCGCTCTCCCGAAGGGGCCGCCGCGAACTCAAATCTTTGAGCGACATGCTCAAAGGCAAAAAGGGACGCTTCCGCCGCAACCTGCTCGGCAAGCGCGTGGACTACAGCGGGCGTTCCGTGATCGTGGTCGGTCCGCAGTTGAAACTTTACCAATGCGGCCTGCCGAAGAGCATGGCGCTGGAACTGTTCCGCCCGTTCGTGATCGCGCGCCTCGTGCAAAACAACTACGCCGCCAACGTCAAAGGGGCGCGGCGCCTGATCGAGCGCAACCGTCCCGAAATCTGGGAAGCGCTCGAGGGCGTCATCGGCGACCGTCCTGTTTTGCTCAACCGCGCGCCCACGCTTCACCGCCTCGGCATCCAGGCCTTCGAGCCGATCCTGATCGAAGGTTCGGCCATCCAATTGCATCCGCTCGTCACCACCGCCTTCAACGCGGATTTCGACGGCGACCAGATGGCCGTCCACGTGCCGCTTTCGCAGAAGGCCGTGCAGGAAGCGCGCGACCTGATGCTGGCTTCCAAGAACCTGCTCAAGCCCGCCGACGGCGAGCCGATCATCAGCCCGTCCAAGGATATGGTGCTGGGCGTGTATTACCTGACGATGGAACAGAAAGCCGCGCACCGCGGCGACGGGCGCGCCTTCGCGGACATTGACGAGGTGGATCTCGCCTACCTGCTCGACCAGGTGCATATCCACTCCGAGATCAAACTGCGCGTCGAGACCTGGTACGACGACGACCACAAGCGCCTGCCCGAAAAGCAGATCCGCATCATTGACACGACCGTCGGCCGCGCGCTCTTCAACCGCGTCCTGCCCGAACAGGTTCAGTTCATCAACCGCAAACTGGACAAGGGCGGCGTGAAGGATCTGATCGCCGAAGTTTATGAACTGTGCGGACAGGAAACCACCACCGACGTGGCCGACCACATCAAGAACATTGGCTTTGAATATGCCATGAAGTCGGGCACCACGCTGGCTGTGGCGGATATTTCCATTCCGCCGGAGCGCACGGCCTTGATCAACGACGCGCTCGCACTGGTGGAAACCGTCCAGCGCGACTTCCGCCGCGGCCTGCTCACCGAGCAGGAAAAGAACGAGCGCGAGATCGCGATCTGGCAGAAGACCACCGACCTCGTGGCGGATGCCGTCAAGAAGCACATGGACCCCGACGGTAATCTCTCGATCATGGCCACCTCCGGCGCGACCAAGGGCGGTTTCTCCACCATCTCGCAGTTGGCCGGTATGCGCGGCCTGATGGCCGACCCGTCCGGGCGCATCATCCCGCTCCCGATCCGCTCCAACTTCCGCGAGGGACTCACCGCGCTGGAGTACTTCATCTCCACGCACGGCGCGCGCAAAGGCCTGGCGGATACCGCCCTGCGTACGGCGGACGCCGGCTACCTGACCCGCCGCCTGGTGGACATCGCGCAGGACATCATCATCAACGAGCACGACTGCGAGACCAAAGAAGGCATCTGGATGCGCAAATCGGACGACATCGCCGGCGAGTCGCTGTCGGCGCGTCTCTCCAGCCGCCTGGTCGCGGAGCGTGTGCTGGATCCCAAAACCGGCGAGGTCATTGCCGAGCGCGACGATATTATCAGCCATGAACTGGCGCGTCGCATTGTGGGCGCGGGTGTGGAGGAAGTCAAAGTCCGCTCCGCGATGACCTGCGAGTTGACTCACGGCATCTGCGCCAAATGTTACGGCCTGGACCTGGGCCGCGGCTCGATGGTGGAATTGGGTTCTGCGGTCGGAATCGTGGCCGCCCAGTCCATTGGCGAGCCCGGCACACAGTTGACGCTGCGCACCTTCCACACCGGCGGTGTGGCCGCCGGTTCAGACATCACCACCGGCCTGCCGCGCGTGGAGGAGATCTTCGAGGCGCGCAAAACGCCGAAGGGTGAAGCCTTTGTCGCGGAGATCAGCGGCACGGTGCGTATCATCCAGTCCGATAAATACGCCGACATGCGCCTGGTCAAGATCGAGCACAGCGAACTCATCAGCGATACCTACGACATCCCCGAAGATTGGAAGGTCGCGGTCAAGACCGAGGCGGTAGTCAAGGCGGGCGAAACGCTGGCCAAGCTGAACGAAGCCACCATCACCGCCCAGCACAGCGGACGCGTGCGCGTCGAAAAGAAGACCCACCAGGTGGTGGTTTCCTACGACCAGAGCGAGGAAAAGGAGGAGGAAATTCCCACCACCTCCCGCCTGCTCGTGCGTGACGGCGACAAGATCGAGGCCGGGGAGCCGCTCACCGAAGGCTCGCTCAACCCGCATCGCATCCTGCGTATCAGCGGCCGCGAGGCCTGCGAACTGTACCTGCTCGGCGAGGTCCAGAAGGTGTACCGCTCGCAGGGACAGAACATCCACGACAAACACTTCGAGGTCATCGTCCGCAAGATGTTGAGCAAGGTGCAGGTCACGCGTCCCGGCGACACGAAGTACCTGCCCGGCGACCCGGTTGACCGCCTCGAGATCCGCCGCGTGAACGAAGCCCTGCTGGCCGATGGCAAACAGCCCGCCAAGTTCTCCGAAGTCCTGCTGGGCGTGACCAAAGCCTCCCTCAGCACCGACTCGTTCCTCTCGGCTTCCTCGTTCCAGCACACCATCAAAGTGCTGGCGGGCGCGGCCATCGCCTCCACGACCGACCCGCTCTACGGCCTGAAAGAGAACGTGATCATCGGCAAGTTGATCCCGGCCGGCACGGGCTTTGTCCAGGGCCGCTTCAAGAAGGAAGGCTCGAACGAGGTGGGTTCCTCCCAATGGACCGAAATCCCCGCCGCCGATTAACAACAACGACTGAAGTCGTCACTACATGGTCGCGACAACGACTGAAGTCGTCACTACATGGTCGCAACAACGACTGAAGTCGTCACTACATGGTCGCGACAACGACTGAAGTCGTCACTACATGGTCGCGACAAAGATGCCCCGAAAGGGGCATCTTGTTTTTCTGCTTGCATTCTCGCGCATCCGTCATTGCGAGACGCCAGTGGTCTTCTGGCGGCGAAGCAATCCCATGGACTGGCAGAGTTCTCGCGACAGAGGGGGTTGCTTCCCGAAGGTCGCAATGACGGATATACAGTAGTGGTTTTCTGCTTGCATTTTTCGGCGGACTGAGTATACTGAATAAAGACTCGCCACTTTATTCAGGAGGAAGAATGCCAACCATTGTCCGTCGTTTCCTGTTTGTCGGTGTATTGGTGTCGGCCATCCTGGCCTGCAACCTGCCGATTGCTGCCGCGCCTCCCGTTCCCACAGACCCCGGCGCGGCCCAAACCGCCGCTGCGCAGACCGTGGCCGCGTCCGTCAACCAGACGCTGGCCGCTATCCCCTCTGTCGTCCCGCCGACCTTGCCGCTTTCCCCCCTGCCGCCCGCGACGGAATCATCCACCCCATCCCCCACGCCCTCGCTCTCGCCCACGCCCGAGTTCACCTCCACCCCCACCATCCCGCTCGTCAGCGTCTCGATGGATACGAATTGCCGCAGCGGCCCCGGCCAGGTTTACGATTACCTCGGCGGCTTGTTTGTTGGCCAGACGGCCGAGGTCTATGGCAAGAACCAGAACGGCGATTTTTGGTATATTCGCCTCCCCGGCAATTCCAATACCTTTTGCTGGCTGTGGGGCCAACACGCCACCATTGTCGGAAGCGCCGCCTTACTGCCGGTTTACACCCCGCCGCCCACGCCCACGCCCATGCCGAGTTTTGAACTGTCCTATGCGGGAATGGATAGTTGCGTTGGCTGGTGGGCGGAACTGAAATTGAAGAACACCGGCTCCTTTGCCTTTCTATCCTACTCCATCTCGATCAAGGACCTCAACACCAGCACCACGCTGACCGGTTCCGAGAATGGATTTACCGACATGAACGGTTGCCTCGCCTCGGGCATCGTCGCCAGCCTCGACCCCGGCGCCAGTACCACCTTCAGCAGTCCGCAATTTGGCTACAACCCCGATAACCACAAGCTGCGCGCCACCGTCACGCTTTGCACGCTGGTCAACCTGGGCGGACAGTGCGTCTCGCAGCCCGTTGAATTCAAACCATAACGCTAACGGGACTCCGGTCATTCAGCCCGGAGTCCCGTCCTGCGCAGTGCCGCCAGCCCGCTCTCAAAAACCGGAGGGGCAGCCCACCCGCGGCAAGACCGCCTCCAACCGACTTCGCCGGGCCGACAACTTTATCCTGCTCTACGAGCCATCGCTTCTCACGCGGACGGATGGGCGGTTCGCCGCGTCCCTGTTCGTGGACCTCGGCTACGGCTTCGACGCGCGCACCACCCTCGAAAGCGCCTCCCGTTTCCGACGCGCGAATCCCGGTCTGCGAATCCTCGGCGTGGAAATTGATAAGGAGCGTGTCGAAGCCGCGTTGCCTTTTGCGGACGATAAAACATTCTTTCGTCTCGGCGGATTCAACCTGCCGATGAAATCAGGCGAACACGTGCGCTTGATCCGCGCCTTCAATGTCTTGCGCCAATACGAGGAAACGGACTTTGTCCCCGCGTATGAACGCCTCGCGGAATATGTTCTGCCCGGCGGGCTGATGATCGAGGGGACATCCACGCCGTTCGGACAATTGTGGTCTGCAAACATGGCGCGGAAGATGGATAATGGTTCATGGAAAATGGAGGCGCTGGTCTTCAGCACCAACTTCCGTTTGGGATTCGATGTCGAGGAATTCCAAACCATCCTGCCGAAGAATTACATCCATCACGTGGTCAAAGGCGAGCCGATCTACGATTTCTTCGAGGCCTGGAAAAAGTCCGCCGCAGAGACCTCGCACGCGAAGACGTTTGGACTCAGGCAATGGTTCGTCGCCGCGGCAGAGTCGCTTGCGAAAAAGGGGTTCAAGATCAACTTGCAGAAAAAGTTTTTGTCAAAAGGCTGGCTGATTTGGGAGCAGAATTGAGGGTGTGTAATTGTTATGAGGTAAGCCATGACTATCATTCTTGAAATCCCGGATTCCGTCGCGCGGGCGATGCGATTGCCTCCCAATGAACAACGACGCCAACTCCAGGTGGAACTGGCCGCCAGCCTTTACGCGCAACGAATCCTTTCATTTGGAAAAGATTGTGAGTTGGCTGGCTTAACCCAGGTTGAATTTGGGCTTTCGCTTGGCAAACGGAACACCCCCAGGCATTACGATGAACAGGATCTGCAGGACGATCTAGCCTATGCTGGTCGTTAGCGACACATCCCCGATCCTTGGCCTATTGGCGATTAACTTACTCGAACTGCTCCACGAACAATTTGGGGCAGTTTTCATTTCCAATCGTTTTTGCCAGCAAATTCTAAAACAGGCGGGCGAATCGGAATGAGCGTTTCAAAAGGATGGTTGATCTGGTATCGGGGTTGAGGCGGCTACATAAATTTGCCCAAGAATACCGTCCCATATACGATTAGTTGCGCGGCGATCAGCACGACAAAATCCGTCCATTCGTAGACCGACGGGCGCGCCTGCGACCATTGCATTGGGTCACTGGCTTGAAAAAGACCGGCATTCATTATTGCGTCCCCGGGCCTCTCGTGGAGTTTGATCTTCGAGCGGGAATAAAAATTTTTCAAGGCCCCTCGCGTTGTCCACATCCCAGCCTGCTTGAGGTAACTCCGATAACACAGTTGCGGCGATACAAAAGTCGTCAGGCTGAAAAAGTTCATGATGGATAGAAATATGATGGACAGGGCGTCCAGATCGTTGAAAAACACCAGTCCAAACAATCCGATTCCAATCGACCAGGTAAACAGAATACGCAGATAAAACTCCAAAACCTCCCGAAGCCTCATTCGGATAATTTGCGGCATGGGAATGACTGGCAGGTTTCCCATGTCCCTCATAAAGGAACGGTTATTGACCAGCAGGCTGGTCGCAATACCCAATGGGAACGCGACACAGATTCCATAGAAGGCGATAATGATCGCTTTGCCCCATAAATTCTCCGGCGCGTACCAAAAAGGCTCGAAGAAATACGCCTTGAGGGATACGCTCGATTGCCGATTCTCCAAAGGACTCAAGAAATCCCCGAACGCAAGCAGCACGGCAAGAAAACTATAAATCGCAATCGAGACCGTGTTGCCGGTATTTTTGGATAGTTTGGAAAACCAGCGGCTGATCAATGACTTATAGGTTCCATCCTCAATTGGAAAACAGGGGCGCAAATTCTCGAACACGCCATGAATATTCAGGCTTGCATATCTCACCACGCCCGAAACCAGAGATATGCCGAAAACACCGACGTAAATCGCTTTGGTCCGAAAATACTCTGCGCTGAAATCGAACGTTGACGCAATGAGCAGTCCCGATAAAAATACGGTTGCCCCGATCAGCGCGGAAGCGGCAGGAATGGGCAGGTGAATTTTCGAGTAGATCACATCCAGCCAGGTTTGGAAATTGGCGGGGTCGGTGGCATATTTTCGGTAGTCAAGCGCCTTGACGTTTTTTGTCCCGCTCTTTTGTGTCAAACCGTTGTTTCGCGTCCTTTGCTTTCTCGCGCTTGTTTTTTTGTCCATCGTTTCCTACCTCCATTAGTTTCGCGCCAGCGCAACTTTACAATATTGTTGCGCTTTCGCTCCAACAGTGAACGGCATGAGCATCCCTGCGATGGCATTCTGAACCAGATAATACGGCAGGACTTTGATCAACAGTCTCGATAAGGCGGGGAACTTGAAGAACGCGCGCGCCAAAAACTGGAAGCGCCGCAGGTTGGGCATGATCGCCATGGAAAGGTCATCCGCGCTTTCGATTCCAAATCCCGCCTTTTCACATAAGGCTGTCCATTCATGGATCTTCCACGGTTTGCCCACAGCCATTGCAACTTCGGACAGTTTCGATGCGATTTTCATATCATTGAAAAAAGAGTCGAAATCGCGGCTCCTGAAACCGTCAATGACGATAAAATACCCGCCCGGCTTCAGGACGCGCTTCGCCTCCGATAAAGCCTTTTCCATGTCGGTTGCATGGCACACGCTTTCAATTTCAAAAACCAGGTCAAAACTTTCATTCTGAAATTCCAGATTTTGGAAGTTTCCCTGCCGAAATTCAAGATTGGAAATCCCTTTGGAATTTTGCCGGGAATATCTTACATGTTCCGGGGTTAAGTCAATTCCGATGAAACTAACGCTCGGGTTGCGTCTCGCAAGATAAGAACTGTTGAAACCCTTTCCGCTTGCCAGTTCCAACACTTTCCCTGCCCCCAGTTTATTTATATACTCCTGAACGATTTTCGCCTGGCCAAAATAACCTTCCCTGTTGAATTTGCCATCCTCGTTCAAAGCCATGTGTATCGAGCCGCGGGAGGAGTGAAAAAGACGATAGCCCAGGCTGCTTTGCCTGTAATAATCCACCACATTTTGCGAGTCGATATCCTGTTCCAGGAATTTTCCAATGTTGAAAATACGATCAATCCTATCAAGGTATTTTTTCAATTCGACTGGATCATTGAGATCAACATTCATACCGCCTCCAAAGATGTTTTTTACGATTATGAATTTATTTGAACACAGTATATCACTGCTGTTGAAGCCTCATGGTATGCTATTGTTGGATCGTTTATGACCTGCACCCACTTGACGCCTTTTCTTTTTCCCCGTAATATAAGCATCGCAATAGAACATAAATTCACCACCAAAGTCACGAAGGTTTGAATCTTTTCCTTTGTGTCCCTTTGTGCCCTTTGGTGCGCCAGGATAAGCCTGGTTGGTCTAGTGGACTGAAAGGAGTTCACCGTATGAAATACTCGTAACATACGTAGTCAAACGAGCGCAAGGCGGAGTAATACGTCCAGGCGAAGCCTCGTGCGACAAAGATGCAAGCCATAGCGCAAGCGAACCCGAATCGGCCTCGTTACACAAATGAGAGCGGTCAACCTGCCGAAGGTGGCGAAACCAGCACTGATGACGAAGA
>Ga0210051_1005824_pt1 | contig 11710 bp, 9 predicted proteins | sample CryGey092014_all_FD_185464 | JGI IMG/M metagenome (GOLD analysis project Ga0210051, IMG submission 185464) | Groundwater microbial communities from aquifer - Crystal Geyser CG23_combo_of_CG06-09_8/20/14_all (SPAdes) (version 2) | ecosystem: Environmental > Aquatic > Deep subsurface > Groundwater ...
GCACTGGGCGGCGCTTTGCGCCGCCCGCGAAATGGTTTCCAAAAAACCAAAAAGTTTTATCGTGGAGCGGGATACGGGAATCGAACCCGCCTCTCAACCTTGGGAAGGTTGCATTGAGCCACTCAACTAATCCCGCAATTATTTTATTTTCAAAAATTCCAAAAATTTTTGCCAAAGAGACTTCTCTTCTTTTTGCTCTGTTGGTTTTTCTTCAGATTGAATTTTTTTTATCGCCACTACTTCTTCGCCTGGTTTTTTAAGTCCTAATTTTTCTCTGGCTTCTTTCTCTAAATAATCTTGGGTTTGACTTTCCGAAATTCCGGCTTTTAATTCTTGATTTTTTTTCTCTACATTTTGAATTTCCTTTTCCACTGTTTCAATTTGAGACAAAAGTTCTTTTCTTCTTTCTCTGATTTTAAAATTGGAAACGGCTAAAAGCCCAATAATTGCTAACGTAAAAAAAACAAATAAAACTGAAAGAAAGATTTCCTGAAATGACTTTTTCTTTTTTCTTCTTTTTGTTATCATAGAAATATGAAAGGAAAAACAATTTTTAGAATTTTCTGGATTATTATTGTCTCTCTGGTAATTTTTAGCACGATTTTTCTTTTAATTGCTCCTCTATTTAGATAATAGAAAAACCTTAAAATTTGTCAAAAAAAACGGGCTCAAAAGAGCCCCTTTTTAAATTTTTTAGCCCATCCCCTATAGTATTCTGGAACAAGCATTTAGTGTTCTTTGGTTAACCACGATATGGTAAGTTTTTCCGCCACCTGGTCTAGTCGATCTAAAGAACTCCTTCCCTTCTCTGAGTTTACTTGCGTAACACAAGGCCTGAATGGTCCGGCAGATATTAATATCTGTCAATTTTTCGTCTTGAATTTTTTTCGCAAGTTCCTCCTGTAATATTATCGGATTTATTGCGTAAGAGACTTCGCTCTGCCCATCTTTCTGAGCATCACGATAATGAAATTCCATTTCTTTCAAAATCTGTTTCACTATATCAATGTAAGGCGATTTTTCAAGTATTATTAAAGAAGCATAATTTATTAGGGTAATGGGTATATCATTTATTCGGATCTCACTCATTCTTTACCAACCCTATTCAAATTTCAAGGTTGCTATTTTATCTTAGCAAACTCTTAATTCGCTGTCAAACAAAACTCAAACAGAGGCCCGTCCTCTGTCAAGTTAACAGAGGCCCGTCCTCTGTTAACTTTGTTAACTTTTAAACATTTCGAAAAAGACATTTTGGGGAATTCTAACTTCGCCAATTTCTTTTAATCTCTTTTTGCCCTTTTTTTGCTTCTCTAAAAGTTTTCTTTTTCTGGTATAGTCGCCGCCATAAAGAGGAGCGATGACGTCTTTGCCTCGGGCTCTGATTGTTTCTCTGGCAATAATCCCGCCCTTTCCGTGAAAGGGCTGGATGGCTGCTTGAATGGCGACTGAAAAAAGTTGGGCTGGTAAAATTTCTTTTAATTTCGAAACAATTTTCTTCCCTTCCCCAAGGGCTCGATTTTTGGGAACAATTTTGGAAAATGCCTCCTCTTTTTTTCCGGCAATTAAAATCTCTAATTTTATCAAATCTGCCTTTCGATATTCCAAAAATTCGTAATTCATTGAGGCAAATCCTTGACTGGCACCTTTCAATTTATCATAAAATCCAATGATAATTTCTCTTAAAGGAACTTCATAAATTAAAAGTAATCGATTTTGCCCAAAATATTTTTTCTCAATATGGATTATTTCTGAATTCTCAAAAATTTTCAAAACCTGACCTAGATATTCGGGAGGAGTGATTATTTCTAATCTCATCCAGGGTTCTTGAATCTCTTTAATCATTGAGGGATCAGGCCAATCACTGGGAGAATAAATTAAAAGTTCTTGGTTTTTTTGGGTAATAATTTTATAGAGAACTGAGGGGGTAGAGATTACTAAATTCAAACCAAATTCCCTTTTTAATCTTTCAGCCACAATTTCAATGTGCAGGGAACCTAAAAATCCACATAAAAATCCTCGGCCCAAACCTTCTTTTCTTTCTGGCTGAAAAGTTAAAGAAGCATCGTTGAGTTTCAATTTCATTAATGCCTCTTCTAAAATTTCAAAATCATCGGCTTGCCCGCCAGTCGCCTCAGCTCCAGACTGTGGCAGGTGGGGATTTTCAGGATAAAAACTAGCAAAAACCATCGGCTTGGGTTCTTCGTATCCGGCCAATGGCTGGATATCGCTAATTTGCACGAATTTAGATTCGCGAATATTCGCGAATGAATATTCGCGAAGATTCGCGAGGGTAATGGTGTCGCCGACCCGGACTTTTTCGGTCTCTTTAATCCCGGTGGCAATATAACCAATTTCGCCGGCTACCAATTTTTCTTCTGGTAAAAATTCCGGTCCAAAATAACCCAATTCTTTCACTTTCCCCTCGATTTTCCCAACCATCAAATAAATTTTTTCTCCATTTTTAATTTCCCCATCAAAGACCCGGACGTAACAAATTACTCCTTTGAAAGGATCATATTTCGAATCGAAAATTAAAGCCCGAAATGTCTCTTGGTCTAACAAAGAGGTTTTGGGAGGTGGCACCTTTTCAATCACTGCTTCTAAAAGTTCTCTGGTGTTTGTGCCTAATTTGGCGGAAATCTCAAAAATTTCTCCTGATGAAATTTTTAACAAATCGGCTAATTCTTTCTTTGTTTCTTCAACTTTTGCCTGCGGCATGTCAATTTTATTAACTGCCGGAATTATTGTCAGCCCTTGTTTTTTGGCTAATTCGAAATCTGCCAAGGTTTGGGCTTGAATTCCCTGGGTAGCATCAACTAATAAAATTGCTCCTTCAACGGCTGCTAGAGCCCTTGAAACCTCATAACTAAAATCCACGTGTCCTGGCGTATCTATCAAGTTTAAAGTATAAAGTTTAGAGTTTAAAGTATAGATCATCCTGACGGGGTGCATTTTTATTGTAATTCCCCTTCCTCTTTCTAAATCCATCGAGTTCAAATACTGAGGCCTCATCTTTTCGGCTGGGACCGTTTTTGTCAATTCTAAAAAACGGTCGGCCAAAGTCGATTTGCCGTGGCCCACATGAGCAATAATGCAAAAGTTTCTGATAAGTTTTTGATCAGTCATCAGGGTGAAAATTGTTTTAAAATTGAGGATTTAATAGTTTTGAGTTCCGGGGATCTAAGAAAAAAAGTAATTAAAATATAAAGAGATATTCCGAATAGAGAAGCGAAGATTGTTTGAAGGAAAAGCCCGAAAACCGTACGGGTATTAAGAAAATTAGCCAAAAAATAAAGAGAAAGATAAGTAAAAATTACCAAAAAAATACTTGCCAAAACAATTTTCTTAAAAGACAATAAAATTTCTTTTATTCCAAAGTCGCCAATTTTTTTGTGAAGGAAAGTTAAAAGTAAAATGAACTGAAAAATGTTAGACAAAGAAAAGGCCAAAGGTAAACCAATGACGGCAATTTCGGGAATATCTTTGAGTTTGAGTAAATTTATAAAAAAAGTGGTGAAAAAATTTTGAAACTTTAAAAGGCGAACGAAAGAAAAGGTCAAAACGATATTTAAAATGATTGAAAAAATGGCAATTGAAGTTGGGGTTTTTGTATTTTGAAAGGAAAAAAAAGCCCGATAAAGAAAAGGAATTAAAGCCGAAGCCAAAATTGAAATTGAAAAAACTCCCAAAGAGGCAGCCGTTAACCTAGTGGCTATCCAATCAAATTTACCCGGCCAAAAGGTGCCGTAAATCAACCTGACTATCTGGGCTCTTAAAATAAACATTAAAAGAGAAACGGGAATTATTAAAAAAATAATCTGGCGAAAAGTTAAGGAGAAATTTTCAAAGAACTCTTTTTTTTGTCCGTTAGCCCAAGTCCGAGAAAGAGTTGGAAAAACGGCAATGGCAAAAGAAGTGCCAATGATACCAACGGGAAAAGAATAGAGGGCATTGGCAAAATTAAAGATTGAAATTGCGCCCAAAATTGTCGAGGCAATCGCCGTAATGACTATCAAATTTATTTGCTGAGCTGCCACGGCAAAAACCCGAGGAACCATCAAAGAAAAAACTCTTTTGATGGCTGGATATTTAAAATTAAATAAGGATTTATAGCGAAAACCGCAATTGAAAACAGATGGGATTTGAATTAACCAATGGAAAAGGGCTCCCAAAATTACCCCCATTCCTACTCCGAAAATTCCAAATTTCGGAGCCAAAATCAAAATACCAAAGATAATCCCTAAGTTATACAAAATTGGGCAGAGGGCGTAAACTAAAAAACGATTAAAATATTGCAGAATTCCAGAAAAAATAGAAGAAAGACCAAAAAAAATCGGACTTAAAAACATTATTCTGGTTAAAATTATGGTCTTTTCTTTTTCGGTTTGAGAAAAGCCGGGGGTAACAAATTTTATTAAATGAGGAGTAAAAATGAACAAAATCAAAGAAATCAAAACCAAAAAAAACAAAAAGACATTTAAAGCGTAATTGGTCATTTCCCAGGCCCTTTCCTTATCTTTTTGGTAATATTCAGAAAAAATTGGCAAAAAGGCAATGGCTAATCCGCCGACAATTAAAAGATTGTAAACCAAGTCAGGTATTCGAAAAGCGGCAAAATAGATATTTGAATCAGCCCAAACCCCAAACTTCCCAACCAAGAGCATATCGCTGATTATTCCCAAAACTCCGCTAATTATGGCTGAAAGGGAAAGTAAAATAGCGGCGAAAGTCACCGTCTTTGCCTGGGAATTGAAAAATTGATTAAACATAATTAATAATTCATTTTAGTATTTTATTTAGTTTTTGCCAAATTTAAAATAAAAAAGCCAAGCCCCCCACCAATCCATCCTATCTTTTTTATAAACAAACCCCCACCAATATTGGTGGGGGGGCAAGTAGACAATAAGCCGAATTCTGTCTAACCCGCAAAAATTTGCAGGCGAGGCAATCATTAGTCTAGGTCTTGGATTGCTTCAAGACTCAAGCGGTCTACTTTTCCCCCGCCCTCTATGTCTTGTGCCAATCTAGTTAAATTGTCACTGATGAATCTTTAAATAATGACTTTATAATCCAATGACATAGAGCTTAGAGGGCGGGGTTTGACCTTGCTCTCGAGTAAGAGTTTAGCCGTTTCACCCCTAAAGTTTCCTTTAGGGCTCGCCCTATTCCGCTTTAAAGCGGACGGGCGCCCGAACCCTTTCGGATTCTAGGGCGTCTCTGCTCGCATCTCTAGCCTCACGGCCGACGGGTATTACCCGCTACCCTTTTACCCCATTAGATATCGTTACATCTAACAAGGAAGAGTTCGGACTTTCCTCCAAGCATATAAGAGATTATATGCTCAGCGATTGCCCTGTCTACTTGGGCAATATAACTTTAGCAAAACAAAAAATCTTGTCAACCCCGTTAGAAACTCGTGCGGACATGAAACCTAACCGTAACAAGCTGTGGGGCATATTTCTAACGGGGTCAAATTTTTCAAATTAGTTTTAGGATTGATTTTTGGCAATTGAGGGCTTCATTAGCTAATCGATCAGCCTCTTTGTTTTTTTCTCTGGAAATTAATTTAAATTTCAACTTTTTAAAATCTAATCTCAAATTCCAAATCTTCAAAAAAAGAGGTTGAATTTTCTCATCTAAAATTTTGTATTCTCCATTTAATTGTTTAATTAAAAGTTCTGAATCTGATTTTAACTCAATTTCAGTTGATTTTGCCAATTTTTTTCCAAAAAGGGCTTTGAATTTTTCTAAGGCAAAAATAACCGCCTGATATTCGGCTTCGTTATTTGTCGTTTCGCCCAGATACTCTGAATATTTTTTTATGATTTGATTTCTTTCATTACAAAAAACGGTGCCAATCGCTGCTGGGCCCGGATTCCCTCGAGAACCACCATCGGTATAAATAATGATCTTTTTCATAGTATCCCTACGAAATTACGAAAGAAGTACGAAAATACGAAAAAGTGTCATTTTTGCTTTCGTACTTTCGTAAAAGTTTCGTAGTTTCGTAGGAGGCATTGCTTGAATTTTTCTAAATTTTCATTTTTGATTCTAAATCCGGCGGCCGGGGAGTGACCGCCATAACTTTCCAAAAGCACTGCACAACCCTTCATTGCCTTGACTAAATCAAAATCCTTGGCAGTCCGGGCCGACCCCTGGCTTTCTTTTTCTCCTTTTTTGAATAAAAAAACCGGCTTTTGATATCTTTGAGAGATGATTGAAGCTACTGAACCTAATAAAATTAATTCCCAAGAAGGATCGCCCTCAAAAATAAGAGGATCCTCTTTGCCAAAAATTCTTCTTTCAATTTCTTCTCTTATTTCTTTTGCCTTTCTTTTTCTTTCAAAACTTTTTTCAATCAAAATATCAAGAATATTTTTTGCTTCTGAAAAAGAAGAGATGGTTAAAAGCCGATAACTGGCTGGCAATTGATTTTCTAAATCGCGAATATTTAAAAGGGAGATGAGTTTGGAAACCTTTTGAAAAACATTATAATTTTCAAATGAGCGCTCTTCAAAAAAGGCTTTGATCCCCGGTCGCCAAGAATTTTCAATTGATTTTAAACCTTCGACAATCATTATTTCGTTTTCCTCTTTTCTGGGCATCAAATCGGCGATCGTCCCTAAGGCAACCAATTCCAAGAAATTTTGTTTAAACTCTGAACTCATTTTATTTTCAAATAAAATTTCTGAAAGTTTATAAACGATTCCTACCGTAGCTAAATATTGCAAAGAGGATTTATCTCCTTTTTGTTTTGGGTCAACGATAATATTGGCTTGGGGAAGCTTATCCAAAATTTCGTGATGGTCAACAATGATGATTTCAAATCCCAATTTTTTGGCTAATAAAATTTCTTCAAAATTGGAAATACCTAAATCCAAAGTGATCAAAAGAGCCGGTGCCTTTTCTTTTAAAATAAAAAGTGCTTCTTTACTTAAACCATAACCCTCTTTTTCTCGATCGGGAAAATAAATAGCGGTGATTTCACCACCCAAATTTTTAATCGCTTCTTTCAACAAAATGGTTGTCGACACTCCATCTAAATCGGCATCGCCATACAAAATAATTCTCTCTTTTTCCTTTATCGCTTTTTGGATTCGGTTAGCGGCTTTTTTGAGATTTTTTATTCCCATCAAATCGATGCCAATATACCAATGAATACTAATTATACTAATATTCGTATCATTAGTATGAATTCGTATATTAGTATCGCATCTTTAAGGTTTCGATCCCTGGTAATTTTTCCCCGGCTAAATAAAAAAGAAGGGCGCTTCCGCCGGTGGAAACATGGCTAAATTTCTCGACCAAACCCAATTTATTTATAAATTCGACTGTTTCTCCTCCGCCAATCACTGAAAAGGCGCCACTTTCAATTATGGCCTGAGCAATCTCCTTTGTCCCTCTTTGAAATCTTTTTTCTTCAATCTTTCCTAAAGGGCCTGACCAAAAAACTGTTTTTGCCAGGCAAATTTTTTCTTTGAAAATTTTTATTGTCTCTGGACCGATATCTTTTCCTTCGATATCATCAACTGGTTTTATAATTTTTTCCGGAAATTCTAATTTTATATTTTTTTCTCTCACCAAATTTTCAATCAGTCCCCCGATTAATATAAAATCGGCGATCTTTGAAATTTCTTCGATGGCTTTGAAATCAGGATCATCTCCGCCGAAAATTGAAACCAAAGGTTTTTTTGGATTTTTAATTATCTTGTTCAAAAATTTAATTTCCTTTTCCAGTAAAAGTCCGGCTCCGGACGGTAAAAATTTTGGTATTCCGACGATCGAGGCATGGGCCCGATGACAACAGGCAAAGGCATCATTGATATAAAGGGAGCCCAATTTGGCTAACTCCTTGGCAAAATTTTCCTCATTTCCCTCCTCTTCTTTGTAAAACCTCAAGTTTTCCAAAAGCAAAATTTCTCCCTCAAGCATTTCTTTTGTCCAATTTTCAATTTCTGGACCTACACAATCAGGGGCTTTTACTATCGAGAGATCCAAGTATTCCATTAATTTTTCTTGAATTTTATCTAATCTGAAACTCTCAACAACCTTTCCTTTTGGCCTTCCCAAATGGGACATCAAAATGACTTTGGCTCCTTTTTTTATTAAATATTCAATTGTCGGGATGGTCTTTTTAATCCTAAAATCATCTAAAATTTCACCCTTTTCCGAAAGAGGAACATTGAAATCACACCTGACCAAAACTCTTTTTCCTTTGAGTTCGAAATCTCTAAGAAATTTCATTTTTGATTGATAGCTTTTTTTAGAGCTTCTTTTAATTCTTCGAGATTGACTTTCTTTTTATTGATTTTTTCCTCTTTCACTTCCTTTTTTCGAGAAAAAGAAACCGGCCCCTTTTCCACCGCTTCTTTTAAAGAGATTGGCAGTAAATTGGGTTTTTGAACTTCTTTGAAAGGAGATTCTTTGATTTTTTTCAAACAGCTTTTGCAATAAACAGGCCTGATGCCATCGGGAGGAAAAGTAACCTTTGTCCATTTCCCGCAGAGGGAACATTTAGCATCGTAGAGGAGGGTTGATGGAGGTCTGGGTGAAATAATTGGGGTGGTTTCCTCAAAAACTTTTGACCAGCGTATAATTTTTTCTTCGACAATTTTACCTGGGGTGCCATATCTTTCCCTGGCAACCTTGATGATTTTTTCTTTATTGGATTTTCCTGGCTTCTCTGAGGGGGGCAGAGTTTCGGCTGAAAAGGGTCTACCGGCTACACCATCAATCATTAATTTTAAATAGATATTGTATTTTGGCAAATTAACTAAATCGCCGGCGATAAACTCCGGAGTAAATTCTTTTTCGAAGTATTCAGCATCTTCGGCTCCGACTCGAAAAGTAATAATCGTTCCCACATTGCCAAAAATTGCATCCCTGACCTTTGTGCTTTTCCCTGTTGGGGTCATCTCCTCCAATTGAGCAATATATTGATTTCCCAAGACCAAAGACAATCTGTATTTTCTGGCTTCAGATAAAATATTAACAAAGGCCTCGGTGGCAAAGTTTTGAAATTCATCAACGTAAAGAAAAAAATCCCTTCTTTTCTCTTCCGGTACATCCACTCGTGACATCGCTGCTAACTGCAATTTGGTGATTAAAAGAGCTCCCAGTAATCTCGAATTATCTTCGCCAACTTTTCCTTTGGAAATATTAGCAATTAAAATTTTGCCATCATCCATTATCTCTCTCATGTTGATTTTCGATTTGACCTGACCGACAATGTTTCTAATTAAAGGGTTGGAAATAAATTGACCAACTTTATTTTGAATGGCGGCCGTGGCTTCAATTTCATATCTCTGGGTATATCTGGCAAATTCTTGAACCCAAAAGGCTTTCACTACTGGGTCGGTCACTTTTTCTACTATTTTTTTTCGATATTCAGCATCAGCCAACATTCGATTAATTCCCAGTAAAGTGGTATTGGGATATTCCAAAAGGGCTAAAACAGCATTATTGAGAATATATTCCATTCGGGCTGACCAGACATCAGGCCAGATTTTTTTGAAAACCCCCATGAGACCGGCGGCAACTAAATGGCGATGTTCAAGTCCAACTTTTTCCATCACATTAAAAGCAATCGGATAGTCAATGTCAGCCGGGTTAAAATAAACCACATCATTGATGCGACTGGCTGGAACAAAATCTAAAAGTTCTTCAGCTGCTTCACCATGGGGATCGATAAAGCCCACTCCCCGGCCTTGCTGAATATCTTGAATTGCCATATTTTCCATCATTACTGTTTTTCCCATTCCGGTTTTTCCAACAACATAAACGTGACGACGACGATCGTCTAATTTAATTCCAAATTTCTTTCTGGTATTTCTGAAGGTCGTTTCGCCAAAATAAGTGATTTCGTTATCCATAATTACTACGAAATTACGAAATTTTTACGAAAGTACGAAACCTCGGAAAGCGCTGTGCGAAATTACGAATTTACACGGGTTTCCGTAATTTTTCGTATTTTCGTACTTTTTTCGTAATTTCGTAAGAGGTTACTCAGTTGGTAGCTCAGGTGGGGCTTCTCCTTTTTTAGCTGCAATTCTGGGAACAGTCGGAGCCGGAGCAACAATGCGGCTGGGAAAATGATAAAGGGTAGCCAATTCTTCGGTATTTAAAACATAAGTCCCACCCGACCTCGGATATAAAGGTGTTTTTCTCGTCACATAGTTCCTAAATATCCTTCTCTTTCTTAAATAGAGCCGCCGATCGATCAAGATTAACTGAATTTTGGTAATGGTTTTCCCCCAGGGTTTCATTGCATTTAAATTTTGGGTATAAAATTCGGAAAAATAACCCAGGGCTAATCTCATGTTTGGTGTAAAAAAAACATCTTTTTTCCCGAGATAGATAAATCTGATATTGCTTTCAAAAGCATATTTGGCAATTTTTGCTGCGATACCTTTGGCTACTTCTAATTCCGAAGGAGAAAGTTTCAAGGCGCCGAGTTCTAATTTTTCTGCCTCAATTTTTTGCGCTTCTTCTAAGGGCTTACCGGATATTAAAACCCGACCGGCTCCTTTAATCGCATAGGGAACAAATGACTCCAAAGAAGGGGCCGGAGCTCTACCCATTATTTTTTGGATAATTTTTTCTCCTTCCTTTACCCAATCATTTTCGTCTGTAGTTATCGGTTTAATCATCATTTGAATCCACATTTGCTCCCCTTCTTTTAATTTGCCCAGAGATTCCAACAAATTTGCCATCGGGTCAATCCTTTTTTCTTCTTTGGTTATTCTTTCTCCTTCCGGCTCAAATTCTTTATAGGTCCTAATAGGATAGGGGTCATCTTTGAGAAGGATCATATCACAGCCCCAAAGGTCCCATTCTTTATTGGGAATATTTTGGGGGACATTTTTGGTGTAATCTTCAACCTCTTGAATTTCAACATCGGGATATTGAGCATAAATGGATGGCTCAATTAAATTTCGATGGTAATCAGGGCATCTGATATAGAAATGGGGCACGCCATCAATTGCGGCAATTTCTAAAGAAAGGGTCAAAAGATGTTGTCCTACGAACCATTTTTCTTTCCAGTTTGGTGGATAATAGGTCGTCCAAACAGAAGAAAAAACGCTTTCCATTGCCTTGATGGGTTTTAAAGTCTCTTCGGGTAATTTAATTTCAAGCATCACCCATTTAATCTTATCCAAAAAGACACTTTGTCTCCACCAGAGCCATAAAAAAGAAAAGGGCTTCCAAAAAATAAAAGGTAGAGGAAGCCACCACCAATTTTTGAGGATTTCAAGAAAGGAATTTAAAAAATAAGTGAGATTTTTAATATCTACAATTGTCATCTTAATTTCCTATCCCAAGACCGGCTTTTTTCCACCCGGAAATCTATATTTGCCGTTGGCAGTTTTTGGAAAATGACTGAGGTTCAATAAAACGGTATTAACTTTCACCATTCTCTGTTTTAAAACTCGATCGATAATCTCTTCCTTGGTTAGAGGTTTTTTCTCTTCTTGAAGAATCATAGAAATCACATCTTTTACCACTCCCGGTTGATATCCCCATTCTCCCAAGGCATAAAGTCCTCTTCCTACCAAAACAAAACGTTGATCTTTAATAAGTTCGTTATGAACGGTCTGAATTAGGGCCGGAGGTTGAGATATTTTTTCAAATTTAGAATTATTAATTAAACGAGTAACTTGAGCAAAGTGCAAAGGTCTTTTCTCTTTTTTGAAAACTAAATAAGCCCTGT
>Ga0210051_1005828_pt1 | contig 11703 bp, 13 predicted proteins | sample CryGey092014_all_FD_185464 | JGI IMG/M metagenome (GOLD analysis project Ga0210051, IMG submission 185464) | Groundwater microbial communities from aquifer - Crystal Geyser CG23_combo_of_CG06-09_8/20/14_all (SPAdes) (version 2) | ecosystem: Environmental > Aquatic > Deep subsurface > Groundwater...
AAAATCTTCGTGTATTTCGTGCTCTTCGTGGTAAAAATAAGGGATTAAACCACGAAGGATACGAAGGACACGAAGTGAAATTTGACAAAATATCCAATAAAGTTAAAGGTATAAAAAAGTTTGTTTTCTAAAATCTTCGTGTATTTCGTGCTCTTCGTGGTAAAAATAAGGGATTAAACCACGAAGGATACGAAGGACACGAAGTGAAATTTGACAAAATATCCAATAAAGTTAAAGGTATAAAAAAGTTTGTTTTATAAAATCTTCGTGTGTTTCGTGCTCTTCGTGGTAAAAATAAGGGATTAAACCACGAAGGACACGAAGGGCACGAAGTGAAATTTGACGAAATATCTAATAAAGTTAAAGGTATAAAAAGTTTGTTTTATAAAATCTTCGTGTGTTTCGTGCTCTTCGTGGTAAAAATAAGGGATTAAACCACGAAGGACACGAAGGACACGAAGTGAAATTTGACGAAATATCTAATAAAGTTAAAGGTATAAAAAAGTTTGTTTTATAAAATCTTCGTGTGTTTCGTGCTCTTCGTGGTAAAAATAAGGGATTAAACCACGAAGGACACGAAGGACACGAAGTGAAATTTGACGAAATATCTAATAAAGTTAAAGGTATAAAAAAGTTTGTTTTATAAAATCTTCCCACCTGTGCAACCGGAAATTACCACAGATATTTTTAACTACGAAAAACACGAAAGACACGAAAAATAATAATATTACAGAACTTTTCGCGTTTTTCGTGCCTTTCGTAGTTATGTCTTAAAAATCACAGATTATGCCCTTCTTAAGTATATTTATAATTTTTGTGCCTTTGTGCCTTCATGGTTAATTCCGATTGCACAGGTCGAAATCTTCGTGTGTTTCGTGCTCGTGGTAAAAAATAATAGTCTAACTAATCGCTGCAGTTGATGTCGAGTACACCGCAACTGAGCTTTATCGATAGTGATCAGCTGTCAGCATTTCTTCGTGTCTCCGTGGTGAATATCCTTTCCTTAAAATCTCGTAATCATCGAAATCCTGTGTGTTGGGTCAAAACTTGTATAAGAAAGCATGGCATAATCAATCTGGGTATTAATAGATTTTAATATCCCTTCACCGCTGCTTCTGAACCCCATACCAACAGAATATCCGCAGCGGTTGGAAGATACCCTTTCAAATCCTACGCGAATAGCCACAGCATCATTTGCCCAATACTCAACACCGCTATGCACACCTACCTCATTATCCCTTGGCACATCAACATCTATTGCTGCCTTAACATTATCGCCAAGCATGGTTGGCTTAAAACAGAATCCTAATTTTAGATTCAAGGGCAAATCATTAGATACATCCTCTGTTTTCAGCTTTGGACCAATGTTCTGAAGATTCATGCCAAAGGAAAGGTTATCCTTTGGGGAGAAAAGCCAACCAAGGTCAAAAGCCATTGTCTCACCCTTAGAACCACCGAGATCCTGACTGATAGCCTTAAGGCTTACCCCAATAGCCGTAGCTGGGGTAAGACCCAGAGCTGTTGAAAAAATAAATGCCCTATTATCAGTCTTCAAATCACCTATGGATATACCCTGTCCATCTCGTCCATCAATCCCTGAGACATTAGAAAGTATTACACTCCCAGCCATTACCCGTTTTTTTTCTTTATAGGCAATAGTTGGCTGGGCATAGGCAATGAAATGTCCATCAACATCATCTACTAACCATTTGGTATTAACATAAAGTATCTCCCTTGATTTGAGGCGAATCAATCCAGCAGGGTTCCACCAACAGGCATTAACATCATCCACACTTGCCACAAATGCCCCACCCATTCCAGCTGGTCCTGCTCCCTGAGCAATACCTAAAAACACGGCTGTTGTTGCCCCAACCTTATCCTTACCCTCAGCCTCAACATAGGCAGATTGTATTATAAAAATAATACCTATTAACCCACACAATACTACTCTTTTCATTATCTATGCTCCTCCTTCTTTTACATTAAGCTACAAAATACCTCTTCTACCTTAAAATGAAATCCCTTTAATACAATCGAAGAAAGGGTATCTTGTGATTGAAATACCCCGTAAATTTCATAGGTTCCGTTTGCAAGGGTCAAAACCTCTATCTCCTTTTTATCCATATTCACTAACCAATATTCATGGACGCCATATTTTTCATAGAGCCTTTTTTATAATCCTATCCCTTTGAGCAGAGCTTTTAGATATGATTTCAATGAGTAAATCGGGTGAGCCTTTTATATTATCCTGAGTGATGATCTGTTGGTTTTCCTTTGAGATAAAGATAATATCTGGTTGGACAACATCTTCATTACTCAGCACCACATCACAAGGGGCATTAAATACCTCCCCTAATCCTGTTTCCCTTAAAAGGCAGATAATCCTAAACTCAATTTCTCTTGATATCCTTTGGTGCCACATATTTGGTGCAGGCGACATAAAAAACTCACCCCCTATCAATTCATATCGTCTATCAGAATCAATATCATAGGTAAGGTAATCCTCATAAGTAAATTTTACTTCATTTCTTACCGCTATAGCCACAATCCTACTCCTTCTTCTTTATAATGCGGAATTACAAACAATATTCAGTATTATAGTTGACAGACAAGAATGTCTGTCCTACTTCCGCATTATCATCTTACTGTATAACAATCAACTTCTTGGTGACAGTCTTAGCCGCAGAACCACTCTTTGGTTTCATTGTCAAACGATAGATATATACCCCAGAGGCAACCGGCTCACCTGATGAGTTTTGACAATTCCAGACAAAATCCCGATCATGAATGCCGGCTAATCCCTCTATTCTTGAACCTTCCCAAACAAGATCTCCCAACAGGGTATAAATTTTTACCGTTATCTCTACATCATTCTCTGATAGATAATATCGGAAATTTACCTTTCCTCCCTTAGCTGGATTAGGATAACACCATATATTTTGCTCAATTGTCTCTTTTCCTTCTTCTGCTGCCTCACGGGTTGGATACATAATAGCATACAATTTATATGTTTGTTGAGTGTTAAAGCTGATATAGTTACTACCTATACTCAAACTTCCTGCTATCTTAATCCATGTATTATTATCATCACATCCAAATACTGTTAATTCTCCTTCCTTTGCATCAAAAGGAAGTGGTTCAGTATAATATATCCAAATCGCAACAAGGTTATTAAATTTAATAACCTTATCCCCCTTGAAATCAAAAGCCACTACAGGGGATAATACCTTATAGCCTGTGGCAGGAGAAGGATAATTAGTTATAATCCCTATGGTAATCGAACCATTCGGAATAGGTATTCCAGTACTTGTAGTAATTGTCCCTACAAGCTCCATCCAGTCCTTGCTTTTTAAGTTTCCCCATTCTGATCCATTAGAAGACATTACTGTCCACTTTTGAGGGGTAATATAAGCCAGGGTATAGGTGGAGTATAGAGGTTCATTTTGTTTAATCGTATACATTCCTTTCTTTGCCCCAGGAACCAAGTTCCATTTTCCTCCATCATAGCCGTACAAGACAAGAACATCCTCGCTTTTCCCAACAGGCAACAAGTTTAGTTCTGTCCCTGTATAGTATATGGTTAACTGGACGCTTTGACTAAAGGTTGCTCCATAAGCACTCCTTGTACCTATCAATACACTTACAGGCTTTCCAAACAATGTATACCCAGCAATAGCAGTAGCTGTTATAGTTGCCCTGTTAAGGCTGATGGTTTGCGTACTTACTATGGTTGAGCTTCCATTAAAGAACATCTCTGTATTTGGCTTAAAAGCAAGGGTAGGAAACAGCCCAAATTCAGGGTGATCAAAAAAGATCTCAATCCCTCGAATAACCCTGAATGAAATCTCTTTTGATGCCGGATTACCCGAAGTATCCCATGCCAGAACATTCATGGTATAAGTGCCTTGCTTAAGAAAATCCCATGGCAATTCATAGGATAATATTCTATAGTTTACATTTATCTCTTGATCTATATTTGACATTTGTTTATAATTCTGTATATTTATCTCTGTTCCATCCTTGCTCAGGGTAATTCTGGAACTTCCCCAATTTACCCCTGATTTACCTCTTTGCAACTCTGAAATTGTAGCACTCAGTGTTAGACCAAATCCCTCATAATACACAGAGCCTTCTTTGGGAGAGATGTTTTCTATCTCCGGTGGCAATCTATCCAACACAGTAAAACTCCGACTAACCTTACTGACATTATTAGCCATATCCCTAACAACAACCTCTATCGTATATGCCCCGGGCTTTTCTAATCCATTAGGATAGAGACCCTTATCAATAATCAGACAAAGTTTATCCGTCGCATTATTAGTAGCTATCCCGGCTACCTCCATCTTGTTTGCATCAAACAATCTAAGATATGATGATTCAGAGCGGAAATCAACACCACTACCATTACTATTATCCTCTACCTTAACCCATATCTCATTCTTTATCTCAAAAGGAGACACATCAACACCACCAGATGGATATGACTCATAAACCCCAGGGGCTATATTATCCATACCTGTTGGTAATTTTGTCTCCCTCACCTCAAATCCCTGTTCCTTAGATTGGGAATGAACGCCATAATGTCCATAAAAAGGAGCACAATGCCACATTTCGTTGCCCGTAGTAGTATCATATGCTGCAAACTTCCAGTCAGCACTAACTAATTTGGCAAGCCCTTTCACATAATAACTCCCCTCATTAAACGGGCTACTCAAATAATATGCCATAGTAATTGTAAATTTGGATTTATAATGTCGTTCATCTGTATCTGCAGGATTTACCTTGTCAAATGGAACCAGGATTTCCCAGTCATTATCCTTATTCCCATCACCCATATCTGCAAGAGTGTTAGTACCACTATTTCTTAACCAATTGCGTTCATCAGTTGGCAATATTAAATAATTTGGTTTCCCATTAGGAAATGGATCACTATCATAGGATTCTCCGGTAAAATCAATTACATCAGGTCCTATCTTCTGAACCAAGTTATTATTTCGGTCATAGATAGCAATATCAAACAAGGCATGTGGTCGAGCAAACACACTATCTGAATGAGCTGTCTCAAAATTAAGATTCTTTAATTGTTTAGGTGTACCATCCAAAGAGACCACAGCACTAATGGATATATATTCAATTCCTTTGCCTGGCACCGCCTTAGGCACGGTAACCACCAAGTCTTCTAATACCATTTGAACGAACGAAATAACAATCAGCCCTTTATCCTCGGATTTGTTTCCTGCCTCATCAGTGGCAACAATATGATAATAGTATTTCCCATCTTCAACCATTTTCCCCTGATAATCCATTCCATCCCATGAAGTAACATTATCTCCCGGCATTACCCAACCCCTCCAAAGATCCTTGACAGTCTCTCCAGAGGCTTTTTTTATAGTAATCCTGACATCTGCTGTTGCACCCTCCAGATTATACTTTATATAACAATCTTTTCCCTCCAGAGGATTAAAAGTAGCATCTTCTGCCATGAGAAGCCTGATTTTGATTGGGATAGTGTTAATATTTACCTTTATGTCATTTGAAAAATCCGTATTATTCCTTGCTGAAAGGACAAAAGGGGAGGCATTCTCATCATTAAATGGATACCCATCATTTGGCACCTGATAACCCCTTCCATCCATAAAATGCCCAACTATGGGGACATTACGAATATCTATCTCGTTTGGAACAAGATAGGTGTTAGAGAATATCCCATCCCTTTGTTTTGTATCCCAATGGGTAATTGTATCACCATCATCATGAAGGGGAATACCCTGTTTAACACTACCAACATCAAAGGAGGCTATCCCTTTTGTGGTAAATGTACCTATAGCTATATGGAAGTTTTTCATTTTGAAGACAGCGGTAGAATAGGTGCCTGTGGCAGAACCAAAGTAAAGGTCTGTATCTGAGAAGGTAATGGTTCCATTCGAGGTAGCTTGCTTTGTCCAGACATGTCCATGGTCAAAGACTACCTTATTGTTTTCATCTCGAATATAATCATTCCAGATAATCACTTGATCATTTATTTTTATCCCTGGAGCATAAAGGGTAAACTCAGTGTTACCAGAGTCAATAGTAAATTCATCCTCCCCTAATTCCTTATCCAGGGTAGCAACTGCCATCTGGACATGCATCCGCTTGAGTGAAGAATTAAAAAATTGTTTTGATGGGGACGGTTCAACCCTTAGCCCAATAATCTTTGTTTTTGTAATAGGGATAGGCTGACTTCCATCCATTGTAATAGTCCCACCCTTCATGCTGGTGGTACCAGCTCCATTCATAGCAAATCCATAGACTGTCCATGTCCCTATAGCCTCGGTTGCTGGTACTACAAAACTACCCTTATACTCCGTAGGGGTATAGGCTGTCAGATTCACAGATACTACCGGAAGTTTCAATTGGGTAAAGAATGGTGTCTTATAGGCAACATCACAATACTCTCTTAATCCTATTTCATATTCGGGAGCAGCACGGAACACGGCCTTATCTGTTGTAGGATTATAGGTAACACTTCCATAGGTAGAAATTCCAAAGGCAGTTACATTAATTGCAGAAAACAAGTCGTATGGAGTACTATAATCAGATATTGTAAATGTACTCCTTGTCCCATTCCCATTATTTTTGTTGACTACGAATACCTCTACCTTCCCTGCAACTCTCCCACTACCTATCCCATATTGATCCCAACCTGTGTCATTTAGCCTGAAGGATGCGGGTGCCTGTCCGGTAATAATCTCCTTAGCACTCTGTATCTCTGATGTCGTAAGCATAATTGTAGCTGTAGCAGGACCATCAGTAGTCATCTGAAATTCTATCTCCTCTCCCAGATATTGGGTTAAGCCTGAGGTATTATCATTTATTAAAGTAATCTTGGGTACAACGGCATCGATAATCACTGGAACTGTTCCTATAATTGTATTTCCGGCCATATCTTTTAATTGCACTGTAATTGTATTTGAACCACTTAAAAAATAAGTTCCATTGACATCCTTTCCATTCCAGACAAAGCTTATTGTTCCAGCAGAGACCAAGATTCCTGTGCTTGAGGGTGTACCATCACTACCTAACAGTCGATCATCTATAGAGATACTATATGTCCATGTGCCAAGGTTATCACTACCCACAAAAGAGATGGTTGATGGAGAACCATAAGGGGGAACATGGGGGTTTGAAATAGATAAATTGGTTAATTCTGGCGATGTCCCATCAACCTTTACTGAACCGGTAGCCTTGCATACATTTCCAGCCATATCTGTCAGGGTTATCTCAACTATATAATCACCATCTGCAAATGGTAAACCATTTTTATCCGTTGCCGGCCAGATAAAGGTTATGAGTTTATTGTTTGAGGAAATTGTTCCAAAAGGCAATGTTCCCTGTATACCCTGGGTTATCTGTCCACCAATAGTTATCATATATGTCCATTGTCCGGTAGATTCTACACCAGTAAATGAGACAGTTAAGGGATTTTCAGAGGATGCAAGATTATTGGAAAATTGTAAATTTTCAATCACAGGAGCAGTATTATCAATGGTGATAAATACCCCTTCAGAGATGATGTTTCCTACGCTATCCCACAGATTCAATACTATTTCATGCTGTCCTTCTCCCAACTGTGTACCTGTCCCATATCGACCATCACAGATAAAACTTATTCCTTGCTTTGTTGTTCTTGTCCCTGAAGCACCAGTTCCATACAATAATTGTCCCTTATAGGAAAGATCGTATGCCCAGATATCAGCATTATCAGAACCTGTAAAGGATATTGTTACAGTCGTACTTGTAGAAAGGTATGGGCTTGGCGATATTATAATACTCTCAATTAGTGGGAAAGTATCATCAATCATAATTGAGGTTGTCTTCACGAAAAAATTTCCGGCATTATCCTCTATCTTTACACTTATACTGTAATTACCAGATGTAAACACATCTCCATTCTTATCTCGTCCATCCCATATCATATCAATAGCTGTCTGTCCGGTATAGGTACCTGTAGAGCTTCCAGAAAGAATCCGATCATTGATGCTGATAGAATATGTCCATGTACCGTTTTGAATATCATCTTTGGCTGTAAAACAAATAGAGGTTGTGCCATATAGGGGAATGGGTGTTTTTGTTACGAATGGTGAAATTAAAAAACCGGGGGCAATATACTCAGCTCCTAAAGTCACACTACCAGGATCACCAAGACCATCTATATCCACTGCTACACTAAAGGATTTCCCATTACAAACAAGAAGATCAGCAGCATCTACTGTTCTGGATATAGAAAAAGGTGCTGCAGTATATACCCCATCATTTGCACGAATATCTGGAGCCACACCATCATCCCTTAACCCAAAGGTATAGGTAGCACGAGGGTCATCTATAGTAGCTGTGCCAGTAACTATCCCTCCTGTTTTTCCAGTACAGGTAGCGACTATATACACGGCATTATATGTTGTCCCAAATATTGTTGTTTCATCTATGGGACCCTTATTAACATCGTATGCCCTATAAGCAACCACTGTTTCCGTCGCTGCCTCAACAAGGGTACATCCCCAGAAAATACCCATCATTGCCATTAATCCTAAGATTCCAATCTTTCTCCTATTCATATAAACTCTCCTCCTGATATGATTAAAATAACGGTAGGACAGACATTCCTGTCTGTCTACCCTGCTACCTGCTGTAATTACATTTTTTCTAAAAATATTATGAAATCTCCTACATCTTCCTTGAAACTTCCAAAGGTTTCAGGAAGTATCTTAACTAATTTCTCCAATTTTTCAGGATTAATCTCAAAGGTATAGATGTCTCTTATGAGATGACGAAAAGCAAGAAATTCAAGCAACTGCTTTTTTGTATTGCTCGAAACAACAACTGGTCTTATCCCTGCAATCTCAATTGACACCTGATCCAGCAAATCCCTATGCCATCTATTTCCAGAAGGCAAGTTAGTATCTATTGCCTTAGCTATAATCTCAAATATCTCTTCTATACCAGAATAAAAACCATGCAGATTAAATGCTACTGAATCAAGGTAAAAATCAGCATCTTCTATATTCTCTTTCGCATGTTTGAATCCTTTTCCTACCTTATTTACAATCGTTTCTATGTTTCTCATCTCATTTTTTATTTTTTCAATAATAATTAACGATTTAACACTCACAATTTAATTCCTTCTTTTTTTATTATCTCTTTAATATAATCCCTACATTCTTCTATATCTACCATTTCCACCCTTATATCACTCAGGAATCCAACCGCATATAGAGCCTGAAAAAATTTATCACAAGGAATACCACTCACAGCAACATCTATATCTGAAGTTAAGGAAAAAAATTGTTTGTGTAAAAGTGAGCCAAAAAGTATAACCTCATCAGCAGAATATTCATTTTTCAAGATATGTGCTGCCTTTCTGGCTGTTTCCCATGCATTGGCATATCTTATTTCAAGCAACCGCTGTTTATTTTCTCTTATCTCTATGGCTTTTTGAATATAAGGCTCATAATTTACCATAACTACCTTTTTTTGCCACCCATATTTCACAACAGTTTATTCTTTTCTAAAAATTCTACTGACTGTTGAACAAATTCCCCTATTGTTTTTCTCTCATCAACAAATATATGATTCGCAGGATTATCAAAAGGATGAAAGTGATATTTACTCCCTTCAGAGTCATATCCATATAATCTTCTCTTTTTGAAGACAAGAGCAAGATTGAGTTTATTTTTTTCATTATTTCCATATATTTGAATAAAAAACTCACTATCTATTAATAATTTTAAGCTGATAATATTCTCAGTTCTATCGATCTCTACAAAATGCAGACCATATTTATTTGCAACAATCATTGCTTCTTCAATAATTCTGTCAATTTTCACACAAGAGCTCCCGCATCTTCTTTTCAATTGTTTTTATCCCATCAATTGAAAGCTCCCATTCCTGTGCATCAGATTCAACCTCAAATGTATAACCTTGCTTCTCTACAATATTTTCTTTTTCAAAGCCTTCAAGATTCATACCATATTTTTTTCTATAAAAATCATCTGTCATTCTGTAGCGAGTAAGCCTTCTTAGATAGTCTCTATGAAAGATATTTTTAAGTTCATCTTCAGTCATATCTTTTATCTGTTTCTCAAGAACTGCCTGCATAGATTTCATCTCTCCTTACATACCTTCACCCTTTTCTTTGCCTCGTCCTGCCAATCCTCATGGGGCGTGTAAAAGGATCGAACAGCATAAATACCATGAACAACCTCACCATATGCCTCAGATGCCTTTTTATAATCACCCTTCTTTTCCAGCATCTCACCAATCTCAAACAACTTATCCTTTGCCCTGGCTACCATCTTTGAACCAGGGGTATAAAATCTGATAACCGTACCATACCAGACAATAGCCATATCATAATCACCCTGTTGATATGCCGTCTCTGCCTCCTTATAACTTTCCCTTGCCCGATGGCTTGTCTCTAAAAAAATCATGATAAAGACAATTACAATCACTCCAAGTACTGTCAAAGCGATTTTTATTCGATTATTCATGATGCAACCCTCCTTGTGTATATATTTATTTTGTCATCAATGATGTAGGATGTCAATGTTTTTTTGCATGTTTTATGGCATCATTCGTTACTATGCCTATACCAACGATAAACACTATAACAACAGTAATTGCAAGCCATTCCATTATAATTCCTCCAATTCATCAATATTTCGATATGCAACTCTATTTACCCAAACAATTACAAATGTAATCAGAACCATTACTATAGCACAAACCATAAGAAGCTGATTGGCTTTTTCATAATTCTGAACCAGCCAAGCAACTAAAGAAATGTCAGTGGCAATCAAAACACCAAATATAATCTTTAACCAGCCGATCTCTTCTTTTAGCTTATCAGCTTTTGCCATTTTAACTTGCACCTCACTTATTAAGGAGCTATCCACTTATTAATCTTTTTAATACGCAACCCTATTTATCTCTTCTGCCGAAATTGCCCCTTCCCTGAGTATTTTAAGGACACCGCCCCGCAAATCAACAACCGTGGATGGTACCCCCGGGCACCTTCCACCATCGATTACAAATGGCACCATATCCATTAGTTTATCACTGATATCATCTACGATTGCTGGATCAATCCCCCCTGAAAAATTGGCTGAGGAGGCAGCAATTGGCACACCAGCTTGTTTTAATAATGCCAGAGCCACCTTAGAATCCGGCATCCTCAATGCCACACCAGAACCTTCCCCAAGCAATTCTTTGGGTACAATGGCTAAGGTATCCATGACCACGGTAAGTGCCCCTGGCCAAAACCGTTTTGTAAGCACAAAAAACAAAGGGGGAATATTCTTACAATATTTATAAACATCATCCCTTTTACCAATAAGCAAGGCAAAGGGCTTTGTCTCCTCCCTTTTCTTAATCTCAAACAATTTCCTTATTGCCCCTGGGTCAATCCCATTTGCCCCCAGCCCATAAACTGTATCCGTAGGGAAAATAAGCGGATTTCCCTCTTTCAGGGATAATGCAGCTTTTTTTATTAATTCAATTTCTGGACATTGGGGATTAATCTTTATAACCATAGTATTTTTGTAACTACTCAGGTAAAGTAATTCACCACGGAGAACACATAAGTTGATAGGTTGATAGGTTGATGAGTTTATAGGTTAAAGGAACACAGATTCATAATTCATAAACATTTCCTATCAATTCATCCAC
>Ga0210051_1005830_pt1 | contig 11702 bp, 10 predicted proteins | sample CryGey092014_all_FD_185464 | JGI IMG/M metagenome (GOLD analysis project Ga0210051, IMG submission 185464) | Groundwater microbial communities from aquifer - Crystal Geyser CG23_combo_of_CG06-09_8/20/14_all (SPAdes) (version 2) | ecosystem: Environmental > Aquatic > Deep subsurface > Groundwater...
CCCGTGTTAATGAAATCAAAAATATTTATCGGGTCTATCAGCGCTGTTTTGACAGAACTGGGCAATTGACAATATTTAATAAATAAAGTATAATTTTTTACTTGAATGAAATTATATCCCGATAAATAAGATAATCCTGCGGATAAATCGGAAAATCCCTGGAGTTAATTACTTTTGCAATGTTCAGAGATAAAAAGATTACCCTTGTCATCCCTTCCTATAACGAAAGCGAAGGTATAAAATTTGTCCTGCAGAGAGTAGCATCCTTTATAGACGAGGTACTGGTTGTTGACTCTTCCCAGGATAATACTCCGGAAATAGCAAGAAGTATGGGCGCTACTGTCATAAGAGAAGAAAGAAGGGGTTACGGCAGAGCATATAAAACAGGTTTTCTAAATGTTAAAGGCGATATTGTTGTTACAGCAGATGCTGACGGGACCTATCCCATAGGTGAGAACGATCTTCCGCGGATATTGAATTTTTTTCTTGACAATAACCTTGACTTCCTATCAGCAAGTCGTTTCCCTATGAAATTTAGTAGAGAAATTATGCCTTACAGGAGAATCTTTGGTAACAAATTTCTTACTTTTATGTCTAATGTATTATTCCGCGGTGGCTTCCGTGATATTCTTTCCGGTATGTGGATTTTTAAGAAAGATGTACCTTATAAACTAAAACTCATTGATGACGGGTGGAGTTTTTCTGAAGAAATAAAAATAGAAGCATTTATGGAAAAAACAATTAAATTCGGAGAAATACATATCCCCTACGAGGTTCGCATCGGGACAAGTAAACTGTTAGAAAAAATATATTATCCTTACAAAGTTGGATTGCACAACCTTTTCTTTATGTTCAAAATGAAACTCAGGAAAAGAATGTTTTTTTGATTTTTTGTCCTATATAATTTGAAATCAGGTGTTCAAGTATTGCATGGACACTCTCTACCACACCATAATCATAACTTGCAACAATAATACTCTCATCAACCAGATTCTTAAGTTTACCCCCTCCAAAACCAATCAGTCCGACGTTTATAGCACCTTTTGACCTGGCATACCTGGCTGCTTCAAGAAGATTCTTTGAGTTACCCGACCCGGTGATGCTGATAACCACATCGTCTTTATTTATGAGATTCACCAGCTGTTCTTTAAAAATATAAGCATATCCTATATCATTTGAAAGAGCTGTTATTAACGCAATATTATCGTTCAGGCTCATAACCCGGAACCTCGGTTTACCTTTTACTGCGGTATTCTTGCCTAAGTCGCAGGCAAAATGTGAAGCAGTGGATGCGCTGCCGCCGTTGCCTATAATAAAAATTTGTTTGTTCCTTCTGTATGTCTTCAGTATTATGTTTATGATGTTTTTAATTTTCTCAACCGATATTTTATCAAGTGCCTCTTTTATTGCAGAATTATAGTCCCTGATGAATTTTTCTATCGTCATTTTATACCCCCACATATATTATTTTGGTTCCCTGTGGTTCAAAAGAGAAAGGCATTTCTCTCAGGTTTAATGCACCTCTCACCCTTGATTGATTTTCTTCGGGACAGAAGAAAAGTAAAAATCCTCCTCCGCCCGCTCCCAAAAGTTTCCCACCATATGCACCTGCCTTAATACCTTTTTCATAATATTCATTAATTTCGTTGTTGGTAATCCCGCTGCTGAGTTCTTTCTTGTAATCCCATCCTCTGTGAAGCAATTTACCAAATTCATCCAGGTTGTTCTTGATCAAGCAATCACGTGCTTCAACGGCCAGCTCTTTAAGTTTCTTTAGATACTCCTGTTTCTTATCAATATTCTGTTTTTGTTCCTTCAAAATAGACATTGCTTCCCTTGTCGTACCTGTATAAAAAAGCAACAGATTCTTCTCAAGTTTTTTTAATGTTTCTTTAGAACATATAACAGGGTCAACATAAACACTTTCATCAGGATTGAACTGTATATGCTGCAGTCCGCCGTAAGCAGCTATGTACTGGTCCTGTTTGCCAATAGGTTCGCCCACAACGTCTATTTCAAGATAACATGCTTCCCTTGCAAGTTCTTCGGCAGATTTATGCTTGCCCTGATATGCATAAAGTGCATTTAAAAGTCCGACAGTGAAACTGCTTGACGAACCGACTCCTGTCCCTGCGGGCACATCTGCAATAGACGTTATCTCTATCCCGCGGGTAATCCCTGTTAATTTTAGTGCTTCCCTGACTATGGGATGCACTATCTTCTTAAAATCACCAATAATCTCGGTTTTGGAATAACTTAACCGGATTGTATCGTCAAAACGTTTATTGACGGTAATATACATATACTTGTTAATCGTCACGCTGGTTACTGCACCAAACTCATTTTTATAAAATCCTTTAAAGTCCGTCCCACCACCGGCAAAACTTACTCTAAACGGCGTTCTAGAAATAATCATTTATTATCTCCTCAAATTTGGTTAATCTTTCTTTTGTACCAATGTCATAGAATCTACTCCTTGTTAAAAAAGCACAGAGCTCTTTCTTCTGTATCAGCAGGGGATAAATTTCTTCTTCAATCGAGACTGTTTTATCCGGTTCTATCAAAGACAGAACTTCTTTGCTGAACATATAGACTCCTGCGTCAACATACTTTAAATCTATGTCTGCTGAACCTTTTCTGTATTTTATCACATTAAATCCGTCATCAATTGAAATGTTATTCTTTACTCCCGTATCTTTTGTGTTGTTATCGTATATCACAATCATTCCTTTCTTTTTTCTTCCATTAAATTCATTGAACAATACTGTATAATTCACGGGAAGGAATGAATCTCCATTAATTAATATGAATTCGTTTTCAAGTAAGTTTTGTGCGTTCTTTAAAGCTCCGCCTGTCCCGAGGGGAGTTTCTTCGACAGAATATTTTATTGATAATCCTAATTCAGTTCCGTCTTTAAAATATTCTTCTATTTTTTCTCTCCTGTAACCTACCAGGAGCAGGATATCTTTAAATCCAAATTTTTTTAAGTAAAGGAACTGGTAGTATAAATAAGGTTTTCCCCTTATAACAACCATGGGTTTGGGTATATCGTCCGTAAGCGGTCTCAGTCTCGTGCCCAACCCACCTGCAAGCAGGACAACCTGAACTTTTTCTAATCTGCAGCCAGTAATCTCTTTATCGCCTGACAGATTGCCTCCCTTGAATTATGTCTTGCTCTCCAGCCTAATTTGTTTATTTTCCGGACATCCAACAACATACCGGGAACATCGCCTGACCAGCCCCGATTTCCGCCCGTATATCTGATTTTTGTATCCTTAAGATTCATTTCCTCAAGCAGGGTTTTAGCTATCCCGGATACTTCTATATTGTCATCACAACCAAGGTTATATACGTTTACCTGCTCTCTGGAATTATTAACAGTAAATATAATGCCGTCAATACAATCATCAACAAGCAGATAAGATTTTTTCTGTCTGCCATCCCCGAGAATTTCAAGTTCTTTTTTATTCTGTTTTAATTTGCCAATAAAATCAAATAAAATTCCATGAGTCTGTCTCCCGCCAACAATATTGGCGAACCTGAATATCCAGTATTTCATATTAAAATTATGGCAGAAAGCAGTAATTAAACCTTCACCCGCAAGTTTACTTGCACCGTAGAGAGATATTGGCAAACACGGACCATAATCTTCCGGTGTAGGCATGGTCTTTGTTTCGCCATAAACAACAGAAGACGATGAAAAAACAATGTTTTTTATATTGTTTACTCTCATTGATTCAAGGACATTATAGGTTACAAGGGTCCCTTCCTTCAAATCCAGGTCGGTTTCTTTTACTGTAACACCAAATCTTACATCAGGATTTGCAGCTAAATGATAGACAAAGTCATGCCCTTTAATACTTTTTTTAAGTTTATCTATATCTTTCAGGTCACCTTTAATAAATTTGAACCTAGTATTATCTAAATGTTTTTTAATAAAGTCCAACTTGCCCGAACTCAAATTATCATACACCGTGACTCTGCCCCGTCTTGAACCTGTCGAAGGAACCCGCCTGATTAGTCTATCGACAAGATGGCTACCGACAAAACCCGCTCCGCCTGTTATGAAGTATTTCATATTAAGTAAAATCCTAAAGGATAAAACCCTAAAGGGTAAATTCCTGGAATTAAGGGTTTACCCTTTTATACTTTCCTTATATTAAAAATTTTATCATAATTTAATATTAATGTCAAATTTGAGTCTTAATTGTATTTTATAACTATATTTTAGTATAATTAATATCAAAGGGACATGGAATAATGTTTACCGAATTAAGGACGTTTCTGATAGAGAAATTTTTAACTCAACCTGAAAGTTTTTTAACTAAATTTTCAACTCATATCAGACTAATAATTCTTAAAAATCAAACCCTCTGCTGGCTATATCATAGATATTTTTCTAATTATCCTGACCAGATACAGATTGAACTAACTAATATGTGTAATTTAAGATGTGTGATGTGTCCCAATAAAACCATGAAAAGAAAAAAGGGTCTAATGAACGAACAGTTATACAGAAAAATAATAGATGAAATCGGCGGCATTAAAACAAAAATCCCGGTATTCTATACCGGATTCGGAGAACCGTTGCTTGATAAAAATATAATTGACAAAATTCACTATGCTAAAAAAGCAGGAATCACCACTTTAGGTTTGGTTACTAACGGGGCGGTAAATATAAGCAGGGAACTGGCAAGGGAACTGGTTGTTTCTGGGCTAAAGTATATTTTTATTGATGTCGATGCTGATACACCGACAACTTACTCGCAGATACGGTCCGGCGGAAACTTTGAAAATATGGTTTCTAACATAGAATTGCTGATTGAAGAAAATTCGAAAAATGGATTTCCCGTATGGATAATACTGGGTTATCTCCTTCAGGAAAAAAATAAGCACGAATTTGATTTGTTTACAAAGAGATGGAAAAATATAAAAAATGTATCAACATATATGAAAGTAACCCACAGCTGGGCAGGAGAAATACCCCGCATTCTGGACGCAGGAGTAAATATCAAAACCCGTTACCCGTGTCATGCTGTCTGGGGTTCGTATTTTATTACATTGGATGGTAAAATTCCGCTATGCTGTCATGATTATGAAGCTGAACAAACAATGGGGGATGCGGGTAAACAAAACATATTCACTATCTGGAATACCGTCCACCGCCAGGCAAGAGAGAATATGATTAAAGGAGATTTTAGTAAAATCCCACTGTGCCAACATTGTGTCGATTGGAAAATGTACGAGGAAACGTTATACCTGAAATCAAAACTATTAAAAAAAAATGCATTAAACTTAAACGGCTATGAAGCATAAGATACTATATCTAACCCTTGTTCCTGTAGACGATGGCTCTACACGATGCCTTCTTAATTTATTGAAAAAACTGAACAGAGATAAATATGAACCGATAGTAGTGTTTCCGTGGAAGGGCTGGCTTACAGACAGATGCAAAGAACTCGGTATAGACGTATATTACCTTCCCGTTGGCGGGATGAAAAGAGATTTAAATTTCACAAGTATTCTGAAATATCTAATAGAATTCTGGGTATCTACTGTAAGAATTTATCTCTTATGCCGTAAAAAAAAGATATCTATGATACACACAAACTCAGCAGGAATTCTGACAGGGGGTATGGTTTCATCATTACTCGGTATACCTCATATATGGCACATTAGGGAAATTATTTCCTCTCCAAGAATCCTGGCTGGTATTTTAGGCAGAGTAATACAATTAATGTCTACAAAGACTATAGTAGTGTCTGAAGCAATAAAAGATAATCTTTTTGGAAGTAATACTAAATCTGAAAAAATATATGTTATATACGATGGAGCTGAACCAGAGAGATTGGAACTTGACCATTCCGGGAATAATTTAAGGAAAGAGTTAGGCATACCCCTGGATTTTCCACTGGTGGGAACCGTAGGCAGGTTTGTTGAATGGAAAGGTCAGCGCCAATTTATAGAAGCATCTGCCATTGTTGTCAAACAAATCCCAAATGTAAAATTCTTAATAGTCGGAGGTATAACTTATAAAGAAAATATACCTTACAGAGACTCCCTGTATAAACTCATAGACGAACTGGGTCTAAAAGATACAGTTATTATGGCAGGAAAAAGAGAAGATGTTCCGCGTGTAATGGCTGCTCTGGATTTGTTTGTTAGCCCAAATTCCGAGCCAGAGCCATTTGGGCTAACGCTTCTTGAAGCAATGGCACAATGTAAACCGATTCTGGCAATATCTATGGGAGGACCTAAGGAAATCATTTTAGACAGAATAACAGGAAAATTGATTCCATCAAATAACCCAGAATTAATGGCTGAATCTATCATTGAAATACTGAAAGACAGGGAAACAGCCGGGAAAATGGGTGAGAAAGGAAGAGAAAGAGCAATAGGTTATTTCAATTTTGATAATAACTTCCCAAAAATAGAAAAAATATATTCGTCTCTGCTAAATTAATATGCGATTAAAAAAGGTTATTTTAGTCCAACCCAATCTATCCTACCAGCAACGTTCCGGAGGATGGGGTTTTAATCCTCCTATGGGGTTGGCTTATATAGCTGCTATGTTAGAAAAAGACGAAGTAAATGTAGAAATACTTGACGCAAATGTATTAAGATTTTCTCCCAGACAGGTGGCTGATTATGCTGTTGAGAAAAAAGCAGATATAGTCGGGGTGAGTGTTATGACTCCTGCTTATCCGTTTGCAGTAGAGTTAGCCAATCTTCTTCCTGACAATATTTTATCAATTGCAGGCGGACCGCACCCTACTAACCTACCTTATGATATGCTTAAGGAAGGATTTAAACTTGTAGTAAAGGGGGAAGGTGAAATAACTATGCGGGATATTGTCAGAGACAAGAACCGGAAAGATATTAAAGGTATTTCTTATCTGGATTCTTCGGGTAAACTGACAGAAACACTACCTGCTGAACCCGTTGATATAGACGAATTACCTTTTCCTGCCCGTCATCTCTTAATAAGTTACGGGGTGAACCGTCCATACTTTTCTGCAGGTACCCAGTATTTGCCATGGGCTCCAATATTATCCTCCAGAGGCTGTCCTTATGGGTGTTATTACTGCGATAAACATGTGTTCGGTTATAAACCTCGTATGCGTAAAGTGGAAAATGTAGCTGAAGAAATTGGAATGCTGGTAAACAAATACGGTATTAAAGAAATAGATTTCTGCGATGACTGTTTCAATTTTGATTTAGAGAGGGCTGAAAAGATACTGGATATACTTAAAGATATGCATCTGCACATAAGATTTTCCAATGGACTGAGAGTTGATAAATTAAGCCGCAGATTTTTAGAAAAAATGAAAGAGTCAGGATGCGATTATATTGCTTTTGGTATAGAATCGGGTGACCAGGGAATTTTGGATAAAATTCCTAAAAAAATAACAATTCCTGAAGTAAGAAAAGCGGTGAATATTGCCAAAGAACTTAAAATGATAACTACCGGTTTTTTTATGGTAGGTTTACTTGAAGACACACAGGAAACGATGCAAAGAACAATTGATTTTGCTAAAGAATTAGACTTGGATTATGTCTTTTTTAATATGACAGTTCCTTACCCCGGTACCATGCTGTGGAAAGTCGTAAATGAAAAAGGTAAAATTTTGATTAATAACTGGAACGATTTTTATCACACCAGTAACCGCATGTCATATAGAATTGAAGGTACCGCTCCTCCTGAAGTGGTAGAAAAAATGTACCGTAAAGCTTACCGTGATTATTACTTCAGATGGAGTTATGTTATGAAATTGTTAAAAAGGCTGTTCAAACCAGGACAATTAAAAATCGCATACAGGGGGTTCTTACGATGGCTGTTCACCCAGAGAGCAACAATATGAAAATACTATTGGTATATCCTCCCCAGGAAAACAGTGTTTCTCACTCACCCCAGGGTAAAATATCTGAAAAAGCAGGGATATTCCCTCCCGTTGGACTTCTGAACCTCGTATCACCAGTTATTGAAAGCGGAAAACATGAAATAAAAATTCTTGATACTATTGCCGAACAAATCTCATATCCTGAGATAGAAGAATATATCAAGAGTGAAAAACCTGATGTTGTAGGAGTTAGCTGTAATACTGTCTATCTCCTTGATGCTGTCCTGGTAGCACGGATAGCAAAAAAGCTCAATCCCGGGATAATAACTGTTGCCGGTGGTCCTCATGTTGACCTTTATCCTATTGAGACTGTCACACTGAAAGAGTTTGATTATGCAATTCGCGGTGAAGCAGAACTGGTCTTTTTACCTTTTCTTGACAGTATAGAAAAAAAAGGTGACCCGGGTGATTTGCCGGGCGTGATAACTAAGACCAACCTTAATAAGAAAATAGAAACATTGTGTGTAAAAGACATAGAAAATTTACCGATACCCAACAGAAGACTTCTCCCCTATAAGAAATATAATTCTTTTATAACCAAAGGTAAACCCATAACGATAATAATGGCATCACGGGGATGTCCTTATAACTGTGCTTTTTGTCCTTCGGGAAAGATGAAAATAAGGATGCGTTCAGCAGAAAAAGTTATTGAGGAAATAGAAGATTGTCTTAAACTTGGTATAAAAGACATACTTTTTTTTGACGAACTGTTTAATTATAATTATAACAGAGCAACGGAAATATGTGACAGGATTATTGCCAAAAATTTAAAACTGCGATGGCACGTAAGGGCGAGGGCAGAGAGCTTTGATGAAAAACTTTTAAAAAAAATGAAACAAGCCGGTTGTAATCTAATACAGTTAGGAATAGAGTCCGGCACTGAAAGAGGACAAAAAATATTAAACAAAAATCTCAATCTGAAAAAAGTTGAAGAAATCGTCAGAATGATAAGAAAAGCAGGTATACTTGCATACGGTAATTTTATGATTGGCTTGCCGGGTGAAAAGAGAGAGGAAATAACCGAAACGGTAGAATTTGCAAATAAACTAAACCTGGATTATGCAGTGTTTTCTGTTACACAAATTCCACCGGGCACAGAATTTTACAGGTCAGCCCTGAAAAACAAAGTCATATCATATGATTTCTGGAAAGACCATGCCTTAAACCCGGATAAAAAAATAGAAAACATCTACTGGCCAGTGGATTTCTCACAGCAGAAACTGTATGACATGTCTGTAGAAAGTTACAGGAAATTTTATCTAAGACCTAAATACTTTTTAAATTTCGTATTTAGAGTCGCTTCATTGAGACAGATATTCCTTCAATTTAAGGCCGCCATTACCTTATTCTATGAATTCTTCACAAGAAGGCGTTAAATATTTGCTTTTCCGATGATAAAAATGTATAATTTAATTTTAAAATCATATATAAATATTACGTCTACAATATGAGAAAAAAAGAAAAACTCAATGTGTTATTTGTTGACCCTGCAACAAAAGCAAATATGAATATACCGAATATCGGCATGGCATATGCAGCGGCGTATTACAATACAAAGGTAATTGACCAGCACATATTACCCGTTCCGCGGAACCGTTTTTTGAAATATGAAACAGATGTACTGGGTATATCGGTTAAATCAATAACACGGCAGGAATCCGGTAATATTGCGGATGTTTACAAAAATAAATATCCACAGTCAAAAGTTAAATCTGTATCAGGATTCATTGAAGTTCAATGCTGCTATCCTTACCTTGAATTTGAAGATAAGATTGTTTATGAAAAACCATTTTCGGATGAACTTCCTTTCCCTAAATATGAACTATTTGACTCATTTAATTATATGAAAATCAACTGGCAGGTAGGACTATGGCACTATCCAATTATAACAAGCCAAGGGTGCCCGTATTCCTGTATTTTCTGTGCAAGTGGCAAGAAGAAATGGGAACACCGCAGTGCAGAGAATTGTTTCCGGGAATTAAAAGGGGCAAAAGAAAAATATGACATAAAATCTTTTGAAATACTGGACGATTGTTTTAACTTTAACGAAGACAGAGTATTAGAATTCTGCAGGCTGGTTAAGTCATTGAAACTTAAATGGTTCTGCAGTAACGGAGTAAGGGCTGACCATTTCAATGAAAAAATGGCTCAGGTTATGTTTGACTCGGGGTGCCGGGCTGTCGGGTTCGGCATTGAAACCACAAATCCCGAAGTATTTGAGAATATTAAAAAAGGTGAGACTATCGAGCAGATAGAAAAAGCTGTAAATATTGCAAAGAAGTATTTTAAATTGGTACACGGATTTTTTATTATAGGTCTTCCCGGAGCTACTTTTGAAAGTGATTATGAAAGTTTAAGGTGGGCAAAAGAAAAAAATATAGATGCTCATTTCAGTTATTTTTTGCCTTTTGACAGACAGGGACAATATAACGAACTTTTCTATGGTACAACATCAAAACCTATTTCCAACGCCTATGATAAAGAAAAACAGAGAGAAATATATACACTGGCAAGGAAAACGATACGCCGGAGTGCTGTATTACGCAAAAAATTGTGGGGTAAAATGCTGTTATCAACACTAAAAGTTATAGCTATCTGTGACATTAAAGCAATCTTGACACATTTTTTTGTGGGGCCTGCAAAATTATTTTTTCTAATAACCAGAGGCGAAACCGGATGAGAATTTTCCAGGTAGCAAATTACATACCGGGTTACCATCAAACAAGCGGCGGGGCTGAACAGGCATGCTATAATCTGGTAAAATATCTTAAAAAAAAGGGTGAGGATGTAACTCTGTTCACCACGCATCTGAACAAACCTTCAAAAGAAATTTTTCCTATAAAAGAGCTCCCTACAATCAGAGATGTAGTTGGAAAAACAATAGACAAATATTTAGAAATATTCAAATGGTACCTAATGCAATTTGATATCGTGGCTTTTTTCTATTTTTTTACAGCCCTGAAAAAATTTAAACCCCGAATAGTACATTTTCACAACATACATGTCCCGACACTCTCGCTTATATGGCTGGCAAAATTAATGGGCTCTAAAACCTATCTTTCTGTATATGACTACTGGTATTTCTGCCCGAATGTAACGCTGCTCGATTACAACGAAAAAATATGCCGCAGATTTCACGGGACTTATTGTGTAAAATGTTTACCTAACAGTTTCAGGTTAATACAGAAATTTCTCCTTCTTTTTCGCAAGAAAGTCTTTGATTTCTTTCTCAAGTGTGTGGACTTTTATTTTGTTCTTTCTAAATCTTCAGCAAATATACTTCAGGACTATGGAATACCTGAACAGAAAATACATATAGTTCACCTGACACTTTTTGATAAAGACAATGCTCCGCCGCCCGGCAGGACGGAAAAAAATCTGCTTGTTTTTGCAGGCTGGTTCCAACCACGCAAAGGACTCCATATTCTTTTAGACGCTATGCCTGAAGTATTAAAAGAATTCCCTTCAGCCAAATTGTATGTTTTTACAAATGAACCAAAATGGGGAGGAATGGAATATAAACAAAAAATATATTCCATGGTGGAAGAAAAAGGTCTAAAAGACAACATAGTATTCTCGGGCAAGAGGCCGCATAATGAAGTGGAATCTTTCCTGAGCAGGGCTCAGGTGGTAATTATTCCTGAACAATGGGAGAATATGTCGCCTGTAGTTTTATCTGAAGCCATGGCTTTTGCCAGGCCAACTGTGGCAAGCAATATCGGCGGTATACCGGAATTCATACACGACGGAATAAATGGTTTTCTGGCAGAATATAATAACCCCGGCGAGTTTGCAGAAAAA
>Ga0210051_1005832_pt1 | contig 11700 bp, 6 predicted proteins | sample CryGey092014_all_FD_185464 | JGI IMG/M metagenome (GOLD analysis project Ga0210051, IMG submission 185464) | Groundwater microbial communities from aquifer - Crystal Geyser CG23_combo_of_CG06-09_8/20/14_all (SPAdes) (version 2) | ecosystem: Environmental > Aquatic > Deep subsurface > Groundwater ...
TCAATTTCCCACCAAAATCTTAAGTACCTAATATTATTAGAAGTTTTTAAACCAACTTCAATATCTGCATTTTTCCCAAGATTTTCTCCCTTAAATTTTTCTCTAAATTCATCTGAAATCCAATAAACAAAAGGATAGGATTCGATAATTTTAAAATTAGATTGATCTAATTTATATACTCTTTTATTTTCGTTGTCTAAAATATAATCTTTAAAGGCATTAATTATTTCTTGTTTTTTATATTTTTCTTGAAGATCAAATGTTACTGTTAAAAATATACTGGGTTTATTGTAATTACTCTTTTCAAATATATAAAAAACCGAGTCTAGCAAAATATTAGGTCCGAAAAGATTAACTCTATCTAACCCATAATCAATAAATAAATTAATATGAAAATTATCTAAAATAAATTTTCTTACGTCTTTATAAGATTTAATAAACATAAAAGTATGCGGATGAATCATTCCAATTTTACCGTTCTCGTTAATTAATTCAGAATTTCTCTTTAAAAATACTGTATAAAGATTGGAATGAAATGATAATGGTTTCTTGTAATTCTTTTCAATAAATATTTTTAATTCTTTGCCGTAACTACCCGAATCAGTATAGGGAGGATTAGCTACCGCTACGTCATATTTATTAGAAATAATTTCCGCAAAAAGCATACTGTCTTGTGTTTTGGTTTTAAAAAATTTAATATTACCATTATTATTTTTACTATATTTTTGCAAAGCCTCTATTATCTTTCTAAAAACTTTGGCTTTCCATTCATCCCAAAAAGTTAATGCATTATTTCCCCATAGAATTTCTTGACCAGGACTTTTTAATTTATTAGTGATATATTCAATTTTTTCCTCAATTCGTATAAGCGAACCAAATTTATAAGCCATTCGTAAATCTTCCCAAATTTCTTCAAGTAAACTAATTGTATCAGGATGTTGGATTAATTCACTAAATAAGTTTTTCACTTTCGAATATTCTGGCAAATAAAAATCGGAAGAAACTATGTTCATATTCGAAATTTTAACATTTTTATTTCTTTTTAATGCTTTAATATACAACCCCAATTGAGCTATCTGCACTGCCCGGTCATCTAAGTCAATTCCATAAAGATTGTTTTCAATAATTAACTGAGGAATGTCTTCTTTAGCATATTTTTCTTCCTCATACATCTCATAAAAAAGGTCAAAGGCATAAAGCAAGAAATTGCCGCTGCCTACTGCCGGATCAATGACTTTTATCTCTTTCACCGGCTTAGTTTTAACGATAGATTTATCAGGAATATTTGCAATATCATGATCTTCTTTAAGTTTACTTTCAGGATGCATTTCCATCCAGAGCTTTCCTAAAGAATTATTAAGGATAAACTCTACCACCCAACGAGGTGTATAAATCTGAGAAGTAACCGATACCCAATTGTATTCAATCTTTTCGTTCTTAATTTTACTTTCAGTTTTAAAAGTTTCTCTTTTTTTACGGTTATAAGATTCATATAACCAGCCCATAATATCATCTGATTGCCAATTTTCTTCGTCGATTTTATTAAATTCATTTATAATTTCTTTCAAATCATATACTTCAGGTAGTAGATCGTAGAGATAATTAACAGCATAAAGTTGAATTTTATCTGATAATTGGTTAAAAGCAAAACGGATATATTCTCTTAAACCATCTAAAGGCAAACTTCTCTTATCGAGGTTCTGTTCTATCCAAAGTTTATGTCCAAAAGAACGGCCGGCATGGCTTGTCCGGCAAGTTATCACTTCTGGTTGTAGTTGATTCGCTTCAATTACTTTTATCCCGGTAATACGGTTAAATAAGGTAAAAGAAAACTCTTCTAATAATTTACCCCGGGCTGAAGAATAATTTCCAGTCTCTTCTTGTAAATTATTTAATATATCAGCCATTCTTTTTCTTTCAGCTTGCAATTCAGGTTCAAGACTTTCAGAAGATAATTGTTTATTTGCAAATAAGCCCATTTTAGATAAGCTTTTATCGAAGGTATTAGTGATTTTTTCACGAATATTTTCTACTGATTCTTCTAACTTCATTTTTTTCTCCTATTCAATAATTACAATATCATCGTCGTTCAAAGAATCTGCATCTTTTATTCTATCTTGCAACATTCTTTTGTATTGAGGTGCAGTAAATTTGCCTTTTTCAATCTTTATTCTTATCTCTTTGGAAGTGTTTTTATCGGGGTACCTTATCTGAATCTTAGCCCCATCTAATTCTCTTATTTTAGAATTTATGGTTTGAGTTGCAGAAATTATTTCATTCAGTGAATAGTGGCAAGACTCACATTTTGTTTCGGAAGCAATTTTTAAATTATTGCAAATATGCTTGTCAGCATAATATATAATCTCCTCTATTTTACCTAAAACTTCTTTATTAAGATTCCCTGGGATCAAGTTAACCTCTTTTTTAGTTTCTTCTGCTTTATTTTTTAACTCTTCGTGTTCCTGAGTCATTTTTTGGTGTTCTTTTTCTGTTAATTGATAATATTCATCCTTTATTTTTTGAAAAATCATTTCCAATTCTATAAAATTATCAGAAACAGATTGATTATATTTCCCTTCAAATTGTTCACTTAAAGAAAAAACACAATTATCCTTATAAATACCTCCTAATTTTTCTAATTCCTGAACAATTTGAACTACAAATATCTTATAAATTTTTATATTATTTAAATCGGTTTCACAAAATTTTAGAATCTTTTGAATATCACTTATAGACTCTTTAAATTGTGGATATTCTTTAATAAATTTTTCAGCTTGATCTTTATAATTATCCCCGGTAACTCGGGATAAATACCCTCTTAAAATAATTATTTTTTTAGCTATTTGAGGGAAATAATTATCAAATTCATTAACAAATTTTTTACCAGCTTCAATTTTGTTAAGAAAATGATCGGATAAATTTTGAATTATATTTACCAATTCTATGTCATTGCTATTATAATCAGGATATTTGTCTAAAATTTCAGTAACTTGCAATTCTTTTAAATGTTCAACCAATTTTTGTTTTTGCGAAGCAGTAAGAGTTGAAGTAATTGCTTTAAAAGAGGCTTTTTTAAGCTCCCGAGATTTACTAAAAAGATTTAGTATATCGGTATCATGATAATCGTAAATTTCTCGACCATTATATTTAATCGCCAAGTGGCCTGCTCTAATTAATACCGCTAAAATAACGAGTATAGTTTCATAAGCATAGCCACAAGGAGGACCTTCAAATTTAGCTTCTAATTCTTCGCCACTTACAAAAACAGAAGATATAGCAGTATTTATTTTGTCTATTGCCTTTAAACCTTGTCCGATAAAGTTACCCTCGCTATCAAAAAAAGCAAATTCTGGATTATTCGGGAAACACAATAATAAACTATTTGGATTTTTTGCTTTTAATACTTTTAATGCAATCTCTTCAGTGAGTTGAAAGGGCAACCGTTCGGGAAAAGTATTGTTGATAATTTTCCCTTCGATTTTTCTAAAAATATTATCAAAATCATTTTCATTCAAATTATATTCCTCAAAATTATAAATAAGCGTCCCATTTTTATAGGCTTCTTCAATTAATAAGTCTAATTCATTTAATCTATTTATTTTATTGTTTGAAAAATCTTTTACAATGTAACGTAATTTTTCATCGTCATCATTCTGGTAACGGTCTTCCATAACACCATAACGATATATATCTTCAATAAATTTATCAATTTCTCTAAATTTATTAACCGAAGATATTAAAGTAGCAGTATCTATATTTTTTTGTGTTTCAGATTTAATATTCTCCAGAAATTTTTCTCGATCTTCTTCGCCTATTGTATAGATGCTTGCAATATTTATTTTTAAATATTTTTTGGGAGCATAGCTAAGTTCATCTCCCTGAGTACTATTAATAGAAAAAATATAAGAATTATTTTCAAACGTACAACGAGATATGTTTTTTAAAAAATTCTGCTGTTTTACTCTGTTGATAAACTCTCTTTTCTTTTTGAATAATTCCACATCAAGGTTTTTCATTTCTTCAATTTTTTCTTGTTCTAAGTCAGAGGTAATTACATAAATATTATTTTTATTCAAAAGCAAGTTTGTTTCACATAAATTATTTAAAGCTTCATCTATTTTAGGCTTTAACTCGTAAATTCCATCAAAATTACCAAGATAGAGTCTAGTGATATTTTCAGAAGTAGCTTTAACTAATACTGATTCATTAATAAAATAAATAACTTTTAATAATTGTGATCCGATAACTAAAGAATTGTTTTCCTTTAAAACTTTATCTGCTTGATTAAATTTTTTAACCAAATCACTATCTAAATGTTGTTTTGCTCCATCTACTATATTAAAAGCTGTTGCAAAATTAAATAACTTATACTCCTTGATGGTTTTTAATACTGCAAAGGTAGCAATAATCATTCCGCGTTCAGTAGTATGTGTTTTAGAATATACTGCTTGAATAAAATTTTGCAATAAATCAATTTGATAAGAGTGGAAAGGATAATAAGTAATAAATTTATCTAGCTTATCACTTCTAGTGGGAAACTTGCTTTTCAAATTGGTAAAATCTATGATTGTGCCATTATTATTTTTATATAATTCTTCTAATTTTTTTGTTCCTTCAGTATTTTTCTTTAATAATCTTTTTTTGATAATTGTTTCTACATCATCAGAAGATAATGGTATTTTTATTCTAAAACGGTCTGAAACTTTATTAAATTCTTTATGGCTAATGTTGGTAATATTATTAATAACTTGCTCTAAATCTTCCTGGGCAATAGCAATGGTCCAACCTTTGCTTTGGGGTAATGCTGATAGAGACTCGCTGACCCCTTCTAATTCTAAAAGATTAATTTTGCCCTGACTAATAGCTTCACTCACTTCGTCAATAACAAAAACAAGACGGTCTTCGGGATATTTTTCTAAATAATTACATAATTCTTCTTTTAGCCGGGCGGCATCAAAAGAAATAATTCGTTCATCATAATATTTTTTTGTTTCATTATACTCTTCAGAGGTAAAAAATTGTGATTCTACAAGAACTTTGCGCATATTTTTAGATACTTCGATAGGATTTTTCCGCAAATCCTGCCATTCATTCCCTGTAATTTTTCTAACATTATCTAAAAATTCTGAATATTGTCCTTTGACAAAAATACCATATTCTATAAAACCAAAAACATCATCCAAGAATCCTAAACGATGCAAGAAATTTCGGAATAAAGTCCAAGCAAAACTGTTTCCGGTATGCTGTTTGGCAATATCAAGGAAGACTACTTTGGTCTGGTAAGCATCTAAGCTACGTATAGTATTTTCCAATAAATTTTGATTATTTAATCCATTTAATCTTTGAATGAACCTTTCGCGAAAAGGTGTGCCATTAATCATTTTATTTTCCAGAAGATATCCGAGCATTTTACCAAAATAAGATTTTCCCGAACCATAAAATCCTGAGATCCAAACTCCAGTTTCCTTAATATTACTTTTATAATTTTGAATAAATCTATCAAAATAATTAGCAATTTTATCTGTAATGATATAATTCTCAACTTCGAACTGTATCCCAGCTTCAGTTTGTTCTTCCAGATTAATCACATCTTTAATATCCTCGGAAAAATTTAATAATAATAAATCTTTAATTTTATCCATAATTTTCTCCTCGATTATCTAATCATCTAAAATTTTTAAATACTTATTGCGCGGTATCCGGAAGCTAATCTACAGTTTAAAAATTTAAGTTTATTTTCTTCAAAAACAACCGCTGGATACATAATTATTAATGGTAAATTCATTTGGTAAACAGCAGATTCTTCCATAATGCTGATGTTTTCTATCCCGGTACCAAATAGCGCTCCAGTGCGAATTATAATTGCTATTTTATTTATTTTAATAGCCTCTTTTATTTCTTCTAAAATAATTTTGTAAAAATCCTGAGAGCTGCTTTCAGATTTAAAAAGTTTTTCCGGCTCACTTCTGTATTCCTCGTAAACTTCTATAAAATTATCGTAACCAATAATATCAATATACTTTATGAAAAGCTCTGCTATATCAATAAAATAAGCATCTGGATAATCTCTTTTTATCCTGGATAAATATAATTCCTCTTCTCTTGGAGGATAAATAAATAAAATAGAATTGCCTCCATGTGCATCCATTTTTATGGAATCCTTGTCTTTATTTGTTAGAATTATTCTTAAATCATTAAACTTTTGATCGATAGTTTTGGATAATAACATTAACAATCTCCTCATAACTATATTTTAAATTTACTTTTAAATCATATCCTAAAGTATAAATCTTAAAATAATCAGTAAGAGAAATTTTCTTTATACGTTTATATAAATTATCTTGGCTACAAGGTAAGATATCTAAATAAGGATTTTTCATAATATCAGGATTTATATTTCCTAAAGATTTAAGTAAATATACCATATAAATAATAGTTGGATCATCAAGATCTATTGTGCAAAATTCTTTCCTAAATCGTCCTTTGAGAAAACCTAACTTTTTAAGTAAAGTTAAATATTTGGAAGCAATAATATCGAGAGTGGAGTTAGACCATTTTTGAATATCTATTTTGTTATCTCTCAGATCATACAGATAAGCGATAAATTCATCTTTTGGCACTGTTAGTCGCCCTGCTTTATAAAGCTTCATATATACTTTGGTATTAAGTTCATAAAATAATTGGTCATTAAAAGCGAATTGAAAATATAGGGCTACTCTTTTTAAATTTACAAAATTATTCTGAGTAAAAAGAGCATAAAAAATTTTTTGATGTTCTTCGGTTTTAAATTTTATAAAAACCTTTTTTATTGCACTTAAAAATCTTTCCCGAGATTTCAAAGTCCTTATTCCGTAAATATTCTGTTTAAATATCTCTTCATTGATATAATCTTCGGCTTTCTCGTTAGCAAATGCAGAAATGACATCATTAATCAAATTAAAATCTGGAATGCTGGCAATGACATTTATATCTGAAGTATAAATTGGTTTATTTTTTTTATTAGTGTCAATTTTTCTTTGATTCATTTACAATATTATCCTTCTCCTGTGTTATTCCTAATTTTATTTCTCCTTAGAAGCTATAGAGCTATATCTTCTTTTTCTTTTCTCAAATGCATTCTTGCCCCCTTCTAAAATCTTGCAAACGTTTTTAATAATTGTATGGTTTTCAAGAGAACCGGAAAAATAGGTAATATTCTCATCATTATTATTTGCAACTATAACTTGTTCTGCATCTGCTGTAACTACCAAATTAGCATTATGTGTAACTATAATAATCTGACGATATTTTTTTAATTCTTTAAAGAGGTCAACTAATTCTTCACTTATAAATTCATTATCTAAATCATCTTCTGGCTGATCAAAAATTAAAAGTGTCGAGAATGCCTTTGTAGCAAGTTGTAATAGTAAATACAGAGTACCTTTTTGTCCTGCGGATAATTTCTCCAAAGTTTTTCCATTGTAGCTAATTTCTACAATAGTGTATAAGTATTCCTTTCTTTCGTTTAGACTAAAAAATAATTCTCCCAAGCTTCTTTTAGTTGTATCTTTTTTATCTCCTTCAATAAAATCCCCTAATTTTTTATTAATAAACTCATAGTAACTTTCTAAATTTAATATCTCAAGATTTTCGCCCAAATTTCTATATACCCTCTTATCGAGATAATTTGCTAATTTTGTATTGAACTTAATTAAATCAAAAGTTACTTTTCCTTTTATCTGGATTCCTCTGCCCGCCAGGATTTTTTTCATTATTTGTTTTTGATCTTCATTCCCAATATTATCTAGAATATTATTCCAGGAATCTTCTATGATTTTTGCTTGTCTATTATACTCTTGCCTTAACTTTTTACCCAGCTTATTTCTTAATTCAATTTTACCTCGTAATATTCTTTCTTTTTTCCCTATTAAGACTAATTGTTTAGTAGCACCATTTATATTTCTTTGATATTTTTCTGCATTTTTTAAAAGTTCAAGTAAATCTCCTTTGTAGCCTTCGCTTTCAAATTGTTTTTTAATCTTTGTATTTTCAGATTCTTTGTTTACTTTCAATTCCTCAAAATGATTTTTTACTTTTTCTATCCCTTGCAATTGTTTATTAAAATTTATTTCTTCTATTTTAAAATCATTATCTAATTTGTCATTCAGGGTTGATATTTCTACATTTAATTCTTTACTATACTCCTCATGTTTTTCTTTTAACTTATCTAATTCTAAAAGTAAATTTTCATAATTTTTTATATCGTTAATATTTTCAGTATATTTTAGTAATTTTGCTTCGTTTTCTTTTGTTGTTATTGTTTCTAATAATTGTTTAGCATTCTCCTTTTTCTTTTCATTAAAATCTTTATCATTTATTCTTTCATTATTTTCAGTCTCATAATTAAACCAATCTTTAAGTTCTTCAATCTCCCCTAGCAAGTTTATTATTTCCTTATTAAGGGTCTCATTAAATTGTAAGTCTTCAAGTTGTAATAATTTTTTGAACTCTTCTCCAACTGTTTTGTCATCTGTAAGGGTTTTTAATTTACTCTGCTCTATAAAAATAAAATTAATTTGACTTTTGTCTTTTGCATTAAATGTTGCTATATCTGCGTTTTCTACATTGTTTTTTGCATAATATACTTCAAATTCCTTATTGTCTTTAAATCCCTTATCATTTTTATTAAAAGTATGGGCAAGGTAATTTACCAAAAGACTTTTTCCCGTTCCACGACCTCCAATAATAGTCACTAGATTTTTATTTAAAGGAATTCCCTTTTTTAAAAAAGCAACTTTCTCATTTTCAAATAATTTAATATCATCCTTGATTGATATTTTTTCAAAATATGGTTTATCAAACTCAAAATTAGGATTTTCTTTTTGAATTTTTACTCTTTCTTCAGGTTCATAAATTATTTGTTTTAAGCCTTCAAAAGTAGAATCGGCCTTAATCCAACAATTTTGCTTTAATGAATAATCATTTATGTTATGATTATCAGAGCAAATAATCATTGGATAAGTCCCAATTTCTTTGAAAACTACATTTATATAATCTTTTTGATCTTCTTCTCTACCCATCTCAAAAATATCAATATTTTTGGCAATATCTTTTTTCTGGGCCATTGAACAAGGTAAAGAATTAGTTATATTTTCTATTGAATTAGATTTATTACCTGCATGTATGGTTATTATTCCCCCTAATTCTCTAATTAGTTTAGCTGTTTCCTCTAAATTACAATAGATTTCACTATCTACTCTTTTATTTTGTTTTTGTTCATTAATATTAGTCTTTATAAGTATTTCATCTCTAATATATTCTAACCGCTCAGTATTTGTTTCAGGAAAAATTCCAATAAAATGTATGGGTTCTTTTCCTCTTGAACCCGAACAACACTCTATCCCAGTCAATATTTTTATATCATTTCCTGCTAAATTTTGTAATTCAGTAATTCTTTCAACATCAATAATATGATGGTCAGTTATTGCAACAAGAGAAATATTATTTTCTTTTAAAACTTCAATAATCTTTTCATTTGTGACTGATTTATCCTTATAATCATAAGAACTAGGAGTATGAAAATGCAAATCCCATTTTCTCCATTCTGAACCTCTATAAAACATGATATATGCCTCCTAATAAATTGTTTATGTGTAGGGAAGCAGTTTATTTTTTAAGAATATTTTATTATTTGTTTACGAACTCTCTTCTCTTGGCTGTTAATAATTTTTCTCTTTCTTTTTGTAATGCTTCTAATTCTTTTTCTCGAACACTACTTCTAAACGCACCACCAAGATTAAAATATCCATTTAATCTATTTACCATGGAATTGTAAATTCCAGATTCACTATCCTCCCATTCATTTTGACTAAAAAAATGTGGAATCTTTTCTACTTGCTCAAAATATAATAATACGAAATTATGATAAATGGACGAGTTTCGAGAAATTATTCTCAAGTTATGATTAATGTCATCAATCTGCATCATTCCATATCTAAGATAATCTTTTGTAGTTTTTAAGTTTTCTCTTTTTTCCATCTCCTGAATTCTTTGCTGATTACTTAAACTATTAACTCCGCTTTTTATTTCTTGTCTATCAAAATGTTCTTCTTCTTGTAATTGTTTTTCTTTCTTTTTGTCTAAAATATGTTTAATAATTGTAATTACAACCGAAACTCCAACAAATATAGAAGTAATAATCTTGAATTTTAATGTTAGTTTTGACTGATCTAATAAAAAGGGTGCACATCCATAAGCTATTATATAAGCGTAAGAAATGTATGATAAAAAAGTTAAAAACATATGAAATTTCCTTATATATCAAAATATAATTTTATTTTTTTTTCTATTAAAAATAATCTTATCTTTGATTTTTAAAAATTAATTAATTTATAAATAGAATAACTATATTTTATATTCGACAAAGTTTCTAAAAATTCTTTTTTATAAAACAGAAACTGAATCCATTATGTAAACTTCTTAATTAGGTTTTATTTTTTATTATATATTTTCTTCATCCCGACAATCTCTTCCTCTATCTCCTGGAGAAGGCCCTTAAGGGCAAGGACCTGGGCAAAGTTGCCTATTTCCAGAATCCATTTCTTAACCTCGATTGGGCCGCTCACTTCCACTGAGAAGATGATTGAGCCATCGGATAATTCTTTTATCTTTTGGGTGGGATGTCTTATATTTTAGTCGCTATCGACCATAAATAAAAACTCTTTTAAAAGTTATTTTTGCTTGTTCAAGGTCTGAAGCTGCTACCTTCAACTCTTTTTCAGCTAATATTTTTCCTCGAGAAAATATTTTTATTTTTTGACTCCTTAAACATCTTTCAAATTCTGGATTCATCTTTTGCTTCCCACAAAACAATGCCCCTTTCTATTTCTGTATAAAAAATTGGGTCAGTTTTTTCCATTTCTATATATTTTAATGGTGTCCTTATAATTAATTGGATAATCTTCCCTTTAGCACTATTTTTTACTATTTCCTCAACTTCCGATAAGAAATTGGTAACCAAAAACAGATCTATGTCGCTGTCTTTGGTATTTTCTCCCCGACTCGAACTTCCATAGAGAATTATTTTTTGAGATTTATTTCTTATTTTCTTTAATAATGGATTTAAGAAGATAATTACTTTTAGAACTTTCAACTGCTTAATGGTTGGGTGGTCATAATTTATAGTATAGAGATACATCTTACCTCTTTTTTTTCTTCCGATAAAACCTGCTTTTACTAAATCATTCAAGGCAAAATTTGTACCCGCTTTGCTTATTTTAACGGCTATTTGAATTTCCTTGGAAAGATATTCTTTCCCTGGTGTTTGAATTAGAAATTCTAATATTTTTTGAGAATTTGTTACAAAAAGAATTTTCTTCATCTTTTTAATAATTCCTTTGGCTAATATATTAGCCCATCGACTAATATTATAGTCATTTAATTATCATTTGTCAAATTTAGAAACCTGTCCCTCCTAATTTTTATTTGACTCCTCTAACCTACTCTTCTTATTTGTCAATATGTTTTAAGGAACGGTTTAAAAAATAATCTTTTCTTATTTTTCTATAACCTTAACCTTGTTTAGTAGGATAAAGGGTTGGGAAAGTCCTTTTTTTTGTGAATTAAATTATAAAATACAAGGGTTTTCAATTCACCGATTAACTAATTCACCTATTGACCAATTCACCAATTCACCAATTAATTAATTAAACCATTTACTAA
>Ga0210051_1005834_pt1 | contig 11698 bp, 14 predicted proteins | sample CryGey092014_all_FD_185464 | JGI IMG/M metagenome (GOLD analysis project Ga0210051, IMG submission 185464) | Groundwater microbial communities from aquifer - Crystal Geyser CG23_combo_of_CG06-09_8/20/14_all (SPAdes) (version 2) | ecosystem: Environmental > Aquatic > Deep subsurface > Groundwater...
CTTTCATTATCAAAAATGAATCTTAAGACACAGAAAAGGCTTGCTGCTAATTTATTGAAATGCAGCAGGAAAAGAATTGTTTTTGATAATGAAAGGCTTGATGAGATAAAGGAATCAATAACAAAAAAAGATATTAAAGGCCTGATTAAAGATAAAGCAATTCAAAAGAAACAATCCAAAGGGGTTTCAAGGGCAAGGGCAAACAAGATAAAAAAACAGAAGTCAAAAGGAAGAAGAAAAGGCCCTGGCTCAAGGCAGGGAAAACACGGTGCAAGGCTGCCAAGAAAGCAGGCATGGATTAAAAAAGTCAGGGTTCAGAGGCATTTTGTCAAAGAGCTGAAAGACAAGAAAATAATAACCTCAAAATCACACCATCTGCTTTATTCAAAAATAAATGGTGGTTTTTTCAGAAGCAGGAAACACATAAAAATATACATTAAAGAGCATGAGATGGCAATAAAAAAATGATAAAGGATAAAATCCATATAGTCCAGCTAAGAAGAAAAAGAGAGAAGAAAACAAATTATAAGAGAAGAATTGCTCTTCTTGTCTCAGGGAAACCAAGGCTGGTTATCAGGAAATCATTGTGCAATATTAATATTCAGATTATTGAATATAAGCCAGAAGGCGATAATGTGCTTGTATCTGCAAATTCAAAAGAGCTTGTAAAATTTGGATATCTCCTTAATAGAAGCAATATTCCCAGTGCATACTTAACAGGGCTTTTGCTTGGGCAGAAGGCAAAGAAAAAAGCAGTAAAAGAGGCAATCCTTGATATTGGTCTTAATACTAATGTTAAAGGCTCAAGAATCTATGCTGCCCTTAAAGGGGTTGTTGATTCTGGTTTGAAAATTCCATGCCAAGATGATGTTTTTCCTCCAGAAGAAAGGATTAATGGAAATCATATTTTAAAGTATGCAGAAAAACTAAAGAAAGAAAGCAAGGAAAAATATGAAAAGCAGTTTTCATCTTATATTAAAAAAAATAGTGAAGATGTAAAAAAACAGTTTAATGATGTAAAAGATAAGATTATGAAGGTATAAAAATGGATGCTAAAGAAAAAACAAGCGATGTAGAGGATAAAGAAACAAAAAAATATCCTAGAGAGCCCACTTTTGACAAGGAGGCCTGGAACCCAAAAACAGGAATTGGAAAAAGGATAAAGTCAGGCGAGATAACAAAGATTGATGAGATCCTTGATAATGGATTAAAGATACTTGAGCCAGAGATAGTTGATGCTTTGCTGCCAAACCTAAAAACAGAACTATTGCTTATAGGCCAGTCAAAGGGAAAGTTTGGGGGCGGCCAGAGGCGTGTTTTCAGACAAACCCAAAAGAAAACAAGAGAAGGAAACAAGCCAAAGTTTGCAACATATGCTGTTATTGGGGATAATAACGGCTATGTTGGAATAGGCTATGGCAAGAGCAGGGAGACTGTCCCTGCAAGGGAAAAAGCCATAAGGAATGCAAAGCTGAATATTATAAAAATTAAGAGAGGTTGTGGTTCATGGCAATGCAGCTGCGGAGAGCCACATTCAATTCCATTTAAAATACAGTCCAAGTGCGGCTCTTCTATAATCAAGATAATGCCTGCTCCTAAAGGAAATGGTCTTTGTATTGAAAAAGAGTGCCAGAAAATTCTGGACATGGCCGGCATTAAGGATGTATGGTCAAAAACAAAGGGGCAGTCAAGGATTAAAACAAATCTTATAATGGCATGCTTTAATGCACTAAAACAGCTTAGCTCAACAAGAGTGCAGCAAAGGTATTATAAAAATCTTAGTATTGTTGATGGTGCAATCAGCAAACAAGAGCCTGAGGAAAAAGAAGAAACTATGATTGATATTATAAAGAAAAAAGTCAACAAAGAAAATAAGACAGAAAAGCCAAAGAAAGAAGCAAAAACTGATACCCATAAAAAAGGAAATGATGAAGAAAAAAATGAGTGAAAAAAAACCTGCAGAAAAAAGTGAAAAAGGTCAGACAAAGAGACTGGCTGTTGTCAGAATAAGGGGAATAACAGGAATAAAGAAAGACATAAAGGATACCCTTAACATGCTCTGCCTTTACCATAATAATTACTGTGTTGTTTTGGATAGCAGGATGTTTGGGATGATAAGAAAGGTAAAGGATTATGTAACTTGGGGAGAGATTGATGATGAAACATACAGGCTTTTGGTTGAAAAGAGGGGCGAAGATTTCAAGGGTAGGGAAACTGACAGCAAGAAAAAAATCAGCTACAAAAAATTCATAGTTATTAACAATAAAAAATATAAAAAATATTTCAGGCTCAGCCCCCCAAGAGGAGGCTTTGAAAGAAAAGGCATAAAAACTCCATTCACTAAAAGCGGGGCCTTGGGCTATAGAAAAGAAAAAATCAATGACTTAATCAAAAGGATGGTTTAAATGGAATGGAAAGATTTTGATAAGGGGGTATTTTTAGTAAATTGCTTGGGAATAATCTATAACCCTAAAACCAAAAAAGTTTTGATTGGAAGAAGAGAAAATGACCCTTATATAAAAGAACTAACATGGTGTTTTCCAGGAGGAAGACCTGGCTATAAAGATGATTTGGAATACTATCTAAAAGAAGAAATCAAAAAGAAAACTAACCTTGATGTTAAAGTTAAAAAGATTGTATTTGCAAAAACCTATCCAGAAAAAAGGGAATTTTTATCTATTTATTATTTTTGTGAATTTATTAAAGGCAAAGAAGAAGCAAAAGAAAGATTTAAAGAAGTCAAATGGGTCAAACCAACTGAGGTCAATGATTATTTTACAACTTCCTTGCATTCCCAAGTCTTAGAATTCCTTAAATCCTTAGAAAAAGGTGAATTATAAATGGCTGAAGTTAAAGTTTTAATTAAGGGTTATGCAAGAGAAGAAGGAGATAGTGAATTTGCATCATCAACAACTTCTCTAATTAAGGAAAGCGGATTAAATATAATTGTTGATCCTGGAATGAATAGGAAATTATTATTAGAGGCCTTAAAAAAAGAGAATTTATCTCAAAAAGATATAAACTATGTTATTCTAACTCATTATCATTTAGACCATTCACTTTTAGCTGGGATTTTTGAAAATGCCAAGGTTATGGATAATGAAGATATTTATTCATTTGATGGAAAAATAAAAGGGCATGATAACAAGGTTCCAGGAACTGATATAAAAATAATCAAAACACCTGGACATGATTTGTTTCATTGTTCTGTTTTGGTTAAAACCAAAGAATTTGGGCAGGTGGCAATAGTCTCTGATGTTTTTTGGTGGTCAGATGAAGAAGAGCAAAAAACAGATAAAGAAAGCCTGATGAATCATGAAGATCCATATGTGAAAAACAAAGAGGAACTAATGAAAAGCAGAAAGAAAGTTTTGGAAATTGCTGATTATATAATCCCTGGCCATGGGAAAATGTTTAAGGTAAAAAAGTGAACCATAAATGATTGATATTAAACAAATTAAAGATTTTGTAAAAGAAAATTTAGATGAAGTAAATTATATGCACACTAAAAATGTTGTTAAAATAGCTTTGGCTCTAGCAGGAAAAGAAGGAGCAAACAAAGAGATTGTGGAGACTGCAGCTTGGCTTCATGACATAGGGAAATCAGATAAAGATAGCACACCTATAAATCATCATAGTTCAGGTGTTAAAATTGCAGAAGATTTACTAAAGAAAAAAGGGACAAATCCAGAACTAATCAAAAAAATATGTCATATTATTGAAACCCATATGGGACCACCATGCAAATTTTGGTCATCAGAATTAAAAAAAGTTGGAAGAAATTTTGACTTCCCTAGACCAGATACAAAAGAATCAAAAATTATTTATGATGCAGACATGATTGATTTATGCTCTCCATTTGGTATTGCAAAAGTTATTCATCTAGGAGCAAAGTATGGAAAAGATTTTCTTGAATCTATTAAAAGTGCTAAAGATACAGCTTTTGCTGCTTACAATGATTTACAAACCAAAAGTGGAAAAGAATTAGGAGAAAAATATTTTAAAGTGAGTAAAGAGTTTTTTGAGATAATTGAAGGAAAATAAAATGACAACTTATAAAATAAGAAAAAACAGGAAGATGAGGGGCTCTCATACACATGGCTGGGGAGCTAAGAAAAAGCACAGGGGAGCTGGCTCTCGCGGCGGCAGGGGAATGGCCGGAACAGGAAAGCGCGGTGATGCAAAAAAGCCATGCATATGGAAGGATACAAAATATTTTGGGAAATATGGGTTTACAAGACCAAAGAAGATAGTCATCAAAATAAAGGCAATAAACCTCAGGACAATTGAGCAAAAGCTTGAATCATTTTTATCAAGGAAACTAATTGAAAAAAAGAATGATTCTTATGTTGTTGATTTAAAGAAACTTGGCTTTAACAAGCTTTTAAGCACAGGCAGGATTACAAAAAAGTTTATTATAAAATGTGAGTATGCTTCCAGGAAAGCAATTGACAAGATTAAAAAATCTGGCGGCAGTATTAGCTTAGAAGAAAAAAAGGTTAAGGAAAAGCCAAAACAGGAAAAACCAGTTGCTGAAACAATAGAAAAAGTTGAGAAAAAGTCTAAAGAAAAGGAACCTATTGTTGAAACAGCAGAAAAAGTTGAAGAAAAACCTGTTGCTCAAAAAGCAGAAAAAGCTGAAACAAAACAAGAAGAAACCAAAAAAGAAATTAAAAAATAAACAAATTTAAAATGTCAGTTATTGATAGCATTATAGAAAACCTGCCGGAAGTATCTGGCCCAACACAGAAAAGGCTTTCTTTTAAGGAAAAGTTGAAGTGGACTGGAATTGTTCTTATCTTATTTTTTATCCTTGGAATGATACCATTGTTCGGCCTTGGATATAATGCACTGGCACAGTTTGAATATTTCTCAACTGTTCTTGCTGCAAAGTTTGGTTCTATAATATCTTTGGGAATAGGTCCAATAGTCACAGCGTCCATTATCCTGCAGTTATTAAATGGCTCAGGCATACTTAAGATGGACCTAACAACCCATGAGGGCAAGAAAAAATTTCAGGGAATACAGAAAATATTGTCTATTATAATTATTTTTGTTGAGGCTGCTATTTTTGTGTTTATGGGTGGTTTGGCTCCTGCAATAGAATATGCTGGAACAGCTGCTTACCTGCAATTACAATTGATTTTAGTGTTCCAGTTATTCCTTGGAGGAATGCTGATTTTGTTTATGGATGAGGTTGTAAGCAAGTGGGGCTTTGGCTCTGGAATATCTTTATTTATAGCAGCTGGAGTAAGCCAAACCATATTTGTAAGGGTATTATCCCCTTTAGCTTCACCAACAAATCCCGGAATAGCAACAGGCGCAATCCCTGCTTTGTTCCAGTCATTGGCAGCAGGAGATCCTGTGACAGCTGGCTTAATGATTGCAGCAGTTATTGCAACAATAATTGTTTTTGTCATTGCAGTCTATGCACAGGCAATGAAAATAGAAATTCCATTAAGCTTTGGCAGAATTAGGGGCTATGGCATAAGATGGCCTTTATCATTTATTTATACAGGTGTTATCCCTGTTATTCTTGTTTCTGCCCTTATGGCTAATATACAGCTCTGGGCAAGGTTATTGCAGAATTGGGGCCACCCTATTCTTGGAACCTTTGTTGGAAACAGCCCTCAATCAGGCCTTATTGTATGGCTTTCCTCTCCGAATATAGTAAGCAAAATAATAAAGGGAAGTATTGTTTCTGCTGATTTTGCACAAGCCCTTGTTTATATGCTTTTCATGATCCTGGGCTGTGTAATATTCTCAATGTTCTGGGTTCAGACAGCTGGAATGGATGCAAGAAGCCAGGCAAGGCAGATAATGTCATCCGGACTGCAAATTCCAGGTTTTAGAAAAGACCAGAGAATATTAGAGCAACTGTTAAACAGATATATTCATCCACTGACTATAATGGGGGCAATTGCAATCGGTTTTCTGGCTTCATTAGCTGACTTAACAGGCGCTTTAAGCAGTGGAACAGGAATTTTGCTTGCGGTTATGATAATATACAAGCTTTATGAGGAGATATCAAAGCAGCACATGATGGATATGAACCCACTGATGAGAAAGTTCATGGGAGGCTCATAAATGTTTGAAGCAGTATTAAACCCAGTATTTGCACCATTGCTTAACATTTCTCCTTTGTTTGCTATTGTTATAATTTCTTTTATTATAACTTTGTTAATAACACTTATCCATAAGTTCACAACCAACCAAGAGGTTATGAAAGGCCTTAAGAAGGATATGAAAGATCATCAGGATGAGATGAAAAAGCATAAAGACAGCCCCCAGAAGGTTATGGAAATCCAGAAACAAGTGATGCAGAAAAACATGGAGTTCATGAAGCACTCTTTTAAGCCCATGATATTTACATTTATCCCAATAATAATTATCTTCGGCTGGCTTAATTCTAATATGGCTTATTACCCAATAATGCCTGGCCAGGAGTTTGATGTAAGGCTTACATTTGATTTAGAAGGTTTGGGAAAAAAGATTAGTATTGTTTCTGTGATTCCTGAAGACCAGCTGGAGATTATCAATGGTGCAAAACAAACAATTGAACAGAACAAAACAAAAACTTTGTTTAGTGAAAAATGGGTTGGGATGGCAAACTGGAAATTAAAAGGCCCGGAAGGAACTTACACTTTGGTTTATTCATTTGATGATGATACGAGGGCATATGAAAAGGATTTGATTATAACCACTGAAAGAAAATATGCTGTTCCTGAAAAAAGAATAAGTGATGGAAGTTCATTGAAATCAATTAAAATAATGAATGAGCCAATCAAGCCATTGTTCGGCCTTGGATGGATATGGACTTATATAATCTTCTCAATAATATTCAGCATGATATTAAGAAAGGCTCTGAATGTGGCTTGATTCTTTGCAAAAGCTTTTTAAATAAGCTGTTTTATCCTTTTTAGAGGAAAGAAAATGCCGGCAGGAAAACATAAATCAAGGTCAATGAGGAGAGTTTACACAAAACTCCCTGGAAGCAAGGTGGTTATACACTATAAGAAGAGAAAGCCATCCAAAACAGAATGCGCTGTATGCGGAGCCCCATTGCATGGTGTTCCAAGGGAGAGGCCATACAAGATGCAGAACATGGCCAAGACAAAGAAGAGGCCTTCGAGGCCATATGGCGGATTCTTATGCTCAAAGTGCATGCGGGCAAAGCTAAAGGAGAAAAATGTTTGAAATAGGAAGATTATGCCTGAAAATAGCTGGAAGGGATGCTGGATTAAAGTGCATTGTTATTGATAAACTGAATGATAATTATGTTCTTATAGACGGCCAGACAAGAAGAAGAAAGTGCAATGTAAAGCACCTTGAGCCTTTGGATAAGGTTTTGAAAGTTAAGAAAGGCCTTGGCCATGAGGATGTTGTCAAGGAGCTGAAGAAAGAGGGCATTGAAGTAAAAGAAAAAACAAAGAGAATCAAGAAAGCAAAAAAGACTGAAGAGGCCAAAACAGAGGAAAAACCAGAACCTAAAAAAGAAATACCAGAAAAACAAGAAAGGCCTGAATTAAAAAAAGAAAAGCCTGCTGCAAAACCAAAAGAAGAAGCTAAGAAGGCAGAGGCCAAGCCAAAGAAAACAGTGGTTAAGAAGGCCAAAGCAAAACCAAAGGCCAAGAAGACGACAGCAAAGGCCAAAACAACAAAGAAGTGAGTTCTTATTCTGTTAGTTAAGTTCTATTAAGAGGTGTTAAATCCAATAAAATTTCCATTTCTCGACGGTAAAAATAGGGTAGTTCTGTGCTTCGCACATATAGTCTGCTTCGCAGAAATTTATATTTTTTAAGGGGGACAATTTTAAAACGAATAGGGTGAGTTCCTTAACATCATTCAGCTTTGTATGTAAAGCGTGATTTATCCTTTTCATATTTTTCTTCATCAATCAATAAAGGTTTTATCCATTCATGCATTTCCTGAATTGTTTTAAATTTGGGAAATCTATTCTCATGCCAGGGTTTACACATTAATGTACATTCAGCAAAAGCATCGCAAGACCTCCTAGGAAACTTTGATAGATAACTACCAAAGAAATCGTCATGTATTTGATAATGCTGTCTAATGGTAAAGTCCTTCCATGCTCGTTCAATTTCTCTTCTGGATTTTATATCAATAATTTCAACTTCAGCTAGTTCAAGAGTCTTATTATCTTTCCAAACACTTAACATTAATTCTTTAGCATCAATATCTGATATTGGTGTACTATAACCAAAAATTGTAAACATATAAGCATATTTAAGATGTCTTTTTAATATATCCCACTGTTCTTTAATAACAGGATCAGAACTATAGTTTTTCTTATTAATAGGATATAGTAGTTTTGTGGGTTCAAAATGTAAACCACATTTACTACATCGGTTACCTAAATGTCCCAATGTTTTATCTTTAATACAAACTCCTTGTCCAACATTCCCATGAAGAAAAACAAGATTAGGCAACCTTTTTATTAAGCTGTTTCTTGCATAAGCTTGAAGTAATAAAGGATCCCAATTAAAAGTAGCTATTAGGTCTTTTTGTCTTAATGATAATATGAGATAATCATAAATTGTAGGTTCATTAGGGATCCTAAGCCCATGAAAATAATCAAAAATGGATTCTTCAATTTTCTTAATTATATTCCCATACTTTTTATTCTCTGCCAAATCATTATATAATGTCTCAAAATTTTCTCCATCATATTCTATTCCATTTTGATTAAGATATTTATCCAGCTTAATTACTTTAACTAAGTTATTCATTAGAGGAAGAACTTTTCCGTTAGCATCTCCATCTTTAAATGAAGCTAAGCTCGCACCAGCGCCTAATAGGACAACATGAGGTGAATGATTTATATTTTTATCTAACATTGGAAAACTAGGCATATTTATATAATATATGACATTATTTATTAATATTTCCTAAACATAACTATTTTGCTAATCATATTTGCATTATTAGGTAAAAATGATGATGTTTCAAAACTTTAAAGAAATTGAAGAGTATATCAACAAGATAAAACAGGGATTACCTGAGATTTATAGAAAATTGAAAATATCATCTGATGCATATACATCTATGGGTGCAATGGCGATGATAGATTCCATTGAAATTCCGGGCTTTGATGAGATTAGGAAACAAATTGGAATTGAAAAACCAAAAAAGAAACTTAGAAAAGAGAAGTTTTTTCAAAATGCAAGCAAAAAAGCTCTCAATGATTCTATGGAATTAGGAACTAAACTGGTGTATCTTGATTTTTTTGAAAAATTTAATCCATTTATTGACAAATTCATTTCACATAATAAAGACCGTTTTATAAAAAAACCTGACAAGAAATTTGATTATCATTTGGGCATATTTACCAATACTATTGCACGGTTACTTCCAATTGAAAAGAATTGGGATAAATTAACGAAAATAGGGTTTTATCCTGATCAATTATTATATTTGCTTTTAAATCAATATATGGCAATTATAGAATTATTGAAAAATATTTATGTGGATGCATTTGAAGTACAGATGGGCAGGCGAGGAGACTTTTATGTTTCTAATATGATAAGTGATTTTAAACAAATAAATGGAGAATTTGATAAAATTAAGCATTATTTCGATAGCAAACTGAGAAATGCAATAGGTCACTCAAATTTTAGTGTAAGAGATGGTAAAACAAATCCGTATATTGAGTATAAGTACAAAGATATTACTCACAAATTGTACATTACCTTGTGGGATGTGAATACGGGGGAATTCAATATTGATTTAAAGAAAAGTGACAATTTTTTTGGCATGATTTTAGGCATTAAATTCTTCACGATGATGTTTTATTTTAAACTTCTTGAATTTAATAAATAATTTTTCGAGTGCGTATTCAATTTTCTTTTTCATACTCTTTAAATTCTGTTTCAGGAACTTCTTGAGTATCTCCACAATATTTGCATTTATACTTTCTTATTGTCTTTATTCTAATCCCATTATGTGCTTTTACTTCTTTTACATCAGGATGTTTATACTCATAATAAGCAAATAGTTTTCCACATTTTTTACATTTGCTATTTCTAAAATAAATGATTACTCCTATTAAAAAAGCTCCAATAATAAAGAAAATAATTCCAATCCAAAGAAACCATTGACTTATACTCTCTGGTACCCTTGGAATATAGCTAAACATCTTTGTAGGGGTGTAACTATTCATCCAGATAAATAATTGAATGATTCCAACTATTAATGAAATACTTCCTGCAATCCCTAGTGTTCTTTCACCAAATTTCTTAATAAGAATCGGAGAAAAAATTTCATACAAAACTACATTTTGTTTATCTCCTTCATAAGTAACAGATTGTTTATTGGTTTGATTTCCATAATTAATATTTACGTTATTGATGTTAGATTTTTCAAAGTGTGGAGATTTATGATAATTTCCTTTTTTGTTTGCCATTTTATTCTTCCATTGTTTCAGAAGCGAAATCTAATAAATCATTAATATCGTCTTCCTTAACTTTAAACTTTTTTGCTAGTTGTTTTCTTTTCTTCTTATAATCTTCATCCTGCTTTCTTTGTTTCAGTTGATTTATTTTATCTGAAATTGCGATTATTGGAATAATAAACATTAAAAAGATAAATAAACCCCTTAGATTTAATGTTAGATATGAACTTATCTTTATTGGAGAATTTAGATTTGTTCCAATTAAAATTTCATCAATCTTAACTAACCAGTTTTCTAAATTAAATGTTTGTCCTTCACAGAAATTACCAGAATAATATTGCCCATTCTTATAATTTAGTTTAATATCTATACATTCACCACTAATATTCAAAACATCCATCGATGCTAAAACATTATTATTCTGATGAATGTAAAACTGTTTTTCCCCTAAACCAATATCATATGATGAAGAAGTCCAAAATAATGGTAAATTAATATTGCCATATGAAATTGAAAATATGATAAGAATTGTTAAAAAGATTCCACAATATAATCCAAATCTCCAATTACCCTTATCTTTGCTAAACTCTTTCCAAATTCCTTTAATGTCAAAATCCCCCATTCTAAACTAAAATATATACTCTACCCTATAAATTTTTCTATTTTTAAACGGAACTCCCCTTAAAGTATGAATAGAAATAGGCTTCGCCTTTGATGTATTAAAATTGTCCCCTTGATTCTTGTCCTTGATATATCACTTCGTTCTTTCGATAGAACGCCTCTCAAATACTCTGCTACGCAATTTTCCCACACTTAGTATGGGAAAAGAACTTAACAGGAATCGCGATGTTAACAGAAATTCGGGGGCTCGCTTTTACAGAAAGAAAGATTATTAAACAAGCTTGACTAATGATTTATTTAATATGAAACAAACAATAAAAACTATTGCCTTAATCCTGGCAGTTATTGCGATTATTACAATTCTTATCATTTATCTCAAATCACCTATAGGAGAACAAGAACCAGTTGTGAAGGGGTGGATAAAAGTATTTAGAGAGGGTTTTATGAGCACGGCGTACTCAGTTCAGCAGACTTCTGACGGTGGATACATAGTTGCAGGAACTAGGTACGAGGGCACTAGGCCGCCGTTTAATATTAGTTTATTCTTACTAAAAACTGACGCGCAAGGAAACGAAGTTTGGGATAGGATTTTTGGAGGGCTGTCTGGTGATGAGGGACGATCAGTCCAGCAGACTTCTGATGGGGAATATGTTGTTGCTGGAGTAT
>Ga0210051_1005836_pt1 | contig 11691 bp, 8 predicted proteins | sample CryGey092014_all_FD_185464 | JGI IMG/M metagenome (GOLD analysis project Ga0210051, IMG submission 185464) | Groundwater microbial communities from aquifer - Crystal Geyser CG23_combo_of_CG06-09_8/20/14_all (SPAdes) (version 2) | ecosystem: Environmental > Aquatic > Deep subsurface > Groundwater ...
ATTCGATTGTCGTGATGGGAGTCCGTGGCTTGCCACGACTCACTGACCGGCACGAGTACACCGAAGAGGAAATCGCCTCGGCGACCTTCACCTTCGCGATGTACACCGTCGCCTAATCCTCTCTCGCCTCACACCTATGCCCCCTGCGGAATTCGTCAACGACGAAAACTCCAAAGGGGGCTTTTTCTTTTTGTAAAAGTGCAAAAGAATTTGCCGCCAAGGCAGTAAATTTTTCAAGCTCATTTTTCTTGAAAAATTTACTACAATGAGTTATGATTAACTCATAGAAAAACTTGAAATTGTCAAAGATCGCGGCGAAGCCGCTCAAATTTTGGGGGGCTGGCCGTCGCCGCCGCAGGCGGCGAAATGCGTTCGAACTATTTTCAGAATAGAGCACAGTCAGAACCATTAAGCAGGCCTAAGCGCCTGTTTTTTGATACCAACGAAGCAAGCACTATCAATTTTTTGGGGTAATTCAACTTACTTCTTGATCTTTTTTTCTCATATTTATATTTAACAAACAAAAAGCATTAGGCGCGGCTGACCTTAGCCCCAAACTGGTTTTAATGGTGAGGTTAAGGATTGCGTTAGAACAAGCGATGTGATTAAATGGATATATGCCAGAAAAAAAGAAAAAATTTCTCATTTTTGATGGAAATGCCATCATTCATCGCAGTTTCCATGCCTTGCCTTTGACCATGGTCACTAAAAAAGGCCAGCCGATGAACGCGGTTTATGGATTCGCGGCTTTTCTCTTAAAAGCCATCAAAGAATTTCAACCGGATTACCTGGCGGTGACTTTTGATGTCAAAGGACCGACTTTTCGCCACAAAGAATATAAGCTATATAAAGCCAAGCGCGTCAAAGCGCCAGACGAGCTTTATGCCCAAATTCCTTGGGCGGAAAAAATCGCGCACGCTTTGAATATCCCGGTTTACAAACTGTCCGGATTTGAAGCGGATGATTTAATCGGCACAATCACGGCCCGCGTGGCCGCCGGCGTGGAAAAAATTATCGTGACCGGCGATATGGACACTTTGCAGCTTATTGACGATGACACAAAGGTCTATGCCATGTCCCGCGGTCTGTCTGAAAGCGTGCTTTACGACCGTTCAGCCGTGCGGGCGCGCTACGGCCTGGAGCCGGAACAGATGATTGATTTCAAAGCTTTGCGCGGCGATCCGAGCGATAATATTCCGGGCGTCAGAGGCATTGGCGAAAAAACCGCCGTCCAGATTTTAAAAAAATTTGGGACTTTGGAAAATCTTTACAAAAATCTTGAACAAGACCAGCTTTCCTCCGTGACCGAGCAAGGGGAAATTTTATCTTCTCGCCTCGTTGATTTATTGCGCGCCAGGAAAGACGAGGCCTGGCAGAGCCGGCATCTGGCGGAAATCAAACGTGATGTTGATTTTGATTTTAAGCTTAAGCCGATTGTTTGGAGCGATGTTGACGAGCCGGCTTTGGTCCGTTTACTGACTGGGCTGGAATTTAAATCCCTTTTGCCGCGCGTGTTGGAAATCCTGGCCGGCCACGGTCAAAAAAATTCACGAACGGATCAGCCGGCGGAAGACAAATTTCAACGCGATTGCCGGCAGTTCCGCTATCATTTAATAAAAACAGAAGCTGATTTTAAAAAATTTTTTGTTGCTCTGCGCCGGGCAAAATCCTTGGTTCTGGACACGGAAACAACCGGCTTGGATCCTTTGCGTTGCCGTCTGCTCGGAATCAGTTTTTCCTGGCGGTCAGGCGAGGCTTTCTTTCTGCCGGCGCCGCCGGAAAATAAATCCCAGGCGGCGGATCTGTTCAATTACCGTGAAAAAGCGGACGCGGCCAGCGGGACAAAAACAAACTGGCTTGATCGTTTAAAAACCGTTTTGGCGGGCAGGCGCCAGAAAAAGATCGGCCATAATTTAAAGTTTGACTTGCGAGTCCTCCGCCAAGCCGGTTTTAAGATTTCCGGTTTGGATTTTGACACAATGATCGCCTCCTACCTTTTGAATCCGGGTAGCCGCCAGCACAACCTGGATGCCGTGGTTTACACGGAGTTCGGTTTTGCCAAGATCGGCAAAGACGATCTGCTCGGCCGCGGCCGCGATAAAATCGGCTTTGCGGAAGTGGCGCTGGACAAACTGGCAGTTTATAGTTGCGAAGACTCCGATTTCACCGGCCGTTTAGCGGCCCGGCTGAAAGCCGAACTCAAGAAAAAATCCCTTTGGAAATTATTTCGGGAGTTGGAAATGCCTCTTTTGCCGGTCCTCGCGGATATGGAAGATACCGGTATCGCCGTGGACCAGAACCGGCTGGCCGCCATCAGCGCGGATTTGAAAAAAATCATTGCCAAATTGACCAGGAAGATCCATGCCGCGGCCGGCCAGACTTTCAACATAAATTCCACACAACAATTGCGAGAAATTTTGTTTGTCAAACTGGGCATTCCACCGGACGGCGTGGTAAAAAATAAAACCGGCCTGTCCACGGCGGCCGAAGAACTGGCTAAACTGAAAGATCTGCACCCAATCATCCCTTTACTCGGTGAATATCGGGAATTAACTAAATTAGCCAGCACCTATGTTGATGCTTTGCCGGCTTTAATCAATCCCGGACCGGACGCCTGCATACGAGCTTCAATCAAACCGTGACCGCCACCGGCCGGCTGTCATCCACAGAACCGAATCTGCAGAATATTCCCGTGCGAACGGATTGGGGCCGAAAGATCCGGCAAGCATTTGTCGCCGCCCCCGGTTTCCATTTGCTCAGTCTGGATTATTCCCAAATTGAATTGCGTTTGGCCGCGCATATGTCCGGCGACAAGAAAATGCGCGCGGCTTTCCGCGATCAACTGGACATCCACGCCGCCACGGCCGCGGAAATTTTCCAGGTGGATTTGGCGGAGGTGACACCGGCCATGCGCCGCGAAGCCAAAGCCGTTAATTTCGGGGTTCTGTACGGACAAGGTCCGCATGGCCTGGCGCAGACCGCGGATATGCCCTATTATCGCGCCAAAGAATTCATTGATAAATATTTTGTCGTTTATGCCGGCGTAAAGAAGTTTATTGACCAGACCATTACTCAAGCCGGCCGTCTTGGCTATGTCCAGACTCTGTCCGGCCGCCGGCGTTATTTGCCGGAAATTAACGCGGCGGCGCGTCCGGTGCGCCAGGCCGCGGAAAGGATGGCAGTCAACACGCCCTTGCAAGGAACGGCCGCGGATATGATCAAGCTGGCGATGATCCGGATCCATAAAATAATCAGCCAAAAATATGCCGGCCGCGTGAAAATGTGCCTGCAGGTGCATGATGAACTGCTTTTTGAGGCGGAAGCGGATCTGATCCGCCCGGCCGCCCAGGAGTTTAAAAAAATTATGGAGCAGGTCGCGGATTTGTCCGTGCCGATTGTCGCGGATGTCAAAGCCGGCAGCAACTGGGGGGATTTAGAAAAAATTGACCTGGATTAAATTTATTCCGGCCGGTCGCATCAGACCGGTCCAAAATTTTATCCAGCGCGCCCAGAGTAAAAAAAGTATCAGCGTCAAAAGACCAAGACGATAAATTTAAATCGGTTTAGATATTAATATGTCCAAGAACAGCAAGCCGTCCGGCGCGAAGCCGATCATCAAAGAAAAATATTTGTCCGGCAAAAAACTCGCTTTTCTGGGTTTGGGCCTGGAAAATTCCGCTTTGATTAATTATCTCCTACGAAAAAAAAGCCAAGCCTTAATGACGATTTGCGATTTTCGTTCTCTGGCTGAATTGGGAGCGGGGGTCTTGAATTTTAAAAAAAAGCCGAATATCCATTGGCGTTTGGGCCAGGAATTTAATCAGCGGCTATTTGAATTTGACATTTTGTTCCGTTCGCCGGGCTGGCCGATTTTCTGTCCGGGCATACAGGAAGCTTTGCGCCAAGCGCCGCGGCCCCCGCTGTTGACCAGTCCGATGAAGCTTTTTTTTGCTTTATGCCCGACTCGCAATATTATCGGCATCACCGGCAGCAAAGGCAAGGGGACAACTTCCGCCTGGATCGTCCATCTCTTACGCGCGGCCGGCCGGACTGTCTGGCTGGGAGGGAATATCGGCGTGGCGCCTTTTGAATTTTTGGCGAAAATAAAAAAAAGCGACTGGGTGGTCCTTGAGCTTTCCAGCTTTCAGCTCCAGGATTTTTCCGCGCGGCCGCGCATTGGCGTTATTACGAATTTTTTTTCCGAACATCTGGCCGCCGCCGATCCGAATAATCCCAATTATCATCGGACTTTGGCGGAATATTGGCAGTCCAAATATAATCTTTTCCGCGGCCAGCACCGCACTGATTACGCCGTTGTTAACAAAAAATTAGTTAAACGTTGGCGCAAAGAGTCCTATCAAGGGCAAGTAGTTTTTTACGACCGTTTGGCTTGGCCGATCCGTTTGCCCGGCCGCCATAACCAGGAAAATCTGGCCGCGGCCGCCGCAGTCGCCAAAATCGCCGGTTTGAGCGAAAAAGAAATAAAAAAAGCGGCTGCCTCTTTTCGGGGATTGGAGCACCGCTTGGAATATGTTGGGGAAATAAAGGGGGTTAAGTTTTACAACGATAGTTTCGCAACCACGCCGGAGTCCGCGATCACGGCCCTTCGTTCTTTTGCCAAACCAATTATATTGCTGGCCGGTGGTGCGGAAAAGCAATCGTCTTTCCGGTCTTTGGCTTTGGCGGTTAGAAAAAAAGCCAAGGCCGTGATTTTATTCAAGGGTTCGGCTTCGCCTCGCTTAAAAAAAGCTTTAATTCAAGCCGATTATCACGGATCAATCTTGACGTTTGGAAGTATGGCCGCGGCGGTCAAGAGCGCTTTCCGGCGCGCTCAGCCCGGCGAAATAATTTTACTGTCGCCCGCTTGCGCGAGTTTCGGCCTTTTCCGGAATTACAAAGACCGCGGCAAGCAATTCAAACAAGCGGCCATTTCTTTGTCCAATCAGGGAAAATGATATTTTTTCCGACGCGTCCGGTTTATTCTTCATCGTCGCTGGCTTCCTCGGGTGCGGTTTCTGTTTCCTCCGGGGGCAGTTCCCTCAATCTGGCCGGCCGCAAGGCAACGATTTCCAGATTCGCGCCGCAATTGGCGCAATTAACCAGTTCACCCTCGCAAGCTTCGTCGTCAACAATAACGTCGCTGTTGCAGATCGGGCATTTCGCAGTGGTCATTGGTCTTGTAAAATATTTAAATTATTATTAATGTTTTAGCGGTTACCAAATAATTATTTTATCCTCAGTACCCGACCGCTGGCTATTTGATATTATAACAAAGTAAAGTTTTTTTGAGAATACGTCAAAATTTATGCTGATATATTTTTACGGCGAGAATACTTTTTTGAGCCGGCGCAAATTAAAGGAAGTAAAAGATAAATACCGGCGGGAAGTTGACCCATCCGGTGCCAGCTTGTCTGTTTTAGACGGCGAAAACGCGAGTTTGGCCGAGATTTCCGCCCAGGTCGGCCCGGCTTCTCTGTTCGCCAAAAAAAGGCTGGTCGTGGTGGAAAATATCTTTTTAAACAAGCAGGAAAATCTGTTCTCCGAGCTGGCGGATTTTTTGCGGGGCAAGGAATCCGGGGAGAGCAATATTCTGGTTTTTTGGGACGGCCCGGTGGCCAAGGGGAAATTAAATAAAAGCCAGTCCCAGCTTTTTGCTTTTTTAATCAAACAGAAGTTCGTCCAATACTGCAAGCCATTTTCCCAGGCGGAAACCATCGCTTGGATCAAAGGTGAAACCGCGAGCCGCGGCGCTTTGATCGGCCCGAAAGCCGCGCTCAGCCTGGCGCTTTTAACCAACGGGAATTTGTGGCAGATCAGCCAGGAGATAGACAAGTTGCTCCATTATCATTTGGGGAGCGAACAGAAGATTGTGCCGGACGCGCCTGGCCCGGAAATCACCGTTGCGGAGGTCAGCCGCCTGGTCCGCGGCCAGACGGACGACAATATTTTTGCCTTGACAAACGCCCTGGGCGCTGGACAAAAAGCTCTGAGTTTTCAAATTTTGAACGATTTGCGCGATGCCGGCCAGGCGGATATATATATCCTGACCATGGTGCTGTGGCAATTTAAGAATCTCCTGCGGGTCAAGGATGGCCTGGAGCAAGGCCTGAGTTTCAAAAAGATCGCCAGTCTGACCAAGCTTTCCCCTTTTATCGCCCAGAAGGGAGTCAGTCAAGCCAGGAATTTCCCGCTGGCGCGCTTGAAGAAGATTTTTTCCGAACTGGTGCGGGCGGATTTTGATTCCAAAACCGGCCGGACCGAACCGCGCCTAGCCCTGGATCTTTTGTTGGCCTCCGTATAATTTTTTCGCGCGATTTTTTTATGCCGTAAAATGAATATCCGCGCCGCTTTTTTGAGAAGAAGGCGCCAGCGGTTTTTTCATGATGAAAAAAACAATAATGAAATCATCTGCCCTCAGCTTTAAAAAATTAAGACAGGGACATTTTTAAGACCATTGCCAAAATTTTTTGGAATTTGCTTTTATTGGCGATGGCGGATACTGTGGGCAGCCAGCTCAAGGAAAATGATTCGGCCGAGTTTTAAAAAAGAATAGATTTTTATCGGCGTATTATTGATCGTTATTAGTGATAAGCGACCATTATTGCGCCATAAAAAGTCCGCTCTTAGGGAGCGGATTTTTTATGGCGGTGTTTGCTGGAAAAAGTCAGAATATATTTTGAACGAAATCCCGACTGATTGCCGCCCGTCAGGCGGTATTCCCGCCCAGCGGCTCTCCGCCAGACGGCGAACAAAGGCCGCAAAAATTAAAATATTTTTTAGAAAGTGCGCGTAAAATATTTTTCAATTAAGGAAATAATTTTTGCGGGCCTTGCTTCCTTGCTTGAGCAAGGACGAGTCGCCCGCCCCTTCCATGTTCGCCTTGGTCGATCAGAACAGGCCGGTAAAATTTATTTTTCCATGCCCTCTTTTTTTTGCCCGTCTGCTGTGCCCACGGCGGATTTTTTGGACGATCTCGGAATCTCAAATTGGGTGGTGTGAGAGTAGTAATTTAATATTTTTAATTCAGCACAAATATGATAAAAAGTAGATTTGCTATTGACAGAAATGTTCCATTTGATACGCTATACCTATACCTATGGTCGGGGTGTAAATAAGTAATAATTATTAAATTCTCAAAAAATATGACTACCCAAAAAGAAAACACTCTTATCAATTTCAAAAAGGCCCAAAGCTTAATATCCAAAATCATAAAAATGGTCGAAGCCAATGAATATTGCATTGATATTATGCAGCAAAACTTGGCAGTGATAGGACTTTTGAAATCCGCTCACCAAATGCTGATGGAAAATCATCTCAACACCTGCTTTAAAACAGCCATGGCAACAAAAAATGAAAAAAGAAAACAAGAAATGACTCAAGAAATTTTGCGGGTTACGAAATTGTTTAATAAATAATAAAATATATGATTAAAAATACAAAAAAACATATCTATCATGTCAAAGGGATGCATTGCGCTTCTTGTGAAGTTTTAATTGAAAAAAAATTATTAGCATTAGAAAATATAAAATCAGTTGAATCTTATGCCACTAAAGGCGAAGTGTTAATCGAATACGAAGACAAAAAGCCTTCCGTGGAAATATTAAATGAAATTTTCAAAAAAAATGGCTATTTTTTTTCTGGCCAGCCACAAAAAGCGACAAATGGCTTTAAGCCGAGAGTATTTTTTATCACTCTTGGCATAGGATTTTTCATCATTATCGGTTTTATCGGATTAAACCAATTAGGACTAACAGGATTAATTAATGTCAATTCAAAATCGTCTTTGCCAATGTTTTTGGCGTTCGGAATTCTGGCTGGAATTTCCAGTTGCGCGGCCTTGGTTGGCGGACTAATTCTTTCAATGTCAAAACAATGGGGCGAATTATATTCTGATTCTGACTCTGCTTGGAAAAAAATTCAGCCCCACCTGATTTTTAATGCCGGCAGACTTATTTCTTACGGCATTTTAGGAGCGACACTGGGAATTATTGGCGATAAATTAAATTTTTCTTTAAAGTTTGGACCGATATTAGTTATCACAGTTTCCATAATGATGATTTTATTGGCTTTTCAAATGTTTGATTTCAAAACATTTAGGAAATTCCCATTTACACTGCCGAAATTTATCACTAGATTTATTGCCGACGAATCTAATTTTAAAGGTCGTTATATGCCCTTTTTAATGGGCGCGTTCACTTTTTTTTTGCCTTGCGGCTTTACCATTACTGCTCAAGGATTGGCTTTGATTTCCGGAAACGCAATTCAAGGAGGATTGATTATGCTCTTATTCGCATTGGGTACTTTGCCAATGCTTTTAATTATTGGTTTATCTAGCGTTAAATTTTTGCAAAAGCCGCATTTATCTGAAAGATTTTTGAAAATAGCCGGCATCTTGGTTCTATTTTTTGCTCTCTATAATATAAATTTTCAGTTAAATGTCTTGGGGATTTCCAGTCTGAGCGATTTAGATTTCAATTCAACCCAATCTTCTAATACTAATAAAAATACTTCATACGAAAACGAGGAGAGGCTGGCTCCAATTATTAGCGGCAAACAAGTTTTAAAAATGGACGCTTCCTCTCGCGGTTATTCACCAAACTATTTTAAAGTAAAAGCCGGAATACCGGTCAGGTGGGAAATTACCGATACGGGAACTAGCGGTTGCACTAATGCGGTTATTTCCAAAAATTTATTTGAGGGAGAAATCTATTTAACACCGGGAAAAACTAGTTTTAAGGAATTTACGCCGACAAAAACGGGCAAATTTAAATTTAGTTGCTGGATGGGAATGATTTCCGGAATTATAGAAGTTGTGGATAAAAATAATGCGACATCTGAAAAATAATTTTGCCGACAGAAAATAGAATTGGTTTATTTTCAAAAAAGACATAAATCAAATAATAATCGTGTTACAAATAAAAAACAGGACAAGATATAATTTGTTAATAATTAATTTTAAAAATATGATGTGGTATTTTTCTAATAATCCAATGGGTTGGTTTGGTTTCGGTTTTGGCTGGATTTTTATGCTTATATTTTGGGGATTTATCATTTGGGGGTTTGTGGCTTTGATTGGTTGGTTTATTAAGCAAAAAGAAGACAAAAATGACTCTGCGCTGGATATTCTCAAAAAAAGATATGTCAATGGCGAAATTGCTAAAAAGGAATTTGAAGAAAAGAAAAAAGATTTAAGTTAGTTTTTATTTAAAAAATAAAATTAAACATATGAACGAAGCGATACTCAAAATTCTGAATATGCATTGCGCTTCCTGCGCGACAAATATTGAAAATGTTCTTAAAAAAGAAGGAGGAATAAAATCTGCCAACGTTAATTTTGCCTCGGAAAAGCTTTATCTAAAATTTGATCCTTCCCAAATAAATATTGCCAACATTAAAAAAAGAATTGAAAAGTTGGGATATGAGGCAACAGAAGAATTTATTGACGGAGATATGCGTGATCGCCACGAAAGAGCAAGATCGCCGGAAATTCAAAAATTAAAAAAGCGTTTTTTTTTCGCTTCAATCTTCAGTTTTCCCATTATCTACATAGTGCTGAGCGAAATGTTTAATTTACCAAGGGCGGCAATTGTTGAGGCATACGGATCAATAATCCAGTTTGTTTTGGTAACAATTGTCATTGTTTTCAGCTTCAATATTTGGGCTTCGGGCTTTAAAAAGCTTCTGCATCTGACTCCAAATATGGATACTTTAATTTTTATCGGCACCGCTACAGCCTATTTTTATAGTTTAATTATCGCAATTTTAATATTTTTTAAAATAACAAGTGAAGCGCGGCTTTATTTTGAAAGCGCGGCTTTAATTTTAGTTTTTATTTCTTTAGGCAAATATTTAGAGGCCCTAACGAAAGGAAAAACAAGCGACGCGATTAAAAAATTAATTGGCCTTCAGCCTAAAGAAGCAACCATTATAAAAAATAACGAGGAAATGAAAATTCCCATTGCCGAAGTTAGCGTCGGGGACATTATTTTAGTCAAGCCTGGTGAAAAAATTCCGGCTGACGGGATTATTATTGACGGTTATTCCGGCGTTGATGAAAAAGCCATCACCGGTGAAAGCATTCCCGCAGAAAAGAAAAAGGATGATGAAGTAATTGGCGCAACTATTAACAAAACCGGCATTTTGAAACTTAAAGCCACGCGGGTGGGTAAAGATACGTTGTTAGCTCAGATTATAAAAATAGTTGAAGAAGCAATGGGTTCCAAAGCGCCAATCCAACTTTTGGCAGACAAGGTTTCTTTTTATTTTGTGCCGTCCGTAATCGGAATGGCTATTTTTGTTTTTGTTGTTTGGCTTTTGTTGGGGCAGTCATTAGCTTTTGCTTTAACGGTTTTTGTCGCCGTTTTGATCATTGCTTGTCCTTGCGCTTTGGGTTTGGCAACACCAACAGCGGTAATGATGGGAACAGGTCTGGCGGCCAAAAATGGTATTTTAATCAAAAACGGCAAAGCTTTAGAAATTGCCAGAAATATAAATATGGTTATTTTTGATAAGACGGGAACGCTAACTAAAGGAGAGCCAGCCGTAACGGATATAAAATCGGTTACGGAATTTTCAATTTTCAATTTTCAATTTTCAAACAAATTACCAACCCTAAATTCTAATGAATTAGAAATTTTACGGATGGCCGCTTCTGTAGAGAAAAATTCAGAACATCCTTTGGCGGAAGCAATAGTTAAAAAAGCCAAGGAAGAGAAATTGGAATTATCCAAAGTTAATAATTTTCAAGCCCTACCCGGCTATGGCGTTATGGCTGATTTAGAAAACCCCGAAGAAATTCCGCCTTCAGCGGGATCCTACGGGGCAAGCAAAAAAATATTTTTTGGAACAAGAAAATTAATGATTAAAAATAAAATTGATCCAAGTTTAATAGAAGAAAAAATGATTGTTTTGGAAGATCAAGGTAAAACAGCGATGATTTTGGCCCAAGATAAAAAAATTATCGGGATCATTGCAGTGGCTGATACTCTTAAGGAATATTCAAAAGAAGCCGTTAAGATGCTTCATAAAATAGGCAAAAAAGTCGTTATAATTACCGGCGATAATAAAAGAGTTGGACAAGCGATAGCTAAGCAAGTTGGCATAGATAAGATTTTAGCCGAGGTATTGCCTCCAGAGAAATCAGCCGAAATCAAAAAACTGCAAAACGAAGGAAATGTCGTGGCGATGGTTGGCGATGGTATAAACGACGCTCCGGCTTTGGCGCAAGCTGATTTAGGAATTGCCTTGGGTTCCGGCGCCGATGTGGCCATGGAAACTGGGGAGATAATTTTAATCAAAGATGATTTGAGAGATGTGATAACAGCGATTGATTTGAGCAAATATACTTTAAAAAAAATTAAGCAAAATCTTTTCTGGGCTTTCTTTTATAATATCATTGGCATTCCCGTTGCCACCGGCATCTTATATCCCTTCACTGGTTGGCTTTTAAATCCGGCGATTGCCGCGGCGGCGATGGCATTTTCGTCGGTTAGCGTTGTTTTAAACGCTCTTTTAATGAAAAGATATGAACCAAAAATTATTCAAGAATTTTAAAAGAACTTTTACGGTGGTGCTTGTTGGACGAAATCCGAACCCATTTTGAGCAAAATCCAGAGGATTTTGCGGATTGAATCCCGCCCAGCGTTTCCGCCCGCCTGACGGCGGACAAAACAGAAAAATTTTCTTTACATT
>Ga0210051_1005837_pt1 | contig 11690 bp, 9 predicted proteins | sample CryGey092014_all_FD_185464 | JGI IMG/M metagenome (GOLD analysis project Ga0210051, IMG submission 185464) | Groundwater microbial communities from aquifer - Crystal Geyser CG23_combo_of_CG06-09_8/20/14_all (SPAdes) (version 2) | ecosystem: Environmental > Aquatic > Deep subsurface > Groundwater ...
GCTCATGATTTTGTCTCTTCCGGCGGCAGCGGGGTGGAGGCGACGGTTGAGGGAGACGTGGTCCGCATTGGCCGGCCCGACTGGATAAAGAGCCTGGGCCTCGATCTTGAAAGCGTGGTTTCCGAAATTTCCCGTCTTCAGCATGAAGCCCGAACCGTGGTGGTCGTTACCCGGGATCAGGCGATCTGCGGCCTGATTGCCGTGGCCGATGCCCTCAAATCGGATGCGGCGGCAGCGGTGCGGCGGTTGAAACATCAGGGAATTCGGGTGGTGATGATTACCGGCGATACGGCGGCCTCGGCCCGGGTGATCGCCGGACAGGTGGGAATTGATGACGTACTGGCGGAGGTCCGGCCGGCGGACAAGGCGGATAGAATCCAGGGATTAAAGGTGAAAGAGGGTATATCCATCGTCGGTATGGTGGGGGACGGCGTCAATGACGCTCCGGCCCTGGCGGTGGCGGACGTGGGGTTTGCCATCGGCACGGGCACGGATGTGGCCATTGAAACCGCGGACGTGATTCTTACGGGATCAAGTCCTGTGGGCGTCCCCCGGGCCGTGACCGTGAGCCGGGCCACCATGCGGACCGTGCGCCAGAACCTGTTCTGGGCGTTTGGATACAATGTGGTGCTGATACCCGTGGCCGCCGGCATATTGTCGCCTGTTCCCGGTGCGCCGGAATTTCTCCGGCACCTCCATCCCATGCTGGCGGCCCTGGCCATGTCCCTTTCCAGCATTTCCGTGGTCTCCAACAGTCTGCTGCTGTTTCGGAAAAAAATCCTTTAAGAACCGATTAACTATTTAATGGAGAAGCGTATGAATATCGACAAGATGATTTTACGGATCGCCGGATCATTTGTTCTGGTCAGCCTTTTACTGGCCCATTTTCACAGCGCCTACTGGCTGTGGTTCACTGCTTTTGTGGGTGCCAACCTGGTCCAGTCCACGTTTACCGGATTCTGCCCCATGGCCAAGATTTTAAAAGCCCTGGGCGTAAAGCCGGGAAAAGCATTTGAATAAAGGAAAATCACGCTGGAGCGCCTCTATGCGCAGCTAAACCGCAGGAATTTTGTGGATCCGGACCCGCTCATGTGCCTATACTCCTATGATGACGTGCGTGACCGGGAAATCGTCGGCCTCATTGCCGCGTGCCTGGCCTACGGCAGAGTCGCTCAGATTTTAAACAGCGTTTATCAGGTGCTGGCGGTCATGGGGGAGTCGCCCCGGGCTTATATAACCGACACCTCGGAAAAGGTGATTGTTGCTCATTTTCAAGGCTTTGTGCACCGGTTTGCCAAAGGCCCGCAGCTTTCAGCGCTGCTCGTAGGCGTTAAGCAGGTGATTGATGATTACGGATCATTGAACGCGTGCTTCCTCGACGGTGTTTCCGGGGGCGACGAGACGGTAGCGCCGGCGCTTACGGCTTTTTCCCGGAAAATCATCGCCGCGTCCATGGATGGCTGCGATCCGGGGCATCTCATGCCGTGCCCGGAAAAGGGCAGCGCCTGCAAGCGGCTGAACCTGTATCTGCGGTGGATGGTCCGTCATGATGAGGTGGACCCGGGCGGGTGGCTGGGGATTTCTCCCGATAGGCTGATTGTGCCTCTAGACGTCCATATGTTCCGGATCAGTCGGCATCTGGGCCTGACTCGCCGCAACCAGGCCAGCCTGCGCACCGCCATCGAAATCACCGACGGGTTCCGAAAGTGGTCCCCGTCGGACCCGGTGCGCTATGATTTTGCCCTGACCCGGTTCGGCATTCGAAAGGAGCTTTCCGGCATCACGGCTCTGATGATGGCGCTTGACGGGTAAACGATTTTTTTTATGGTGATTGATTTTTTTTATTGACCGGCCTATGGATTTTTGTTATAAAATTTGTTTATTTTTTATGTGGGGATGTAGCTCAGCTGGGAGAGCGCGGCGTTCGCAATGCCGAGGTCAGGGGTTCGATCCCCCTCATCTCCACCACTCCACACTGCTTATCCCGTCATTGTCAAAGAAGCGGTCTTCATCGGTTTTAACTAATTCTCGGACTGTTTGCAGACGGCAGCATACGGACTGTGAATTTTGTTTTCATTATGGCGCAGGATCCTGATTGATGAAAAACTTAAAAAGGATGGATGCTGGATGAAACGATTTGCCGAAGTTGAAAGAAAGACCCGGGAAACACAGATCACGGCGGAATTCACCATTGACGGGACCGGGGAAAACGATATTTCCACGGGGATCGGTTTTTTTGATCACATGCTGACCCTGTTTTCCGTACATGGATTTTTCGATCTCCGTCTGCGGGCCAAGGGCGATATTGACGTTGATTATCATCATACGGTGGAGGATGTCGGTCTGGTGCTCGGAGAAGCATTGACCATCGCCTTAGGAGACCGCAAAGGCATCCGGCGTTACGGTCATGCGGTAACGCCCATGGATGACGCCATTTCAACGGTCACCATCGACCTGGCCAACCGGCCGTTTCTCGTTTATGCCATTCCCGATATTTTCACCTGTCAGGCAGAGGTCTATTCAAACCTTTTTAAAGAGTTTTTTCGGGCGTTTGCAAATAAATCCGGCATGAACCTGCATATCAGCGCCCCCTATGGCGAGAATGACCATCACCTCATCGAATCCATATTCAAATCCTTTGCCCGGGCTCTGGATCAGGCGGTTTCTATTGATGACCGCGTTTGTTGCGTTCATTCATCCAAAGGCATTTTGTAAGGCGTAAAACCAGCTTTCGGTATTTACGTTGAAAACCATCCAGGCACTGACGACCGATGATGATTATTCCGGCAATTGACATTAAAAATGGCAAATGCGTGCGTTTGCTCCAGGGGCGGATGGACGCGGAAACCATTTTTTCTAATGATCCGTCGGCCATGGGTGCCCGGTGGGAATCCGAAGGTGCGGAACTGATTCATGTGGTGGATCTGGACGGCGCCATTGACAAGCGGCCCGTCAATCTCGATGTCATCCGAAAAATCATTGACCGGGTCCATGTCCCCATTCAGGTGGGGGGCGGCATCCGTGACATGGAAACTGTCCGGATGTACATGGCTCAGGGCGTCTCCCGGGTGGTCATCGGAACCGAAGCCATGAAAAATCCCGATCTGGTGAAGATCGCCTGCCGGGAATTTCCGGAGCGCATTGTCGTTGGGATAGACGCCAAGGGCAGAAAAGTGGCGATTGAGGGCTGGACCCGCACCACGGACATGGCTGCCGTGGATCTGGCAAAACAGTTTGAGGGTTGCGGCGTGGCGGCCATTAATTTCACGGACATTGCCCGGGACGGCATGCGCACTGGGCCGAATATCAAGGAAATCCAAAAACTGGCCGTCGCCATCTCTATTCCTGTCGTGGCTTCCGGCGGTGTTTCCTCCATCGAAGATATTAAACATTTGGCCCCCCTGGAAGCCTTCGGGGTGGCGGGGGTGATCACCGGAAGGGCGATATACGATGGGAGTTTGAATTTACGGGAAGCAATTAAAATTTTGGATAAAAAAAGATTTTGATTTGACTGAGCCGTTTTTCGGCGTTATATTTTTTTGTTGACAAAACCGGTTTTAAAACCAGAAGAATCAGGCAGTTAATTTCAGCTTTGCCGCGTCGGCCGAGTCTTTATCACTGCCGGATCTTTTTTTCCGTTTCGTATTCCCTGAGGGGAGGCACAGTTTTTGGCGATTTATATTCCAGAAGAAACGCTTTCTGAGATTCGAAACACCGCAAATATCGCCGACATCATTTCCGAACGGGTCGTTTTAAAAAAAGCGGGCAAAGACTATGTGGGTCTTTGCCCGTTTCATTCTGAGAAAACCCCTTCTTTCACCGTCAGTCCCACGAAGCAGATTTATCATTGTTTCGGATGCGGGGCCGGCGGCGACGTGTTTACGTTTCTGATGAAAGTTGACGGTATCGCGTTTTCCGATGCTGTCGCCGCCGTAGCCCGGAGATACGGCATTCAACTGCCCGAGGCTCATATGACGCCGGCTCAGAAAAAAACGTCCTCGTTAAAAGAGCAACTGCTGGAGTTGAACAAGCAGGTGATGGATTTTTACGCCGCAACGCTCGCCCATCCATTCGCCGGTCAGCCAGGCCGCGCTTATCTTGAAAAAAGGGGATTTCATCCGGACATGATAGAGCAGTTCGGCATCGGCTTTGCGCCGGACGGGTGGGATCATCTGGTCCGTTTTTTTAAAAAGAACCAAGTGCCTTCCGCCCTTGCCGAGCAATCCGGACTCATCGTGCCGCGAAAAGATCAGGGATTTTACGACCGGTTCAGGCATCGGGTCATGTTTCCGATTTTTAACGTCTCCCGTCAGGTGATCGGTTTCGGGGGCCGGGTGCTGGATGACGCTAAACCCAAATATCTGAATTCTCCGGAAACGCCGGTCTACAATAAAAGCGCCTCGCTCTATGGGGCGCATGCGGCCCGGAATCGGGCACGGGAAACCGGCGCCGTTTATATTGTGGAAGGGTATTTTGATCTCTTGGCCCTTCATCAGCATGGGGTCACCAATGCGGTGGCCACCCTGGGAACATCCCTGACCGCCGATCATGTGCGCCTCCTCAGCCGGGGTTTCGCGCAAAAGGCGCTGCTGCTTTTTGATTCCGATGAAGCCGGGCTCAAGGCCGCCCGGCGGAGTATTTCCCTGTTTATGAACGCCGCCATGGACGCGGCGGTGATTGTGCTGCCCAAAGGGTATGATCCGGATTCGTTTATTTTTGAATACGGCCGGGAAGCGTTTGATAACGCATCTGAAAAAGCCGTCAACATGATCGAATTTCTCATTGAATCGGCGGTTGCCGCCCATGGTCTTACTGTGGAGGGAAAAGTCCGGATTATGGATGAGATCAAAACGACGCTCTCGGAAATCCATGATCCTGTGGCCCGGTCCCTCTATGTAAAGTATCTTGCCGAACGCCTGGGCGTTGATGAACGTGTCATTATGGAAAAGATCCAGGCGGAAAAAAAACGCTCTTCAGGCGCCACAAACCGTCTGCCGGAGCCGGGAACGTCTGGTCAGTCGGCGGAAGGAGCCCCCGTCTTCTGTGAAAGCCTTCGCTTTGAAAAGCAGATCATCAGCATGATGGTGAAACATCCGGACATTTGCAGAGAAATCAAGAAACGTCGGGTTTTGGATTATTTTGCGGACGGTCAATTAATCGCCATGGCCCGGCGGATCATGGAAGACCCCCCTGCAGACGGCGATCATCCGGCTGCATTCATGAACCGGCTGGAATCCGATGAAGCGCGGAAAATGATGGCATCGGTACTGATCAGTGATGATTGCTGGGATGAAGAGAGCTGCGGGAAATTGTTGTCTCAGTTTATCAACAGCCGGAGCCGTCGTCATGACACCCTGCTCAGCCAGATACGGGCGGCGGAAGAAAGCCATGACGATGCGCTTCTGTTTGCGCTGCTGCGAAAAAAACAGGAACAATCGATCAACCGATAATTAAACAGGTATTCATAAAATTCATAAATTTACCTTCTTCAAAAACAAGGATCTTTGCAATCAGGAGGCACGGATTTATGGCAAAAAAGCCCAAAAAGGACAAGGGTGAACCGGAGAGGGAGAGTATCCAGCAGGATGAAATGGAAAAACTCGTCACTCAAGGGAAAAAACAGGGATATTTGACCATGGCCCAGATTACCAAGGGGCTGCCGGACGAGATGATGTCTCCGGACCAGATAGACGAAACCCTGATGTGGTTTGACGACCATGATATCGAGGTGGTGGAAAAAAAGAAAATTTTAAAGGCCTCTGAAAAAAAAGACGATGAAGATGACGATGATGACAAGATTTCCAAATCCGATGAAATCGATTCCCTTTCCACCTACGGCACGGTAACGGACCCGGTCAAGATGTACCTGCGGGAAATGGGAATGGTGACCCTGCTTTCCCGGGAAGGCGAAATTGAAATCGCCAAAAAAATTGAAGCAGGCGAACAGGAAGTTCTAAGAGTCATGCTGGAAACCACCCTGGGAGTAGACAGCATTATCAACCTGGGGGACCAGATCGCCGCCGGCACCCTCCGGCCCAAGCATGTGCTCAGGGATATTGATGAAGGGGACACCATTGTCGATGAATCCATCCAGATTGAAAAATTTCTGGAAATGATCGACGCGATTAAACAGATTGACGAAGAAAATCAGGAATTTCGGGAGCAACTGTTTTCTTCCCTTAAAATGGACTCCGAGGAACGGCGCCGGACCATGCGGTCCATTCGCCGGCGCAACCGGAAAATATTCGAGTATTTTAAGGAATGGCGGCTGGAGAGCAATGTCATCGATGGCATTGAAGAAATGATTCTGGAGCAGGTGGAATGGTTTGACACCACCCAGAAGGTTTTCTGCAAATGCGCCGCGATCTTTGAGGCCCCGGTGACGGATGTGAGGGAAAAAATTGAAGTCCCTGAGAAAAAATTCGTTCAGTGGGCCTGTAAATGCAGCGATCGGAATAAGCAGGAAATCATCAGCACATACAATGATCTGCGCGTTTTTCAAACACAGATGGACCAGCGGGAAAAAGAGCTCAAGGCCGACGTGCGGACATTGAAACGCGTGATCGCCAGTATTGAAGAAGGCCGGGCCATGGCCAAAATAGCCAAGAGCGAACTGGTGAAAGCCAATTTGCGGCTGGTGGTCAGCATCGCCAAAAAATATACCAACCGGGGCTTGCAGCTTCTGGATTTGATCCAGGAAGGCAATATCGGGCTCATGAAGGCGGTGGATAAATTTGAATATCGCCGGGGCTACAAATTCAGCACCTACGCCACCTGGTGGATCCGCCAGGCCATCACCCGGGCCATCGCGGACCAGGCCAGAACCATCCGCATCCCTGTGCACATGATCGAAACCATCAACAAGCTCATCCGTACGTCGCGCTATCTGGTTCAGGAGCTGGGCAGGGAACCCACCCCTGATGAAATCGCGGATAAAATGGAAGTGCCTTTGGACAAGGTCCGAAAAGTCCTGAAAATCGCCCGGGAACCCATTTCCCTGGAAACACCCATCGGTGAGGAAGACGACAGCCATCTGGGGGATTTCATTGAAGACAAGACCTTTATGCTGCCGTCGGAAGCCGCTATCAGCCTGAATTTGTCCGAACAGACCCGAAAGGTTCTGGCCACCCTGACGCCCCGGGAGGAAAAAGTCCTGCGCATGCGGTTTGGGATCGGTGAAAAAGCGGACCATACCCTGGAGGAAGTGGGCAGTGATTTTGCCGTCACCCGGGAGCGGATCCGTCAGATTGAGGCCAAGGCCTTAAGAAAACTGCGGCACCCCACCCGGAGCCGCAAGCTGAAACATTTCATTGATTCTTAGAGGGTAAAAGCGGGTCACGGATAAACGGATGAATATTGCCCTTGACAACGTATTGGACAAAAAGATAAAAACCAAAACTTATCAAAAACTTCAATGCGGGCCCATAGCTCAGCTGGAAGAGCCACCGGCTCATAACCGGTCGGTCCCTGGTTCGAACCCAGGTGGGCCCATACAGATCCGATGATTTTTATAACGAAAAAAAATATAATCGAAATCTTTATTGCAGGCGTGGAGGCGCAACTTCACGCCTTTTTTGTGCTTTTTTGATCAAAAGGGGCCCCTGCGCATGACAATGGTGTACGATATCATCAATCTGATGGAAGAAATTGCTCCCGGGGGCTTGGCCGAAGACTGGGACAATTCCGGGCTTCAGTGCGGGGATCGTAACTGGCCGGTCAACCATATTCTGGTGGCCCTGGACCCGAGCCCTGAAGTGATTCAAGCCGCCTGCCAAACGAACGCCGATCTGCTCATCACCCATCATCCCCTCATTTTCAAGCCCCTGAAAAATCTGGCGCTGGATTCGCCGCTGGGAAAACTCATCCATTTATCCATCACCCATCAGGTGGCGGTGTTTTCGGCTCATACGAATCTTGACAGTGTTTCCGGCGGATTAAACGATTTTTTTGCTGAAAAAATCGGGCTTTTGAAATTGACGTTTCTTTCGGGAGCGCCGGACCTGGACCTCGTTAAGCTGGTGGTCCATGCCCCGGAAGATGCCTGTGAAACCGTTTTAAACGGACTGATTGAGGCCGGAGCGGGTAGTATCGGAAACTATTCTAGCTGCACCTTCCGGAGCTTAGGCATCGGCACTTTTCAACCCGGCCCGGATGCAAGGCCCCATATCGGCGCCCCGGGGGTGCTGGAATCAGTGGCGGAATGCCGCATTGAAACCCGGCTTCAAAAACATCAGATTCCCGGGGTGTTAAATCACGTCCGCGCCTGTCACCCCTATGAGACCATGGCCTGTGATGTTTATCCCCTGCATCCGGTGGAAATTAATCACGGTATCGGCCGGGTCGGGGAGCTGAAAAGGCCTATGGAGTTAAAAGCATTGTCGGCGCATCTCAAATCAATTTTTCATCTTTCCGTTTTGAAAGTGTCGGGACCGCCGGATATGCAGGTTAACAAAATCGCCGTCTGCACGGGCAGCGGATCCGGTCTGGTGAAATCGTTTTTAGCCTCAGACGCGGATGTGTTTATCAGCGGCGACTTGAAATATCATGATGCCCAGGATGCCCGGATGAATGGTCGGGCGCTGATCGATGTGGGCCATTTTGCCTCTGAAGAAATAATGATCGCCCTGATCACCGACCGGCTGACCGCCCTGATCCGGCGTGAAGGGCTGGATGTCAGCGTGGAAGCGCTTCACATGGAATCCGATCCTTTTTATTACCTGTGACAGGGTGGAGCGGAAAGGCGGATAATTTTGTTTCAAATGGATTTTTGGGGATAAACGTATGGATAAAATCACAAGAGAACAGATAGAATTGCTCATTGCGCTTCAGGAAAAGGAAGCCGCGGCGCTAAAAATTGAGGTCGTACTGGACGGATTGCCGGCAAAAATCGCAGCGCTGGAAGCCGGCCTGAAGGAATTTGAAGACGCCATTACCCGCGAAAAGGAGACGCTGGCGGAACTCAAAAAAGCGTATCGTTCCTGTGACGCAGAAATTCAAACCAACCAGGCCCGTGTCAAAAAACGCGAAGAGCAGTTGCGGGCCGTGAAAACCAACAAGGAATATCAGGTCATCTTAAAGGAAGTTGAAGAAATCAAGAAAATCAGTTCCCGCATCGAGGATGAAACCATTGCCTGTTTGGAAAAAATCGACGCGGCGGAAAATGCCGTAACGGAAAAACAGGCGGCCTATCTGGCCGAGGAAACGGAAGTGAAGCAACAAAAAGTCATTTTTATGACGGAAGCGGATCAGCAACGTCAGGCATTAAATGAATTGCTGGTCCAGCGGGACTCCCTTTGCGAAAAAATTGATGACAAAATCATGCGTCTTTATCAGAACATCAAGGCCAATGCCAGGGGGATCGCCGTTGTTCAGGTGAAAAACTGTATCTGCATGGGTTGCCATATGAACATCCCCCCGCAGATGTACAATGAGCTGCATCGGGAAAATGAATTACGAACCTGTCCCCATTGCCATCGCATGCTTTATGTCGTACAATAGTATTTAATGCAGATAGATAAAAGCGGTCGGCGCGGTAAAAATGATCGCCGGCGCGTCCGGAGGAAAGTCCGAACACCACAGGGCAGGGTGCTCCATAACGTGGAGTCGCGGCAACGCGAAGGAAAGTGCAACAGAGAGCAGACCGCCCGGCAGGGGGAAGCGGCATTCCGCGGTTTCCCATGTCGGGTAAGGGTGAAACGGTGCGGTAAGAGCGCACCAGTTTTCCGGGTGACCGGAAAAGCTTGGTAAACCCCACCCGGTGCAAGACCAAATAGGGGAGTGCTTGAGGGCGGCCCGTCCAAGCTCCCGGGTAGGTCGCAAGAGGTGATGGGCAACCGTCATCCGAAGATGAATGATCATTGCCCGGTCCCAGGTAACTGAGGCCGGGAACAGGATTCGGCTTATTGACCGCACTGACCGCTTTTTTTTATCAGGATCGTCACTGACGATTTAATTCATCGAATGGAAGTCCTATTATGCTGACAATCGAAGAACTTACCGTGGAAGTCGGCGGAAAATCCATATTGAACCGGATCAATATGGAAATTCCCCAGGGAGAAACTCATATTCTGTTTGGTCCGAACGGGTCCGGCAAAACATCATTAATGATGACCCTGATCGGGTTTTCCGGATATAAAGTCACCCATGGAAAAATCAAGTTCAAGGGGGAAGATATCACCCGTCTGCCCATCCATGAGCGGGCCCGCTTAGGAATCGGCGTTTCCTTTCAGCGGCCGCCCACCATCAACGGATTGAAAACAGGGGACATGGTGGCCCTGTGCGCCAGAAACAAAGCCGTGGATGTGAACGCCCTGGCAGATCAATTAAATTTTCGGGATTTTCTCGACCGGGATGTGAACCGGAATTTTTCCGGCGGGGAAATCAAACGGTCCGAAATGCTCCAACTCCTGGCCCAGGACCCGGACCTGGTGCTTCTGGATGAACCGGAATCCGGGGTGGATCTGGAAAACATCGTGCTTCTGGGAGAAGTGGCCAATGCGCTGCTGGAACGGGGAGTGAAGTTCCCTATAGGCGCCCCGCCCGGTCTGCATTCGAAAAAGCGCACCAAATCAGCGCTGGTCATCACCCATACCGGTCATATTTTGGATTATATTACCGCCGATAAAGGTCAGGTTCTTTACAACGGTCACCTGTGCTGTTCCCGAAACGCACGGGAAATACTGAAATGGATCAGAGAATACGGGTATGAGGAGTGTGTCCGATGCGCCATTTAAATGACAAGACACCGGCGGATGTTGATCTTGACAAATACCAGTCTGAAGCCGAGCAGCATGAATATGTTGAAGATCTTGGCGCCATTGACACAGAGGATTCCACCCGGTGGCTGAGTGTAGGGGTCGATATCGCGGAACAAGGTCGGGCCGGGACCTTTATCCAGAAAGACTGTTCCGTGATTCATTCCAAAGCCCGGCAGGAAGGCGTGGAAGTCATGGGGATCTCGGCCGCGATCAAAACGCATGGCTGGCTGGCCCCGTACCTCTGGAAACATATTTCACCATCCAAGGACCAGTTCACTCAGGCCGCCAAGACAAAACCCCACGAAGGCTATTTCATAAGGTCCCTGCCGGGGGCAAAAATCCTCCAACCGGTTCAGGCATGTTTATACATCGCCAAGGAAGGGTTCGCCCAGAATGTGCACAACGTGATCATTGCCGAGGAAGATTCCGAGATGCATATCATCACCGGCTGTTCCACCTCCCGCCATCTGATCACGGGCCTGCATGTGGGGGTGTCTGAAATTTATGTCAAAAAAAACGCAACCCTGCATTTCACGATGATTCATGAATGGGGCGAACAGATCAATGTGCGGCCCAGAACCGCAATTCATGTGGAAGAAGGGGGCGTGATCGTATCCAATTATATTTCCCTGCATCCTGTAGGGTCGCTTCAGATGTCGCCGGTCACGATTTTAGACGGCAAGGGAGCCGTGGCCCGATTCAACAGCATTCTGGTGGCGTCTGCCGGCTGCCATCTGGACGTGGGCGCCACGGTTTATTTAAATTATCCGGACACCCGGGCGGAAATCATTTCCCGGGCCATTACCATGGGCGGCACCATTATCGCCCGGGGGGAGATGATCGGCAAGGTCGCCGGCTGCAAGGGGCATCTGGAATGCAAAGGCTTGATTCTAAGAGACGGCCTCATGCACGCCATTCCCGAACTCAAAGGGT
>Ga0210051_1005844_pt1 | contig 11684 bp, 10 predicted proteins | sample CryGey092014_all_FD_185464 | JGI IMG/M metagenome (GOLD analysis project Ga0210051, IMG submission 185464) | Groundwater microbial communities from aquifer - Crystal Geyser CG23_combo_of_CG06-09_8/20/14_all (SPAdes) (version 2) | ecosystem: Environmental > Aquatic > Deep subsurface > Groundwater...
TGGCACCTGAAAATCAGGTTGGAAAAAAAAAGCACCCTCTATTACGCTATCGCAGCTTAGGGTCCTGCTCGAAGTCATTCTGCCAATGAAGCGCCACACGCTTGCAATGCTTATTGGACAGATAATTTGGATACAAGAGCGGAACCATCGCGCCTATTTATCACACAGGCGAAAACGGATGCGAAAGCTTCTCAAAGAGCAGTAAGTAACGTTGTAGGGTTAAAATGGAAATTCTTGTACTATAAATTTATGGGGAAAAATAGCCTTAAAACACAGAAAGGAGATCATCGCCATGCCGAGGTCAAAAATCTATTTTATCCTTTCCATGGTTTACCTGTTTTTTTCTTTTTTCTATCCACTTCAGAACATCAGCTACGCTTACGGACAAAGTAAAGGTGAAAGTCAACCGCCTTCTGACACAACTGCTGTAGGAAAACAACCTGTTATTGAGGAACCTCCGTGTAACCCTGAGACAAAATCGGTCGTCGAAGAGCAACCTTTCGTCTATAAACAGGGGGAAGCAGTTTTGCCGGACAAATGTCCGGGGCAGATAAATCCTATTCCTTCCCAAGATGCCGACAAACAGCAAGAGGAAAACGAACAGGACATCATGGAAAGCGCCCTCGAATTATTGAACGGTTCCCAGGATTACTGGGTAAAAGGTGATCTTGAAAATGCCCTCGATTTGCTGGATCAAGCATATACCCTCATCCTGGACACTGACGGGCATACCGAGATAGCCCGGCAGAAAGATGATTTACGTCTGTTAATAGCAAAACGGATTCTCGCCATTTACACCTCCATGCAAACGCACACTAACGGAAAACGCGGTGAAATACCACTTGTCATGAATGCGGATGTAGAAAAGGAAATTAGAAATTTTCAGACCGTAGAAAGGGATTTTTTCATCCAGTCATATAGGCGCTCCGGGTTATACCGTTCCATTATCTTGAAAGAGCTGAAAAAAGCGGGATTGCCCCAGGAACTTTCATGGCTCCCCCTTGTAGAAAGTGGTTTCAAGACTTGTGCCTTCTCACGCGCCCGGGCTCTCGGTATGTGGCAGTTTATCCCGTCAACGGGTTATAAGTATGGCCTGAACAGGGACGAATGGATAGATGAAAGAATGGATGTGGGAAAATCGACAAAAGCAGCCATCGCCTATCTTAAAGAACTGCATAGCATGTTTGGTGACTGGTTGACCGTCCTGGCTGCATACAATTGCGGGGAGGGTAGGGTGCTTAGAGTCATATCCAGACAACACCTGAATTATCTCGACCGCTTCTGGGATCTCTACAGCCGGCTCCCGAATGAAACGGCACGCTACGTCCCCCGTTTCCTGGCAACCCTGAATATCATAAAAGATCCCAAGAAGTATGGTATTGATTTGGCAAAAGACGAAGAATTGCCGGTTCCTTCCCCATATGAAACAGTAAAAACATCTAAACCAATGCGGTTACAGGATATTGCACTTCACCTTAACACCTCAGAAGAGTTGTTAAATACCCTCAATGCTGAACTGAGGCATAAAATTACCCCTGGCCGGGAATATGAGCTGAAAGTCCCCCTGGAGGTAGCGGAAAAATTCGCTCTGGTTGGTAATGAAATTCCCCGCTGGGAGAAACCCGCTCCTGTCTCTGCTTCTACCCGACCAGTTCTGATCAAACATCGCGTAAAACGAGGAGAGACGGTTTCTTATATTGCCCGAAGATACAAAACCTCTATCAGGGCGATCAGAGCCTACAATCATCTATCACATCGAGGAATTATTAGGGTAGGTCAATACTTAAACATACCTCGTAGCTCTCGCTATGCCAGGGTAAAGGCAGACCAACAACCTGACAACAAGGTCACCGAGGAGCTCACGAGATACAGGGTGAAAAAGGGTGATACACTCTCCTCCCTGGCGGGGCGTTTTGCTACCACTGTCTCCGAAATCAAAAAGATAAACAGGTTAAAAGGGAATATGCTCAAATCTGGTCAGATCATAACGGTTGTAAAGACCGTTGTGAGAACATATACCGTCAAAAAGGGGGATTGCCTGATTAAAATCGCCAGGGGAAATAATGTCGCCCTTGATGAACTTCTTGACCTTAATAACCTTGCCCGTAAAGATACCATTACCCCTGGCCAGATCATCATCGTGAAGTAACTCGTACCAATAGAAGGTAAGATAAGATGCCCTTTCTAAAGATGACATACTATGGCAACACACTGAATGCATGGCTTTGGGCCGTTATTGTGGCGATTGTTATCTTCGCGACCCTGAAGGTCTTGCAAAAAGTTATCATAAAGCACCTGGCCCCTTTTGCTGAAAAGACAGAGACTTTTTTTGACAACCTTGCCATAGACCTCCTTAAGAGTACAAAATTCTTCTTTTTCCTTTTTCTGTCTCTTTATGCAGGTTCACTCACCCTGTCACTGCCGGAAAGGGCAAGTTCTCTTCTCAGAAATGCGACCCTCATTGCTTTCTTTCTCCAGGCGGCAATCTGGGGAAATCATTGCCTCTCTTTTTTTCTCAATCGCTATAAGAGTCAAAAGTTAGCATTGGAACAGGATGCCGCCAGCGTGGCGACAATTACGGCGTTCGGTTTTATTGGTAGATTGTTCCTCTGGACAATTGTTCTCCTCCTTATCCTTGATAATCTCGGAGTGGACATTACATCTCTGATTGCCGGTCTCGGCATCGGCGGTATTGCTCTGGCGCTGGCTGCCCAGAATATCCTGGGAGACCTTTTTGCATCCCTCTCCATCATGCTGGATAAACCGTTTGTAATCGGGGACTTTATCATTGTAGATGAATATATGGGAAGCATCGAACAGATAGGTCTTAAAACCACGCACCTCCGCAGTCTTTCCGGTGAGCAGCTCATTATTTCCAATGCCGATCTTCTCAAGAGTCGCATCAGAAACTATAAAAGGATGTATGAACGTCGTGTGGTTTTCTCTCTTGGGGTCATTTACCAGACCCCCTATGACAAACTCAAAACCATCCCCGCTATGGTCAGGGAGATTATCGAAGCCCAGGAGCAGACACGATTCGATCGGGCTCATTTCAAGGAGTTCGGAAACTCATCATTAAATTTCGAGATCGTCTACTGGGTTAAGAACCCAGATTACAATGTTTACATGGATCTCCATCAGGCCATCAACATGGAAATCTTTCGCCGTTTTGAAGAAGAAGGGATCGTCTTTGCCTATCCCACACAGACCCTATACTTAAATAGGGAAGAATCCACTGAATGAAAATAATCTTTCCGAATCCCCCCCGGCCCCCTTTGGAAAAAGGGGGCCGGGGGAGGGGGCTTTCAGGGTGGTTAGAGGGAAGGGGGCTTTCTGTCTTTCAAGATGGAAAATAGTTCTTTTTCCCTGTTTTCCATACGCATTGCTTCATCTTCTCCGGTATCTTCATGATTGTACCCTAAAAGATGAAGAAGACCGTGGATCATGAGAAAATCCAGTTCATCGTCAAATTCGATAGCGGCCTGTCGGGCATCTCTAAGAGCTGTCTCCACTGAAATAACAATGTCACCAAGGATATGGGGATTAATGTCACCAAATTCACCTTCCCACATGGAAAACGAGATCACGTTAGTGGGATGGTCCCTGTTCAAAAAACGCCTGTTTATCTCCCTGATGCCCTCATCATCTACAAACAACAAGCTGACTTCTTTATCTCCACAATTGAGATTCTTCAGTACCCTATTCAGTACCCGACGCACCCGCCGTAGGTCTATATTTGTTTTTCTCTGCCGGTTTTTGATCAATATTGCCATTATATAATTTCCTGTTGCCGTTGTTACGGATAGCCGTGGTAGGATAATCAATACGGTGATGGAAGATACCGTGGAGAATTCTCATAAAGGTTTCGGCGATTTTATTTAAGTCACGCAGGGTCAATTCACACTCGTCAAGCTGACCATTTATAAAGACCTCTTCTATTCTTTCCCTGACGAGATGATTGATTCTCGAGGGAGTGGGATTTGACAGGGTTCGTGACGAGGCTTCCACAACATCACCCAGCAAAACAAGTCCCGCTTCCCTGGTTTGGGGTTTCGGTCCCGGGTACCGAAAATCGCTTTCTGAGAGCGATCTGATAGAGGGATCCCTGTCTTTTTTCGCCTTATCGTAAAAGTAATTGACGAGACTGCTTCCATGATGTTGTTTAATGGTATTTATAATTTCCGGTCCCAGCTTAAGATTATTTGCCAGTTCGCAGCCATCTTTAACATGGGAAATAACCACGAGACTACTCATTTTGGGTGACAGTTTGTCGTGTTTATTTTCTCCGTTTTGCTGATTTTCAATAAAGTATTGAGGTTTTTTTATCTTTCCAATGTCGTGATAGAAAGCGCTGACCTTGGCAAGAAGGGAATTGGCTCCGATGACATCGGCTGCTGCCTCCACCAGGGAAGCTACAATGATACTGTGGTGATAGGTCCCCGGAGCCTCCATAATCATCCGCTGGAATATAGGACGATTAAGATTGGCAAGTTCCAATAGTTTGATATCTGTCGTGTAGGGAAAAAGGGGATCAAAAAGGGGGGTAATGCCGGCGGCGATAATTCCGGCAATGATTCCTCCTGAGATACCCATGAAGAGTCTGATTATAGTATCCATCGAGGTAATACTGCCTGAAAGGAGGGAGAGGAAGACAATAGCCATACCGTTTATAGTTCCCAGGATAAGGCCGGTTCTGAAAAAAGCCGAGCGTTGTTTGTAATTTACAATGTTATAAGATGCGGCAACGCTTCCCAGGAACGAGAAGATGAACATGGTCATCCTACCATCAAAGAGGAAAGTGATAAGAAAAGACGAAAAGAGCGAGAAGATAAAGGCAATATTCCTATTGATAAAGATACCGCATAGCATGGCGCCGACGGCAAAAGGAATGGCAAAGAAACACGCCTCTGTAGGCAAAAAGGGAAACGCCCGGTTAATGGCCTCTGAGATGAAAATACCGCCTCTTACCAGGAAAATCTGAATAATAGCGGCAGCGCTTAGAAATAGTATGTCTACATTTGTTTTTTTCAGCCAGCCTCTGGCTAAATGGAAGAGGATGACGGCCATAAAGATGATCGTCAGGAAAATACCCCCCCAAATAGAGAGACTCGAAAATCTCTTCTCTCCTTCTATCTTATAAAAGGCCTCTAACTTGTCCAGGTCGCCACGACTGATCTTTTCTCCCTCACGCACAATCATCTCATTCTTTTGTATTTGAAAGTAAACAGGTTTCACACCTGCGATGGCGATCTGTTTTCTTTTTTCGGTGACGTCCTTATTAAAATTAAGATTTGGCTGGACCAGTCTTTTAGCTAAAGAAACAATAACCCTCTTGATCTCCCCCTGGTCACGATCAAAAACGATATTTGCCTTTTTTAGTAAGATAGCATCCGCATGCCTTATATGCCGGATTTTTAAAGCTCCTTTCCCTTCCAGGGCGCCGCCTACACCTAAAAAAGCTTCCCCGCTCTTCCCCCTTAGCTGGAAGAAGGGTATGGATTTGAGAGCTTTCTCTTTCCTTACCTCTGACAGGAAGACGTTTATTTCATTTTGCGCCCTAACATCCCTGATGATGATCCCCCTGTCCATGTCGCGTTTTAAAAAGGTTGCGTCGGTGATCAATCCGGTATCATAAACAGCGGTGATCAGTTTAGTGATTTTAGCCGCTATTTCAGGGGAAAATCTGTGTTTTCGGAAAACATTAAATTCCTCATCCGTAAGCGTTATTCCCAATACCCTTTCAAAATCTTTCCTTACCTCTGATGCAACATTAGTTGGTTTATCACCGCCAAAATTCTCTTTTCTTATCAGCAAAAAAGCATTATTCAGGTTTGTTCTCAACTGGGAAGCAATATCGTTGTCGTAGTCATAGATCGGCATGAGACCATGGAGAACTTCCATCTTTTTCTGTTCTGTAGAGGTACGGTCAAGAACGAGAAAATCACGATCGGCCTTTATGTATTTAGTGGCAATTGAGCCAACTTTATAATGGGGGTGAGTAAAGTGAATATGGGGTGTAAGTAGCAGGGATAGAATAAAGCTCAAACAAATACAGATGCCCCACCTTTGAAAAACAGTGTTCCTGGCAAATTCGGGGACGATTTTAATTCGATGCGCTGTTGTTTTAAAGATATTTAAGATATTGTTTTTGGTAACAATCAAATTCATTATGATTCCCTGTTTATATTTTTTCCCTTTTCCCGCCCTAAATGATTGTAAGCCCTTATCACATCCTGGACAAGGTGGTGTCTTACCACATCAATCTCCGAGAAATAGACAAATCCGATTCCCTCTATTTTCTTTAGAATTTTTTCCGCTTCCACAAGGCCGGATATTCTATCAGAGGGTAAATCAATCTGGGTAACATCACCCGTGATGACGGCCTTGGAACCAAATCCAAGCCTCGTTAGAAACATTTTCATCTGTTCCGAAGTTGTATTTTGGGCCTCGTCGAGAATAACGAAAGAATCATTCAATGTCCGCCCCCGCATGAAGGCAAGGGGGGCAACCTCGATAACTCCCTTCTGTATGAGGGCTGATGACCTGTTAAAATCAATCATATCAAAAAGGGCATCATACAGTGGCCTGAGATAGGGGTTAACCTTTTCGGAAAGGTCACCCGGCAGAAAACCAAGTTTTTCACCGGCCTCAACGGCGGGCCTTGTCAGGACAATTCGGTTCACCTTCTTTTCGAGGAGAGTAGATACAGCCATGGCCATGGCCAGATAAGTCTTCCCTGTCCCCGCCGGGCCAATCCCAAAAACCATATCACACTTTCTGATGGCATCAATATAGAGCTTTTGGGCGATACTCTTCGGTGTGATGGCTTGTTTTTTTGATGAGATAAAGACCGTATCCAGAAATATTTTCTCCAGGTCCGCCCCGCTGTTTTCGGAGAGTATCCTGTGGGCATAATCAATATCGGCGGGGTAGATGGGATATCCTTTTTCCATGATGGCATAGAGCTGGACAAGAAGGTTTTTCACCAGCACGACGGCGAGACTATCACCAGAAACAGAGAGGTCGTTTCCCCGTATACCTATCTTGACACGCTCTAATCTTTCGATGAGCTTTATGTTTCTGTCATGCTCACCGAGCAGGTTTTTGAGAATACCGTTGTCCGTAAAAGCAATCTTTTCAGCCGCAATATGCTCAGGTTTTTGTTTCAAGTATATCTTGAGCCTTTATATGAATAGCCTTAATAATTTTCGGGGAAATGATGGTATCATGCCAGTTTTTTGATTGCAAATATTTTTGGGCCATCCGGTTTATTTAACTCAATTCGCAACTGTTCAGGTAGCCACCAAGGCACTAAGACACGAAGGATAGATATGAGTTTTTCCACTTTGTCTGAAAAGGAAGAAGGCATTGCAAGAAAAATAGTAGATGCGGCATACACCGTACATAAAATACTTGGACCGGGTTTGCTTGAGAGAGTTTATGAAGTCTGTTTCTGTCATGAGCTTTCTAAACCTGGTAAGCGCCTTGGTTTTCTTATTAATTTTAATGTGTCCCTCATCAAGAAGGGTATTCAAAGAATAATTATATGATCTTAGTGTCTTGGTGTCTTAGTGGCTGAATAGTCACCTCAATTCAATAATTTTCATTTTCTGGTCAGGAATTACACTTTTATGTTACTCTGAAAGAATGAGCGCTGATACGTCCGGAAAGCCACCGCAACTGTAATCCTGCTCTTTTAGGAAAGATCTGTCTATATGATTCGAAAAATCGCGGGAATCCTTGCCGAAACAAAATCTATCCGGGGAATCCTTGAGCATCCGGCGGATCTCTCGGAATTCCGAGAACGTCCGACACCACTGTTGATTGCCGGACTGATCCTGATGGGATTCAGTTACCTTATCGGCTGGCCGGCTGTGACCGCCTTGAGCATTCTTGCCGTTTATTTGCACGAGCCCCTGATCGCCATCATCGGCTGTCCAACTACCTATGGTTTTTCCTGCGTGGTTTTTTTTATCGGCGCTTGGTTCGCCCGCGCCCCCCATTACATGGGGGTCGTGACAAGATATGCCATGGGGAAACTCTTTCTGAAACTCCTCCGAAAGGGACAGACATGAATATTGTTAATGCAGATGCTGCCGTAAAAAATCCGGTTTCCGGTTGGGATTTTTTTGATCGTTTATACTGCATTTCTCTACAAGAACGTGAAGATCGCCGCAAGTCGGCGCTCAAAGAATTTTCGAAAGTAGGACTGGATGATAGAGTTGAGTTCATGATTGATGAACGTCATCCGTACAATATCGAGCAAGGAGTGTACGAATCCCACATGATGTGCCTACGTAAAGGGTTGGAGACAGGTGCGAGAAATATCGTTGTTTTTGAAGACGATGTAGAATTTGACCGCTTTGATCCAGAACGATTGAGAAGTTGCACTGAATTTTTGAGACAACATACAGAATGGAAAGTTTTGTTTCTCGGAGCTTTAATTCGCTCCAGCCGTAAAACTACTAATCCGTGCGTACAGAAAGTTCATTACCAGAGTCTGAGCCATGCCTACGCTTTAAATCGGCATTATGCGGAAACTTTAGCATATGAGCCCTGGCAGGGTATTGTTAACGACACCCTCTTTCGGCCGCTGACTGATGATGTCTATGCAATTTATCCTATGTGCGCATTTCAAAAAAATTTTACCTCGGATAATTACAAGTATCCCACACTTGTGCTAATCCGACGCTTATTAGGCGGGCTTAATCGTATTCAAAAAGCAAATGAATTCTACCATCGGCACAAATTTGGTATTTATGCCGCGCATGTCATTGGTATTTTGCTTGTGCTGTTCGTTTTTTTCTATTGAATGAAGGTACTTAGCCTTTTCATATCCACCGTTACCGCCGTTCTCGGGAGACAGGGCAGGAATGGCTGTGAGAGCGATCTGCATCTGAATCATAGCTTCTTCACAGTTACCGATCCGCCTGGCTACCCTTTCAAAAATATTTTTCTCTATCATAACCCTCCTTCGGTTTTGTTAACCTTACCGAACAGGGAAAGGGGTTGATCAAAATCCTTTTCATTGCCCACCACAAGGGTAACAGTCCCTTCCTGAGAGAGGTACTTGAGGGCAACTCTTTTTATGTCGTCTGCGTTAACTTTTTCTATTTTATTACGGTATGTTACGAGATAATCTTCATGTAATTTATTATACTCCGTCATCAATTGCTGATAGGCGATCTGATCTGCCGAAAGGAAGGAAAAGATAAAGCTGTTGCCGATGGATTTTTTGGCCAAAGCCAGTTCGTTCCCGCTGACTCCGCTTTTTTTCACATCGAGAATAATGGATCGGATCAGAGACAGCACCTTTGCCGTTGATGCAGCCTTGGTCATCGCGTATGCCCCGAAGACACCATGGTTGCTTTTCCCCCTGTAGAAACTGCCGGCACTGTAAGCAAGACCCAGGTTATTTCTTATCTCCCCAAAGATACGGGAACGAAAACCGCCGCTACCCAGGATAAAGTCAAGAATCGTAAAGGGATAAAAATCGGGGGTGCCTTCTCCGGGAGCAAGGTAACCGTTGATGATAATAGATTGAGGTATATCCTTTGCCAGATAAAAGATACCCTCTCCATGATTCCCGCCGGGGGGAGGTATTTCATCATATTTTCCCGAAATATGCCATGCACCAAAATATTGATTAACCTTGGCGATGGCTTCTTCCTTTGAAATATCCCCGGAAACAGCCATCATTACATTTGCCGGGTAAAAAAATCTTTTATGAAATTGAATAAGATCGTCCCTGACAATGTTTTTTAAAGATGATAGGGAGGCGAGTCTTCCCCTTGGATTACCCTGGTAGAAAAGTCTGGAAAACTCCCGGAAGGTCAGCTTCTGGGGATCATCGGATATTCTTCTCAGTTCCTCTGTTTTTAGATTTTTCGCCAGCAGGAACCTGTTTTCTTCAAAGGTGGGATTCATCAAGATCCCGGAAAATATTTTAAGGCCCGCATCCACGTCTCCTCTGAGCACGGAAAGGGTGACCGATCCGGATTCCATACCCATGGAAACTTCAACTGAACCGGCGATCAAATCCAGCTCCTCATCAACAGCGCTGCCGGTCATGATATTTATCCCACCCGTTCTCATGACCGTGCCGGTTAATTCGGCAAGTCCCTCTTTGCCTTCCGGATCATACATGGAACCTGTCCTGATAATGGCAGATATATTCAGGATGGGAAGTTCATGGTCGGGAAAGATATGGAGGATAATCCCATTGTCAAGCGTCACCCTTTGGGCCTGGGGCAACTTGAAATGAAGGGGCGGATACCGAAGCCGGTCCGGATTGGTGAGGGGAAGGGGGGCCTGGCCGGAGGCATGAGTGACATAGATAAGAATTAATACAGTAAAGATAAGAGCGAGGCGAAATCTCAGAAATAATTCTACCTTAGAAAAACCGGTTTTGCCGGCCTTTTGGTTAGTGCGCTGCCTGTTGTTGTAAATTATCCTCTTCGCCATCTATGTCGTTATTGAGTTCTTTTCTCGAGGGTAGCCACTGTTCTGTTTTCCGGGTTCAGGTATTTCTTTGCTACCCTTATGATATCCTCCGGCGTGATCTTTTCAATGACATTTATATGCTCCGTCATGTAGCGGAAGTCACCCACTATACTTTCATAATATGAAAGGGTACTGGCAAGTTCGGAATTGGAATTGAGACCCCTGATAAGATCAGCCTTTAGACGATTTTTTATCTTTTTCATCTCCCTTTCAGACACAGGTTCCTTTTTGAGTTTTTCAATTTCCGCATAGATGGATTTTTCCAGCTCGGCATTTGTATGGGGATAACGAGGTGCGGCGAAGATCGTAAAGAGATTCGGGTATCTTGCCCCCGGCATGCCATTTGCCGTCTGGGCAGACTCCGCAATGCCATCCTCTTCCACAAGCCTCTTATAGAGTCTTGACGTCCTACCCCTCGAAAGAAGGTAATCAATGACATCAAAGACATAGTCATCAAAAGAGGGTAGGGTAGGCTTATGGTACCCGATAATCAATCTCGGGTTTGCCTCGAACAGCAATTCAACCCTTCGCTCTCCCGTTTGGGAAGGTTCTTCCGTGACAGGTGAAGTGTGTATCTTTTGGGATGGGATACGCTCAAAGTATTTCCTGATAATTTTGAGGGTGGCCGCCGGGACGATGTCTCCCACTACGGCGATAACTGTATTGTTGGGGGCGTGGTATCTTCTGAAAAATTCTTCCGTATAGTCATAGCTCAGAAAGCGCATGTCCGATGGCCAGCCCAGGATCGGGCGACCGTAGGGGTGGGCATGAAAAGCAGCGGCAAAGAATTGTTCCAGGAGTTTCCCATCGGGATCGGATTCTACCCTCTGTCGTCTTTCTTCCATAATCACGTCCCGTTCCGTATAGAATTCCCTGAAGACCGGATTAGTCATACGGTCAGCCTCGATCCTTGCCCAGAGTTCAATCTTATTGGCGGGAAGAGAGACCTGGTAGGTAGTCAGGTCCTGACCTGTGGATGCGTTTATATCCACTCCCCCGTTCTCCGTATACAGCCGGTCAATCTCGTTCGCCAGGATCAACGGCTTGTGTTTCTTGTGGAGTATCTCCAATTGGTGTGTCAATACGGTGATCCTCTTTGTGTCAGTGTTTTCACCTTTCATCTTTTCCCGATCAAGGGCATTCCCGATCATAGCGATCTTATCAAGGGTCTTTTTCTCTCT
>Ga0210051_1005847_pt1 | contig 11680 bp, 9 predicted proteins | sample CryGey092014_all_FD_185464 | JGI IMG/M metagenome (GOLD analysis project Ga0210051, IMG submission 185464) | Groundwater microbial communities from aquifer - Crystal Geyser CG23_combo_of_CG06-09_8/20/14_all (SPAdes) (version 2) | ecosystem: Environmental > Aquatic > Deep subsurface > Groundwater ...
AAAAGGAATTTCGAATGATGAAGTTGAACTGCTTATTGCTTTAACTTCGAAATTCATTATTTCTTGTTCATTATTCGTTATTCAATTATCGTTAACATGTTAGCGCTAACAAGAATCTAAGAGCCTAAAGGGATTTTCTTTGCTCCTTTATTCATTTCTCAATAATTATGTTATCCCTTCGGGATTTATTTTTCTCAATCCCGAAAGGATGAAATTATTATGATAACACCTGAGAAGAGCAGAACTAAATGCCGAAGGCATGACATTATTAAAATGCTTAATCAATCGAACAATTAAACAATTAACTGTGAATCAAAACAGAAATTGATATTTTTAGGTTGACACCTCTTAGAATACTATTCTGTGTGCCGCGTGTAATATAAAGATGACTTTTTGCCTCATGTAAGGGAAGAAGAAGCGCCGTAGCGATGATATCCACGAGATTCATCTTAGGCAGAACCTCAATCGTAAACGGATTAAAAAAATCAAGTAAGATTACGATCGCGAACAAGATAAAGCGTTTGCACGTATCTTGCTTATTTCCTTATTATTTCGATTCACTCACAAAGCTTCGCTAAAAATTTGTGATATAATTTCCTGAAAAAGTTAATTTCTGTTAAGTGTAATTGTAAAAGTGGTTTTTTCTTCTTCACCGGAAACGAATGAAATTTTTCCTTTGAGGTATTGTTCAACTAAAAGTTTAACGCTGTAAGTTCCGATGCCCCTTCCTTTAGACGCTTTTGTGCTAAAGGAACGTTGGAACATTTGTAATTGGACGCTCATCGGCATTACGCTATTATTCCATACATGAATAAAAATTTCTTTTTCGGAAACTGCTGCACTTACTTTTACTTCATCTCCCTCTTTTGAGGCTTCCAACGCATTTTTAATTAAATTTCCGATTGAGCGGACAAGCAGCGTTTCATCTGATTGAAAAGTAATATCGTTTTCCATTAAAGTGGTAGTAATATTTTTATTTTTCGCAACATCGTGCCCCTTATACAAAACTCCGGCAGCATTTAAAATTTTGTTAAGGGAAAGGGGTTTGATTTCTGGTGTTAATAAACCGGATTCAGCGCTTAGTAGTTGGCGCTGTGCTTGGATTTCACTGATAAGTTGAGAAGAAACTTTTGGAAGCGTATCGGATATTTCAATTAATTCGTCTCCTTCAGATTCAGGAAGCAAACTGATTAATCCATCCAGAGCGCCGGCAGTATTTAGTACATCATGGAAGAAAATTCTTTCTAACGCGTACCGTCTTTTTTCACCGGCGATATCTTTAATCGTAAAGAGTGTGAACGGCTTCCCCTCAATATTAATAACGGAAGTGTGAACGCGAAGGTCAAGGGACTCTTCAACTTTATCTTTATTCCTCGTTATTCGACATTCTTCGATAGTTGCTTCTTTCGTGTTATTAGTCCGAACTATGGCTTTCACCGCCCCGCATTCCTTACAAAATTTTGATGTTCCGCACCCGGCAGGCATCTCATGCGCATGAATGCAGTCAATTGCCTCACCCGGTCTCATTCCATAAACGCATGGTCTTAGTTCTTCGGGGACATATTCAACAGCTTTCGAATTAAAGGCTACAAGCTGCCGGTTTTGGTTTAGGATTAAAGCTAAATCAGGAAATCCTTCCAACAATTCCAACACGGTAGGATTCCTTTCGATAATTTGTCTTTCAAGCAAAATATTTTCTTCCGTTGTACGAAGAGGGGAAGCAAAATAGCTTTCTACGGTTTCTGTACTCATGATTTACTTCAGTTTATAAATTTAAAAGTCATCGGTCATTAGTATTTTTCTTGTTCATTCCTAATTCGTAATTCCTAATTCCTAATTTTTTCCAACTATTTCAGCAAGAGGAGTTTCTTACCACTGCTAAAATTGCCTGCCTTTAAAATATAGAAATAAATACCGCTTGTCAAATTATTGCCGTTGAGCTTTACTTGATGCATCCCGGCTTCGTTTTCTTCGTTCATCAATATGGCAACTTCCTTGCCGAGCACATCAAATATTTTTAGCGAAACGAATCCTTTAATCGGTACCCGGTAGGAAATTATTGTTTCGGGATTAAATGGATTTGGGTAGTTTTGATAAAGCTCGAATTTATCCGCCGGTACTATTTCATCTTCAATTCCTACAGCTACCGAGGAATTCTTCAAAATAAAATTATTCGGGTCAAATTGCACTGCACTTACAATGCCGCTAACTTCAAATAAAAATGATTGTGAAAGTTGATCACTAAAAACAGTGATCAATGTATCGCCGGCTGAAGTTTTAATGTTGATCTGTACCGGCATAGTGAAAAAAGAGGGAGTGCTGTTTTTCAATTGATTGATCGAGATATTGAGTGAAGAAGTTCCGTTTCCGGTAGGAACGGCATTCCACTTTACTGTATACGTAGGGAAATTCTCTCCGTAAATCCATTCCTTGAAAAAATAATCGAGCGAAGAACCGTAGACACTTTCAGCAACACCTTGAAAATCTTCCGTTGTTGCAACATTATAAGCATACCTCGGATCATCTAAATAATTCCTCAAAATCGTAAAAAATTTCTCATCCCCCACAAGTCCTCTCAGCATATGAAGGACAATTCCCCCTTTTTCATAGGAACGGTTTCCGTCAAATATTTCATCTACGCTGCTGATATTTTTTACATAGATAGATCCTTTAGCTAATTTTGCTCTTCCCATACTGGAAGAAGTGTAAGCATCGTAGGCAAATTTCCCATTTACCGCTTCAACATAAACAGCCTCGCAAAAAGTGGCGAAGCCTTCATTCAGCCAAATGTTTTGCCAATCTTTACAGGTAACTTTATCGCCAAACCATTGATGTGCAAGTTCGTGAGAAATAAGATCAATGGAAAAATTTCCGCCGCCGATCGAAGTAACCGTTTGATGTTCCATTCCGCCGCCCCAGCCGAATTGTGCGTGTCCATATTTTTCTTTGATGTATGGGTACAAACCGAATTTATCCGAAAAGACTTGAAGCATGTTTGTCGTTTGACCAAGATTCGTTTTGTTTTGGTTTAGGTACTCAGGATAAATATAATGGATCACAGACATGGAATCTTTCTTCGAGTAATTGAAATACTGCTGGTATTCGTCATAATTCGAAATTGCCATTGAGATTAAATATTGTGCAATCGGATAACGTTCTTCCCACTTCCAGGTTTTTGTACCGTCTCCATTGTTTATAACCCCGGTTAATTTACCGTTCGAAATTGCTTTTAAAGATGAGTCGCATCGAATCCAAATATCAGCGGAATCTGCTTTATCTGCCGGTGTATCTTTGCATGGCCACCAGTCGCTTGCCCCATATGGCTCGCTTAACGTGGCGATGATAGGAAAGCCGTTATGGTAACTAGTTTGATAACTGCCAAAACCGCTTGAACCCGGAGCGCCGTGATAATAAACATTGAACGAAAATATTTCATTTAAAAAATAAGATTTATCTAGTTGAACTGTAATGATATTACTTAAATGTTGAAATGAAACTTTGCTGCCGGCAAGAAAGATAGAATCAACCGTCAGCGTGTTTTGAAGATCAAGTTTGACCGACGTGAGATTGTTCATAAGACTTTTAGCTGCAACAGTAACTTCACCGGAAATAAATTTTGGAGTGTGCGTAACGAATACATTCAATTTATAATATTGAACATCAAAATTTGGATCGCCCGGGTAAGTTACTTTTGAAAGGTTCAACTTTCTTTCGAACGCTTTCCTTTCAGATTGAATAAGTTCACTTCTTGCATCCTGCGCAAACGATATTGCGGTTAAAAGTAGAAAAGAAAAGAGCAAGAACGTTTTCATAATTTCCTCATGACATTATTAAAGTACATTTATATAAAATTTTTCTTAAATAGTTATAGAATCAAACTTAACTGACATACCAATTTGATATTGTAACAAATCGGTTTTTGATCTTGATGGAAACAGTGTTATGGTTCCCTCCGAATTACCAATTATCGAGCCTTTTGTAAGGTATTCAGCTTCTGTTCCCTTTAAATAGCGGACTTTGAAATCAAGAAACATTGTTTGCAAATCTGATGGGTCATTTGGGTTGTGTTCATAGACTTTAACCATAAGTCCTCCACCGAATCCAAAGCTCCATGCAAAATCGCTTATGTTTGTTGAACTTGAAATCTCTCTATCTTCGCATTCATCGGTTACTGTTGATTGGGTAAAAAGAAAATTCCCGCCGAACAACAGATCGAAATACGGTCTTATTGATTCCCCGTTTGTAGTCAATTGAAAAAGAACGTGAAAATTAATCAGTTGATTTAACCTGCTTAACTTAACCGTTACACCGCTTAAAGGGACATCTAAATTTTCGCCGCCGTATGCGATATAACCTAAATCCAAACCGAATCCAAAAGGCGTATTACCATTCTCAAAATAGTAAATCCCTTCTCCGCCTAACCCAATACCGGAATTTCTCACGTTTTTGCTAAACTCATTTTGAGGAACTGCAAGGATAAGGTTGAGTCCGAAATTTTGCGCAGAAAAAGTTTTTTGTGCAAAAAGCAGAATGAAGATGAGTGCAACCAGCCATGTTGTTTTCATATTCATTTTCCTCCTTAACTTTTCAGTACTTAATTTCATAAAAATTACTTAGTTTCCTTACGTTCTAATATGAAAAACACAAACTCAATGCCGGAAGCAAAAATAAGGAAAATTAACCTTGGGTGAAATAATATTTTGGACGCTCGTTAGGATAATGATTATCATTCCGACCATCTATATTATGCGAAATTATCTTGATTATTCCGTCTGGTGGAGCGCTTCCTTTTTATTGATGTATGGAGTGGTGCTGCATCCTGCTATTGTGCAGTTCAGATATTTCTTGGAAAAGAACAAAGATGTTCTGGAATCAAGTCTCTGCTCAAGCTGCGAACATTTTGATAAAAGCGCTGTGCTTTGTATGAAACACGATGAACATCCGACAGAAAATTATTTGCCCTGCGATGGAATTGACTGGTCGCCCAAAAGCAAGGGAAACGGGGTTGAAAATATTTCGGAATAGTAGAGAGGATGTTTTAAGTCGTGAGTAAAAAGTGGAAAGTGGAAAGGAGAAAGTGGACACTGTCATGTTTCTACAATTTGGAGTGAATAATTTTCCCCCAATGCTCTGAAACCAAAAAAAGAATCAGGCATCACACTTACCAAGTAAAACAAAAAAAAGGAAAATAAAATGAGCGCTTTATTAGTAGAAGGAACAGACAGTAACTTTGATGCAGAAGTCTTAAAATCAGATTTGCCGGTATTAGTAGATTTTTGGGCACCCTGGTGTGGACCTTGCAGAATGGTCGGTCCAATCGTTGAACAATTAGCCACGGAGCTTCAAGGCAAGTTAAAAGTTGTAAAAGTAAACACTGACGAAAATCAATCAATTGCCGTTCGTTATGGAATTAGAAGTATCCCGACTCTCGGCATTTTCAAAGATGGAAAAGTTGTTGATTCAGTTATCGGTGCTGTTCCAAAACAATACTTACAAGAAAAAGTTCAACCGTTTTTATCGGTTAATTAATTGTGTAAAGCCGGATAGGCTCTTAGATTCTTGTTAGCGCTAACATGTTAACGATAATTGAATAACGAATAATGAACAAGAAATAATGAATTTCGAAGTTAAAGCAATAAGCAGTTCAACTTCATCATTCGAAATTCCTTTTTCGATATTCATTATTTCCTTTAGCTTTTTTCCCAAGCATGGTCTTGGGAAAAACGTAGGCCCTTAGAGAACCGTTTGTAATTACATGTACGTTAATTGAACAGAGAATAATGAGCAAGGAATAATGAATGTCGAAGTGAATGCAAGTCGTATTATAACTTCATCATTCAAAATTCCTTGTTTGATATTCATTGTGCATTTTTCCCTTCCCGTCGGTTTCTCTGCCGGCAATATAGCGGGCAGGTAGTTTTTTCTTGAGCAAAGTTTTGTGAAAGATGTAGTTCCTTTTTCATCCTTTAGAACTATTGATTCACTTTATCTCCGTTTGTAGTTTATAATTGAATTTGAAGTTTAAACTTCAAAAAAGATATTAATACAATAATAAAGGAGAACAAAAATGAAAGGCAATGAAAAATTACTAACAGTATTGAATTCGCTCTTGGCAGATGAACTTACTGCTATAAACCAGTACATGGTACATTCTGAAATGTGCGAAAACTGGGGTTACAATAAACTTCACTTGGATATCAGGAAACAGGCAATGGATGAGATGCGCCATGCCGAATGGCTTATCGAACGAATCATTTTTTTCGATAGCGCTCCAACAGTATCTAAACTCAATACAATAAAAATCGGGAAAACTGTTTCAGAAATGATCGGGAATGACAATAACGATGAGCTTGACGCTATTCGCTCTTATAATGATGCAATCAAACTTGCTCGCCAGGTTGATGACCAAGGCACAGTTGACCTGCTGACCATGATTCTTAAAATGGAAGAAGGACACGTTGATTGGGCAGAAATACAGCGCGCGCAGATTGACCAAATGGGAATTGAAAATTATCTAGCTAATCAATCAAAAGGCGTGACAACCTGATTTTGCAAGGTGATTTCAAGATCAATAGACAGTTGCAATAAAAAAATAATAACAGGACAGAGTCAAGAAATGCTATAATGATTTTTCTTTTAGAAAAATATTATGGATTGAAGAGACACGTTAAGTCATAAAATTAAAGGTACGTAAAATGAAAAATCTATCATCAAGCACAATCACCACAGAAGATGGAACAGTAATTTACTTCAAGGATTGGGGCTCGGGACAACCGGTCGTATTCTGTCACGGCTGGCCGCTCAATTCTGATGCATGGGAAAGCCAGATGGTCTATCTGGCATCCAACGGTTATCGCTGTGTTGCGCATGATCGCCGTGGGCACGGTCGTTCGAGCCAGCCATGGAACGGTAACGATATGGACACTTACGCCGATGATCTTTCGGAACTCATCGAAACACTCGACCTAAACGGAATCACCATGATAGGTCACTCGACCGGCGGTGGAGAAGTTGCCCGCTATATCGGGCGCCACGGCACTAAGCGTGTCGCCAAGGTTGTGCTTATAGGTTCAGTAACCCCGCTGATGCTAAAGACTGAAGCCAATCCCGGTGGCTTGCCAATCAAAATATTCGATGACATCCGTGCAGGTGTCACCGCCGATCGTTCACAGTTCTTCAAAGACCTCACGACGCCATTCTACGGTGCTAATAGACCGGGCACGAAAGTCAGTCAAGGTGTCCGTGATGCGTTCTGGTTTCAGGGTATGCAAGGCGGTCTTAAGAATGAACTCGACAGCATCAAGGCGTTTTCCGAGACGGACTTCACCGAAGATTTAAAGAAATTTGACGTACCGACATTAATCATTCACGGCGATGACGATCAGATCGTACCAATCGGCGCTTCGGCTCACGCATCGGTAAAACTCATTAAGAACGCGACTCTGAAAATTTATCCTGGTGGTCCGCATGGACTGGCAGACACGCATAAAGACAAGCTCAATGCCGACTTACTGGAATTCCTTAAATCATGATCTGCCAATATTGGTGTTGTTAACAAACAGAATAACGTCGGTGATTAAATGGTAATTAAAAAATAATTATTAGCTAAGGAGTTATATAGAATGAACAACGAACAAAACATTCTTTTTAAGTTGATGGGCGCCTGCATTATTTTCATAATTGTGTTTGCCCCTTCAGTCGCTTTTACACAGCAAGGCAAAATCATTTCCAGTTATGGTCCGACTAATCAGACTGAAACTTTCGATCAAATTAAAAGAGCGCGTATGGCTGTTAAATCCGAGCGCGCAAAACAACATTTGGAAATGCTAAACTCACGTTATGATCTTTCTAAGAAGACTACGGTTGAACTTATCATGTCTGGAGGAAAACCTATTCCAATAGGACCGACAGCCAACCTTCGCGGAGTAACATGGGAACAGCTAAATAAAATGACTCCGGAACAAATCAAAGAGAAGGGAATTTTTCCATACAAACCCTTACCGTTTCCTGATCATGCGGAAGGAGGAATGCTCTTCCCGGTGATGATCACAAAACTTCTCTCACGATTAGTTCGCTTTGATTTGGATTTCGATCTACCCGAACATATTCTTCCTGACCCGGCTCCGGCAATTTACTTGACAACCCGTCCCGACCTTGGTGACATAGCAAAAGGACGGCTGATCACAATAGACAATTACTATGAAATTTTTAACGGAATTCTAAATCCAAAACAACTTGAAGGTTTACGCCTACTGGTTACCCAATTTCCCCAACAACAATTTAACGCTACGGAAGACAGACGAACTGACAATCACGATGGTATGTTGGGCGTAACATGTTTTGATTGTCATGCTAACGGTCATAGCAATGGAGCAACCCATCTTGTTGGAGATATCCGACCGCAAGAATTTAGACATCGTATTGAAACGCCAACATTGCGGGGAGTCAATATCCAACGCTTGTTCGGTTCGCAGCGTGCTATGAAGACTGTGGAAGATTTCACCGAGTTTGAACAGCGCGCCGCTTATTTTGATGGAGACCATGTTATGGCGGCTAAAAAAGGTGTGAATGTTTTAGAGAGAGGCTCGCAAGTACATTTCATGGCGGAATTTATGGCGATCCTTGATTTTCCTCCGGCGCCGAAACTAAATATTTACGGCAAACTTGATCAGACCAAAGCTACTCCGAGTGAACTACGCGGTGAAGCGCTTTTTAATGGTAAAGCTCAGTGCGCATCTTGTCATCCCGAACCTTACTATACTGATAACAGTATGCATGACCTGAAGGCTGAGCGTTTTTATAAACAGGAACTAGCAAACGGAATGATGATGGCACACGATGGAAACATTAAAACATTCCCGTTGAGAGGAATCAAAGATTCTCCACCTTATATGCACGACGGAAGGTGTTTTACCCTTGAGGATATAGTGGAATATTTCAATCTGATTCAACAGCTTGATTTGAAATCCGAGGAGAAAAAAGATCTTGTTGCTTTCATGCGCGCTTTATAGAAAAAGATATTTCAGAAATAATTGTAATGGAACAAATTGAATGAAGACTTCAGACCTATTTATTAAATTATTGGAAAATGAAGGGGTGAAATATATTTTCGGAATACCCGGCGAAGAAAACCTTGACTTCCTAAATTCGCTGAAGAATTCAAAAATAAAATTAATTCTTACACGGCATGAACAAGGCGCCGGATTTATGGCAGCCACTTATGGAAGATTAACGGGTAACCCGGGCGTCTGTTTATCGACTTTAGGTCCCGGCGCAACAAACTTAGTTACCCCTGCAGCTTATGCACTATTGGGCGGTATGCCAATGGTAATGATTACAGGACAGAAGCCAATTAAAAAAAGTAAACAAGGAAAATTTCAAGTAGTAGATATTGTTAATATGATGCGCCCCTTAACCAAATACACACATAGAATTGTTGATGGGAATAATCTTCCTTCTGTTGTGCGGGAGGCATTTAGAACAGCAGAACAAGAAAGACCCGGAGCTGTACATATTGAATTACCGGAAGATATTGCATCGGAGGAAGTTGACTTTAGATTTTTCGACATTCATCCGATCCAAAGACCAATTGCTGATAATAAAGCGATTGAGCAAGCTTCAGAAATAATAAAAAAATCTAAGCTGCCGCTGTTACTTATCGGTGCTGGAGCCAATAGAGAAATAACTTCCGGCTCTCTATTAAAATTTATTGAAAAGACGGGGATCTATTTTTTCAACACACAAATGGGAAAGGGAGTAATTGATGAAAGGCATCCCTTGTTTTTAGGTACGGCAGCATTGTCCGCTGATGATTTTGTTCACTGTGCTATTGAGAAAGCCGATTTAATAATTAACGTAGGACACGATGTAGTTGAAAAACCTCCTTTTTTTATGGAAGAAGGAAAGACAAAAGTAATCCACATTAATTTTTTCCCGGCAGAAGTTGATGATGTTTATTTCCCTCAATCAGAAATAGTCGGGGATATTGCAACTTCCATAAATAAATTAACCGACATGCTTTCTAAACAATCGCATTGGGATTTCTCTTTCTATGGCAGAGTCAAAAAGGAAGTCGATTTACATCTCACAAAATATTTTGAAGATAACAGATTCCCGGTCTTGCCACAAAGAATTGTAAAGGGTGTAAGAGATACCATGCCCGCAGATGGCATAGTTACTCTTGATAATGGAATATATAAAATCTGGTTTGCAAGAAATTATCAGACGTATCAGCCCAACACACTTTTATTGGACAATGCTCTCGCGGCAATGGGAGCCGGTCTTCCTTCCGCAATTGCAGCTAAAATTGTTTATCCAAATAAAAAAGTGCTTGCGGTTTGTGGTGATGGCGGCTTTATGATGAATTCTCAAGAGTTAGAAACAGCAGTAAGGTTAAAATTAAATTTAGTGGTAATCATTCTAAATGATGGTTCTTACGGAATGATTGAACTGGCACAAGAGAGATTAGGTTTCGAAAATTTTGGACTAACTTTTGGAAATCCCGACTTCGTAAAATACGCTGAAAGTTATGGAGCGTATGGTCATAGAATAACTACGACTGAACACTTGAATGCTAAACTTGATGAATGCCTAAATACAAACGGCGTTCACGTTATTGATATTCCTGTTGATTATTCACTTAACTATACAATCCTGCATAAAGAAATTAAAGAAAAAACATGTACTCTTTGATAAATAAATAAATTGATGCAATTGGTAATAAATTGAGTTCAATTTGCATCGGATGCCCCATCAACAAAAACAATCTACGTCAAATAATTTCCTCACCCAAAAGATGTAGTTCCTTTTTCATCCCTTTGTACTATTTACCCGGCTTTCATTTCTTTCTATGTTTATACGGTGAATAATAAACTAATACAGGTCTTACAAATTCACAGTAAAAAATTATAAACATAAAAAGAGGTTTCCATGAAACATTTAAATCTTACAGTAACTTCGAGTATTATGAGACTGCTTATTCGGTCGCTTCAATTTTCAGTTGTAATTATTGCACTCACAGCACTAATGAGCCTACAAACAAATGCGCAAGTAACCTTAAAACTTGGCGGCGGTATTGGTGTTATGAGTCCGGCTTCAGACCTTAGTGGTTCAACCATCGAATATTATAACGGTTCCAAATATGGACTTAGTAGTGGTCTTAACATTCATGGAAAGGCAAAGATTGGATTTGCCGGATTTAATCTCGCAGGTGAAATTGATTACTCATCGTTAAGTAACACAGGAAATTCTGAACCAGGACTGGGAAGAGTAGATATATCGCAAAAGATTGTGTCGTTGAAAATTGGACCTGAATTTCGTCTTAGCTTACCTTTGGTACCCGTTACTCCGTATCTCGGTTTAAACGTCGCAATGAATTCGTTCAGCGGCGAGACAACGTTTCAAGGAGTTTCGAAAGTTCCGAGCGCAACGTATAGCGTACAAAGCGCAACGCGGTTTGGCGTAGGATTCTGTGCGGGAACGGAAGTGAGCGTAGGTCCTTTGCTATCACTCGATTTTAATCTCTCGTACAACTTGATGAATCTCTCCGGCAAAGAATGGAACGATGTCTATCCGGGAAAAGACCAACGCATTGATTCATATCTTTCATTGAATGATGAACGTGACCCTCAATACTCTGGGAACGATGAACATTTCATTTCAAAAGCACGAAGTATTAGTT
>Ga0210051_1005849_pt1 | contig 11678 bp, 10 predicted proteins | sample CryGey092014_all_FD_185464 | JGI IMG/M metagenome (GOLD analysis project Ga0210051, IMG submission 185464) | Groundwater microbial communities from aquifer - Crystal Geyser CG23_combo_of_CG06-09_8/20/14_all (SPAdes) (version 2) | ecosystem: Environmental > Aquatic > Deep subsurface > Groundwater...
ATAATTTAAGTATTCATTGTGAGCTTTGTTATAAAGAAAATCCCATTCGGAAAGAAGATTGTGTTCTTGGGGTCGTGTCCAGTAATACGAATAAGCGAAGGTTTCTACCCCTGTTCCCAAGATGGGATATTTTTTGCCTAAGGCGATGGCTCCTTTCCAAACAACCTTGCGGATATCTTCAGAGGTACTAATTTTTGGATATATGGCGGGCTTTTCTAAATTTATATTAGGTGAATCAAATTGAGTTAGTTGGGAAAGGTTAAAAAGGCTTATCGATTTTATGGGAGGGGTGAAAAAGAAGGTTAAGAGTGAGAAGGAGATAGTGGTTATCAGAAATGGTTTTAACAACTGTTTTCTGTTTTTGAGGAGGATGAAAGTTATTAGCCAGAAAAAAGGATAGGTGATGATTAGGGCGAGAAATCCGGAGCGAGAGCCGGTAAAAAGAAGGCAGGTATAAAGGATAATAGATAATAGGTAATAGATAATAGATATTTTTTTAGAATTTTTAGCTAGGGAATTAAGAAAACCGACGATGGGAAGAAAAATTAAACAGTCAATCCAAGCGGCTAACCAATTTGGTTGTCCTAAGGTAGAGAAAACACGTGTTTTAACGTCCTGAACCCAATATTGATCGTCAATGCCGAAATGTTCTAAAATTCCATAACTGCAAACAAGGAAGGCGGCAGCGGTGAGAGCGGTTAAACAGCGATGAATAAATTTGGGGTGGGCTTGATTAATATTACTGGTGAAGGCGAAGTAGAGAATAAGATAGGTGATGATTGAAAGTAGTCCGCCGTTAAGCCGAGTGTAGTATCCAAAAATAGAAGTATGAAGGTCAATTGAGTAAATAGTGGCCGCAATTTGTGACCCTAAAAAAAGAAGCAGCGGCCAAAAAAGAGGTGTTTTTTGAAAAATGATTTTTTTTTGAAGAATTATCTTAATGATCCAGGCAGATAAAATGACTGTTGCCAGTCCGTAAGTGAGGAGCATTTTGTTAAATTCAAAGAGCTCGTAGTTAACAGTGGTTAAAAATAAGGGAGTCAGAAAAAAGAGTAGATAAAAGGAACTCTCGATTATCTTTTGGGCAAGAGAGCCAATTTTTTTAGGCATTTCGATTTTTTTTGGTGGAGTCTGTTGGACAAAGTTAGAACTTATTATGAGCGAAATCCCGATTGATTGCCGCGCTTCGCGCGGCAGAACCGAAACTTTTCCGCCCTCGCTTTCGCCGCTTCTTTTTTCGCCAACGCAATTTTTCGTGCCAACGAAGTTGGCGCGCCACCTTATTTTCTTTGAAAAATAAACTGAACTACTTCTGCTCCCTCTGGAATATTAACCTCTCTAATATCGCTTATCAATCCCTTTTCTTTTGCTTGCTCGGGAGTACGGGTATCCGCCTCAAGAAACATCTTTTCTATTTCTTCTTGCGTGTATTGACTTTGTTCGGCAATAATATCGGCAATCAATTTCTGGTCTCTTTGAATCATTTTTAATTTTTCTTTTATATTCTTTTCTTCAAATCGTGCTTTATCTATATCAAACCCTACTCCGTGAAAAAGAAAAGATGAATTTTTAACTGCGTATCTCGTTTTACCAGCAAGAAAAATTACATTAGCAATTGAATCTACGATCCCAATATTATGAGTAGTTAGATTTATCGGCAACGATTTAAGGAAATTGTAAATGGTTATACCATTCATGACGCTTCCACCCGGACTAGACAAAAGAAGATAAAAATCTTTTATTCCTTGATTTAGTCTTTGGGCAAAAATTCCCATTAAGTTTTCGGCCGTATTTTGGTTTACTTCGGCTGAAAAACTAATAAAAAGTGGTTTTGATATATTGTTTTCCATAAAATTATTTATTCAATCTGTTTATCTCATTTTTAATTTCATCAATAACTTCGGGATTATGAATTATCTTATTTTTACCTTCGGTTATTGAAATAATATAAAATACTCTGCCGCCATATTTTGCTGTAAATTTTTCATGCGTCTTTTTCTGCTGTTCTCTCTCGTTGATTATTTGCGTAATATATTCGTAGCCCGCTGGTTTTATTTGAAGACCAATATATTTTTCGTGAACTTTAATAAAATAATCAACATTATATCCTCTATCCCATTCGTCGGGGGCGGACTCGATTTTAACTCCAAGAATTTTTTCAAGCTATCCGTAAATTGTTTGAATTTCTGACTGATAACCGTCGAAGGTTCTATTTATTACCAAATTGTATATGAAATTTATACAATCTTCTTCGGTAACATCTTCTATTTCGGCTTTACAAACATCAGTAACCTTAATAAATAAAGTTTTCCCGAGTTGCTCGAGATGCTGTTTCGAATAGGCTTTGTCTAAATAAAATTTTTCCCACTCTTTTAGTGTTTTTGGGGCACATTTTCTAATTAACTCTGCAACAGGACCAACTTTACTTTTTCTGGTTAGTCCCCATCGCATATTCGCTTGATTTAATATCCATTCTTTTGCCATATTATTTTGTTAGATTTAGAAATTTTATTTTGTATTTATAATTAGAATTATTATCAACATCGACAAGTTGATTTTTTATCAAATGAGCATTTATAAATGTTTTATTTTTTAAGTACAGATAGCAAAGCAGATTGTTTTCTTGATCATATTTTAGTGAATCAAACTTAATAAAAACTCTTTGATTTTTCAATTTTTTTTGTAGAAATTCCATTGCTTTACTAAACATTTCTTTTCTTATCCTGACACCAATTAGTTTAATCATTAAATCATTATTTAGTAAAATTTTTTCCGGGTTTATAACCTGTTTTACAGAATATAAATCGATTCTTTCGCTATTCGTAGAGTCAATTTTCGAGCCAAATTTTAATTTTTTAGGGTCAATCTTTCTACTAAATTTTATTGAATCCTTAAAAATATACGGCAGTTTTAAGATTTCATTTTTAAAATCTGTGATTTCATTTTTCTGTTCTACAATTTCAAAATTTACATCCTTAAACAAACCTTCTTTATCTGCTCCAATTTTTTCTTTTATTATCGGCAAAAACTTCTTATTTATTTCAAAGCCAACAGAATTGCGGTCTAAATTTTTTGCCGCAAGAGTGGTTGTGCCGCTCCCTAAAAATGGGTCTAAAATCGTATCACCCACAAAGCTAAACATTTTTATAAGCCGTTTTGGCAATTCTTCCGGAAACATTGCCAAATGTTTATTTTGCCTTGCGCCATTAAAATTCCAATGGCCATTAAAATACTGGTTCCATTCATCTTTTGACATTTTTGACTCTTCTTTTATTTCTTTTGACACAAAAGGAGAAACACCCAATTTCTTAAAAATCAATATAAATTCATAGTCCAACTTAATAATTCCATTCCTAGGATAAGGAAAACTCCCCATTATAGTCGCACCGCCAGTAGTATTCATTGTCGTTGCTTTCTGCCAAATAATAGCTCCCATGTAATCAAAGCCGATAGTTTCGCAAAACTTAATTATTTCTGTTCTAATTGGAATAATTTTATATCTACCATAATAAACCGATCTCGCAAATTGATCGCCTATGTTTACACAGAGACGGCAACCGTCATTTAATACTCTAAAACATTCTTTCCAAACTAAATTTAGATTATTAATATAATTTTCATAACTATCATTGAAGCCAATCTGATCTGACGAACCATAATCTTTTAATTGCCAATATGGCGGTGAAGTAATCACAAGATGAACAGAATTATTTTTTAATTCCGCCATATTTCTGGAATCGCCTATTATAACCTTGTGATTAGTTTTCATGTTTTCTATTTTATTAAATCCTCAATTGAAACGCCGAATGCTTTGGCCAATTTAGACATAATCATAACGGACGGCTTTTTTATTACATTACTCTCAATTTTTGTTAGGGTTGTATATTTAACACCGGACTTTTTGGCAAAATCTTCTTGGGATAAGCCCTGTTTATTCCGATACTTCTTTATATTTTTCCCGATGTTTATTTCTGTTGCCATATTTTCAATTATTTGATAGTATGATAGTGATGTGTTATGCTTTCAATATAATGATACCAAATTTTATAAAAACAATCAAACAAATTCTTTGGCGGTGCATTTCGCAAAGCGAAATACGAAAAATTGTTGTAGTGGAAAAAGAAGCGGTGAAAGCGAGACGACTATCAACTTTGGTGGACCCGGGGGGAATCGAACCCCCTTTTGCGCTATGCCATAGCGCCGTTCTACCGGTATACTACGGGCCCAGGATTTAAGTTATTTTACCTAAAAACAGGGGAAGACACAAGGAGAGAGTATAAATAGCCTCGCAAGGAGTCACCCTGTGAGGCTAAATATCTAATATTTTTTTGATGTTATACTATTATATATATGATGTTTGAACAATTTTTAGGTAGTTTTTTCCCGAAATTAGCGATTGATTTAGGAACAGCTAATACTTTAGTTTTTCAAAAAGGACAGGGAGTGATTATCCGTGAACCATCGGTGGTGGCGCGGCAGAAAAAATCGGGAGAAGTCTTGGCGGTTGGTAAAGAGGCTAAGGAAATGATTGGCAAGACCCCGGAGGCGATAGAAGCTTTTTATCCTCTTCGTGATGGAGTGATTGCTGATTTTGATGCCGCTCGGGCAATGATTTCTTATCACATTGATCGGGCAATAGGGAAAAAGAGTAAGCCCTGGAATTATTTTTTTAAGCCTCTGGTGGTAATTGGTACTCCCTCGGGGGCAACGGAAGTGGAACGGCGAGCAGTTTTTGACGCCGTTAGCGAGGCGGGGGCTGGCTCCTGCTTTTTAGTTGAGGAGCCGATGGCGGCGGCAATTGGTGCTGGTTTGTCTATAGAGCGACCTAATGGTGCTTTGGTTTGTGATATTGGTGGGGGAACTACGGAAATAGCCGTTATTTCTTTGTCGGGTATTGTTTTAAATCGTTCCCTAAAATTAGCTGGATACAAGATGGATAAAGCAGTGGTTAATTTTTTGCGCTTAAAGTATTCGTTGGTAGTAGGTGAAACTACTGCCGAGGAAATTAAAACTACTATTGGCACAGCGGTAGCGCCAAAAAAAGAGAAGGTGATGGTGGTGCGGGGGCAAAGCTTAGAAAATGGTTTGCCAACGACGATTAGAATTACTTCGGTAGAGGTTCGGGAGGCGATAGCCCCGATCTTAAATCAAATAATAGGAGAATTAAGTGAGGTTATTGAAGCGACGCCACCGGAGCTAATGGGTGATTTTTTAGAAAAGGGAATTACCCTTTGTGGAGGGGTAGCTAATTTGCCGGGGATTGACCGTTTATTTTCTCGAGAAATCAAAATGCCTGTTTTTGTCGCTGATGATCCTCAAGCGGCTGTGGTATTGGGATGCGGGAAACTATTAGAAAACGCGAAATTAAGGGAAAAGGTAAAAGTAAACATTGATTAATGATTAGCAATTTTCGATTTGTTTCAGGAAAGATATTTTGGATTAATGTTAAGAAATTTTTAGTTCTTTTTGGTATTGCTTTTTTTATTTTTCTTCTTGATTTTGGGCCATTTTTTACTGGTCTTAAATGTTTATTTCAGGGTTTATTTAATCCTATCTATGGTCATATCTATCAAATTAATCAATCTTTTTTGTCTCAAACTTTCAGTTCTAAAGAGGCTAAAAGTTATTTTTTAGAGAACCAAAAACTGCAAACGGAGCTATCTCGTTGTCAGGGAGAAGCTGTTTCTTTACAGCAGGTTTTTGATGAAAATAAACAGCTGCGCCATCTTTTGACAATGCCTCTGCCCTCTGATTTGAGCTTCAACGATAGTATGGTAATCGGTAATCAAGGAGATTGTCTAATTATTAATAAAGGAGTAAGAGATGGAGTTGAAGAGAAACAATTAGTTTTAGTGGATAATTATTTAGTGGGGCAGGTAGAAAAAGTTTTGGAGAAACAGGCAAAAATATTACGAGTTGATTCAATAAGGTTTTCTACCCCTGTTTTGATTTTTAAAGATGATCCTAATTGTGTTAGCCAAAATCAGCTTTGCCGGCAAGGGAAGGGAGTCACCCATGGTACTAAAGTGGAGCAAATTTTAAGAGAGGAACCGGTAGCCGAGGGGAATTTAATTGCTCTTTTGGATGGGCCAAAAGGGGTTTTGGTAGGGCGGGTGATAAAGGTTAATGAGAGCTCCGATAAGGTATTTTTAGAGGCTAAATTTGAGCCTTTAGTTGATTTTAATAAGTTGACGGCAGTTTTTTTAGTAAGATGAAAATTTTTTTACCCAAGAGATTATTCTTGCAAAGAAGTATATTAGGGGTATTATTGGTATTATCAGTATTGATTCAGGGAGTTTTGACGGCTTTTCCCTTTTCCTTAATATTGTTAGTAATAATTAGTTATTTTTTGGAAGAGCAAATTTTCTCCTATGCTTTTGTGCTGGGGTTGTTTTTGGATTTTCTTTTAGGAGGCCACTTAGGAGTTCAGGCGATGATTTTTTTGGGAATTTCTTTTTTAACATTGGCAGTTAAAAAGAAAATTTTAGGAAAAGAAGGAGAGAAATTGAGGTTACCATATGATTAAATTCTTTCGTATCGTTTTAATTATTCTTTTTCTCTTTCTTTTTAGTCGTTTATTTTATCTAACAGTAGTTAGGGGTGAAAGTTTTCGTGAAAGAGCAGATGAGAACAGGATAGTGACGGAAGTTATTCCCGCTTCTCGAGGGATTATTTATGACTGTTTTGGACGGGGTTTAGTCAATAATGTGCCCTATTATCAACTTGAAGGAAAGGAAATCAGTAGGGATGAGTTTTTGAAGTTAGTGGCTTTGGGAAAAAGCGATGCGGTAAAATCAGTTTATCGGCGGGAGTATCTTTTTGGGGAAAGTACTGCACACTTGTTAGGGTATTTAGGCTCGGTAACTCAAGAGGAAGTAGAGGTAGCCACCAATGATTGTGGACAGTATTATCTTAGTGATTTGGTAGGACGAGGGGGAATAGAAGAAGAGTACGAATGTTGGTTGAAAGGGAAAAACGGACAGCGTTTGGTAGAAACTGATATCAAAGGAGAGATTACTCGCGAAGTAGGCAGGGTGGCGGCGGAGCCCGGCAATGATCTTGTTTTGAATATTGATATCCGTTTGCAAGAGAAGGCGTATAAGCTACTGTCTTCTCGAAAAGGAGCCATTGTCGTTACCAATCCTAAAAACGGGAAAGTTTTAGCTTTAGTTTCTTCTTCCTCTTTTGATCCCAATATTTTTACTATTCGTCGCGATGAGCAAGCAATAAAAATGCTTTTGCAGAGCGAAAAAGAGCCTTTTCTTAATCGAGCTATTTCTTCCCGATTTCCGCCGGGGTCGGTTTTTAAAATTGTTACCGCTATCGCTGGCTTGGAAGAGGGAAAAATTGACTCTCAAACCAAAATTGAAGATACGGGAGTTCTGCGGGTAGGAAGTTTTGAATATACCAATTGGTATTTTACTCAATACGGGAAAACAGAGGGAGAATTAAATTTAGTGGGAGCGATAAAACGTTCCAATGATATTTTTTTCTATAAAGTAGGGGAATTTTTGGGAGTTGATAAATTATCTTTTTGGGCAAAAAAATTTGGTCTAGATAAAACGACGGGAATTGATTTACCGGCCGAAGTGGCCGGATTAGTTCCATCGGGGGAATGGAAACAAACAGTAAAAGGTCAGCCTTGGTTTTTGGGTAATACTTATCATTTAGCCATCGGTCAAGGAGATTTAACGGTAACGCCGTTAGAAATAAACATAATGACCAATATTATTGCCAATGACGGCAAGCTTTGCCAACCAAGAATTGCCCAGGACACTTCAGATGGTGATAAAGCGCTAAAGACACCTCGGAGGTGGCCGAAGGACTCCCCCAAGGTGGAGAGCTGTCAAGATTTGCAACTCAAACCAGAAAACCTTCGTTTGGTTAAAGAAGGAATGAAAGAAACCTGTTCAGCCGGTGGAACCGCTTTTCCGTTTTTTAATTTCCAACCGCAAACTGCTTGCAAAACAGGGACGGCGGAATTTGGTGATGCCAATAATAAAACTCATGCTTGGTTTACTGCCTTTGCTCCAATTGATGACCCTCGGCTTTCGGTGACTGTTTTTCTGGAAGGAGGAGGGGAGGGGTCAGCTGATGCGGCGCCAATAGCTAAAGAAATTATGGCAGAATACTTTGAAGAAATTAAAAATTGAAATTGGATAGCCTCGCAAGGAGTCACCCTGTGAGGCTAAATTGAAAATTATCTAAGAGATGTTTGATTTTAAAAAAATTAATATTGAGGCCGATCGTCCCTACTGGGTAGCTTTTAATACTTTTCAGGGCATTGGGCCTATTAGATTTTTGGTCATCTTAAAAGCTTTTGGATCGGCAGAAGCGGCTTGGAAAGGATCAAGGCAAGGATGGAAAAGTTTAAATTTGGGTGATAGTTTAGAAGAGAGGTTTTTTAGGTATCGGCAGGACTTTTACCCTCTGGTTTATTTTGAAAAATTGATTTCAGGCGGTTTAGAAAAGAAAGAGGAGAAATGGGGTTTCAATAATCAAGAACAAAAGGAAAATTTTTTTTGGGTTGAAAGGCAGGGCCGATACCTTTTGTCTAATCCTGGGCCGATTTGGCCATTAACATTGATGGATGAAGATTATCCGTTTCTATTGAAGGATATTGATTCGTCGCCGTTTGTTTTGTATGTTAAGAGCGATTTAAGTAAGGCGGCACTCAAAAAATTTTTTTCTTTTCCGTCTTTGGCAGTGGTGGGGACGAGGAAGATGACCGGCTATGGTCGTCAGGCGACGGCGCAATTAGTTCGGGATTTAGCTCAAGCTGGCTTGGTGATTGTTTCCGGAATGGCGCGGGGAGTAGATTCGGCGGCTCATCAAGCCGCTTTAGAAGCGGGCGGCAGGACAGTGGCGGTATTAGGTTGTGGAGCAGACATTATCTATCCGCCCGAGAATAAGAAGCTTTATCAATTGATTTTGAGAAAAGGAGTAGTAATATCTGAGTTTCCACCGGGAATGCCACCCCTGCCAGGTAATTTTCCTTCTCGTAATCGGATTATTGCCGGGATGAGTTTTGGGGTGTTAGTTAGCGAAGGAGCAAGAAAATCAGGATCATTAATTACCGCTTCTTTGGCGGCAGAATTCGGGCGGGAAGTTTTTGCTGTGCCCGGTCCCATTAATTTTGGTTTGTCAGCGGGGCCAATGTTTCTAATTAAAAATGGAGCGAAGTTAGTTAGTGAAGCAGAAGATATTTTGGAAGAATTAGATCGGGGAAGATTAACCACCAGCGCTATCGTCCCCAAGGGGGTAGCGGAAAAAGTTAATTTGTCTGGTGAGGAAAAACTGGTGGTCGATAGTCTCCAGAACGAAAACTTAACCGTTGATGAGATAATTGAAAAAACGGAAATAGTTATTGACAAACTTAATTCTCTCTTGACCGTTTTGGAGATAAAAGGGATAATTGAGAATTTAGGAGGAGGCAGGTGGGGGAGGAGATAGAAAGAAAATTCCAAGTTACAAATAACAAGATACAAACAATAACCAATGACCAAATTACAAACAAGATATTTAAAGAATTGTTTGGGAAATTGGAATTTGAAATTTGTTTGGATACTTAGAATTTGAGATTTGTTATTTATGGATTTAATCATTGTTGAGTCACCAACTAAAGCGAAAACAATATCGCGTTTTTTAGGTAAGGACTATCAGATTTTGTCTACCATGGGACATATTCGTGATTTACCTAAAAGCAGTTTGGGCGTTGATTTGGAGAAAAACTTTAAGCCTCAATATGTAGTTGTTCCGGGGAAAGAAAAAACTGTTAACCAATTAAAGAAGGAGGCTAAATCGGCTCAAACAGTCTATTTAGCTACCGATCCCGATCGTGAGGGGGAAGCGATTGCTCACCACGCGGAGGTGATCTGTTCAAGCCCAAAGCCCAATCCGCCAGCTGGCGGACAAAGCCCAAAGTTTTCAAGAATTGTTTTTCATGAGATTACGGAATTAGCAGTTAAGAAAGCTCTGGTTAATCCCGGAGTGGTTAATAAGGATTTGGTTAATGCCCAAGTGGCGCGGCGGGTTTTGGATCGGTTGGTGGGTTACCGGTTATCGCCAGTTTTATGGAAGAAGATTAGGAGGGGCTTATCGGCGGGTCGAGTGCAGTCGGTAGTCGTCCGATTGATAGTCGAGCGGGAGCGGGAGATTAATCGTTTTAAAAGGGAAGAATATTGGCGGATTTTAGTTGCTTTTACCAAAGGAACGGATATTTTTATTGCTGAATTGATTAGTAAGGGGGGGAAGAAATTAGCCGTTCGTTCTCGGATTCCTCTTTTTGCCGACAGCTACACCGTTACCAAAACTGCAATTAAGAATGAAAGACAAGCTTTGGATATTATTTTTAACCTAAACGAGCCTTTCAGAGTAGAAGATGTAGATACGAAAGAGTTATCACGTCATTCTCCTCCTCCTTTTACTACTTCAACTTTACAACAATCTGCTTATAGAAAATTAGGTTTTTCTTCAAAACAGACAATGAGATTGGCGCAGAGACTTTATGAGAGGGGTTGGATTACTTATCATCGCACCGATTCTACTAATTTGGCATCGATGGCGGTGGAGAAGATGCGTCAGTGGATAAATAGTCAATATGGGCGGTCTTATTTACCTCCAGAGCCTAATTTTTATAAGACCAAAGCGCGGGTGGCTCAAGAAGCTCATGAGGCGATTCGTCCTACTGATTTTAATCGTAGAGAGGTAGAGAAAATAGGGAATAGAGAAAACAGACTTTATCGACTTATTTGGTCTCAGGCTGTCTCTAGCCAAATGACTTCGGCTAAATTTGAGAATACCAAGGTAGAAATTAGCGGTGAAGATTATGTTTTTCTTGTTCGCGGTAGCCGTTTAATTTTTGATGGCTATTTGAAGGCCTGGGGTGGTAATAGAAGAGACGAGGAAAGATTGCCTCTTTTAAAGAAAGGGGATGTCGTTGTGCCGGTAACATTTTCGCCCATTCGTAATTTTACCTCGCCGCCACCGCGTTATTCGGAAGCAAGCTTGATTGCTATTTTAGAAAAAGAGGGTATCGGTCGGCCGTCAACCTACGCGCCGATTATTTCCACGATCCAGAACCGTCGTTATGCTGAAAAGAGTGAAGGTCAATTTGAACCTACGGTATTAGGTATGGTAACCAATGATTTCTTGGTTGATCATTTTAAGGAGATTGTTAGTTTGCCTTTTACCGCCAATATGGAAGAGGGGTTAGATAAAATTGCTAACGGTGGGGCGGAATGGAAGAAGCTAATTGGTCAATTTTATCAACCGTTTCAAAAACAATTGGAGAAAGTAGAGGAGCAGGTAGGACGAGTAAAAATTCCTGTCCAAAAGACTGGGAAAAAATGTCCTAAGTGCAAGAAGGGAGAATTGGTAATTCGTACCGGTCGGTTTGGTAAATTTCTGTCCTGTTCTCGTTTTCCCGAGTGTCGATATACCGCTCCTTATATAGAAAAATTATTAGGAGTTAAATGTCCCCAGTGTGGTGGAGATGTAGTGATTAAAAGAACTAGGAAAGGGAAGCAATTTTACGGCTGTTCGAATTATCCTCAATGTAAATGGGCATCGTGGCGAAAACCTAAGGAAATAAGCAAATAATAAATGACAGATTACAAATTTAGGCGAGCGAACAGAGTGAAACAGATAACCACGGGTTATTCCCAGAAAGCGATCCG
>Ga0210051_1005851_pt1 | contig 11675 bp, 5 predicted proteins | sample CryGey092014_all_FD_185464 | JGI IMG/M metagenome (GOLD analysis project Ga0210051, IMG submission 185464) | Groundwater microbial communities from aquifer - Crystal Geyser CG23_combo_of_CG06-09_8/20/14_all (SPAdes) (version 2) | ecosystem: Environmental > Aquatic > Deep subsurface > Groundwater ...
GCTGGTTTAATTTCGGAGGCCTGCAGGACAGCAGTGCTGTCGCTGACGTGGTTTCAAGCGGGCCTGTCTCGCTTACCGTAAGGATATCGAACAAGGAGCTGTACGGCGGGGGAAAAGGGTCTCTGGGATCAGGGACAAAGGCCGTGGGATACGCTGACTGGTATTTCAGGTTCTTTAAGAACCAGAAAAGGATAGACCAGTGGGTGGATATCAACCTGCTGAGCAGCGGGCACAAGTGGACAAGGGAGCTTACGGCCAGGTATGGCCTTAACACCAGCGAGGGTGCCGGAGCGTCAGGGGAAGGCGGGGTGTTCTACGCGTTTAACAGCGAGCTCGCCGCCGTGGTGCTTGAGGACGAGGCAGGCCGCAAAAAGCCCGGCATCGTTTTCACTGAGGACGGAGGCGTGATACAGGTCGGGTTTGAAAGGTATGACAAAAAGGGCATGTATTATCCGGGAAGGTGGTTCATTGTTCCGGGCGGTCAGCCTGCGGAATATTATAATTCGCAGGCAATGCTGTTCCCGTTCGCGCAGTACGCGGTTGAAGTTCTCGGGAAATCCGGGGTTGAGAAGCTTGAGCCGAAACCGGTCCAGCCGAAAGCTTTTGACACAAAGCGTGAAATGGCTGCCCCTGAGGAAGGGGAAGCCGCGGCAAAGCCTGCGGCGGCCGCGCTCACGTTCTCGGACAGCGTCTATCTGATCATGGGAAAGAAAGACGTGAGCTTCGGCCTGAAGCGCAAGGACAATCCTGACGAGGGAAGGTCAAAATCCGGGACCAGGGCCGGAAAAGAATGCGGTTATCCGGGTGAGAACAAGAACGGACCCGGCAGGATGTTCTATTTTGACATTGACGACAAGTTCATAGCGGACGCGAAAACCCAGAAATTCACCATTGCCGTTGAATACTTTGACGAAGGCCCTTCCGCGGGCCTGGAATACGATTCAACGGATGAGGCAGTGCAGAAATGCCCGACAGCAGGCGCGTTCAAGGACTACCCGGAGAAGATAGAGATAGAAGATTCGGGGAAATGGAAGACGTTTACATTCAGGATAGAGGACGGGCGTTTTAATAATTCCTGCAACGGAGCGGATTTCAGGTTCTCCGCAGAGGGTGAGTTCTGCATTTCCAGAATAACTATCACTAAGGCAAAATAGTCAATTACCTTCACCCTCCCCCTTGAACGGGGGAGGGATGGGTGAGGGTGGTTATTTGAATAAAAAATTAAGGGATCTTGCTAGAAATCTTAGAGATAATTCTACAGATACAGAGAATTATATATGGAGATTTTTAAGGAATAACCAATTAGAAGGATTTAAATTTCGCCGTCAGCATCCAATAGGGAAATATATCGTAGATTTTGTTAATTTAGAAAAGAGAATTATCGTTGAGGTAGATGGAGCGCAACATCTTACTAACAAAGAAAAAGATAGAATAAGAGATGCCTGGTTTAAAAAAGAAGGATTCAGAACTTTGAGATTCTGGGATAACGAAGTATTAAACGATATCGAGTGTGTATTAGAAATCATAAGAGGAGAACTTTTATTCCCCTCACCCGAACCCTCTCCCGCAAAGGGGCGAGGGCGAAGGAATTAAATATAATTTCAACGGGGGTTTTTATGCCTAGACGTTTTATATTTTTGATTTTACTTTTAGCATTCAGCTTTTCCGCCCCGATATTATATCGGGGCGAGACCTCGCCCCTTTGGGGCGGGCAGCTTGCCCACGCCGGCTCCGGCGCCAGCGCCATCTGGAATTCGCTTGCGCGGGTGGAGGTCCTGAAAGCCGAAAAAGGCGCGTATGGGTTTACCGTGAAAGCCGAAGGCAGCAAGAAGGTCTGTGATGTTGAACTGACAAGCGGCCAGAGGTGGACAGCGTCTGACGTAAAGACCGGGCAGGAAGGCAGTGTTTCCTGGGTTATTTTCAAAGGCATAGATACCACAGGGACAAAAGGGACACCTGTTTTTGGGGATGATTCATTCATCAAGGTATCCCTTAAAGAGAACAACCCGTTCCCGGAAGTTGAGTTCTCGCTTAATTTCGCGTCTTTTGACGAAGGCAAGTGGAAAACAGGGCTTTCCCCGGTTTCCCCGCTCTATTACCTGCGCTGTACCCCTCCGAAATCCACTATGTTCTATATCGGAGGCGGTTACATCCCGTCTCCGCAGGTTGAGGAATTTCCCTTGAAACTGAACAAGGGAAGGATGTCAGGCGAATGGGGAGACAAGTGGTCATACGCGCCTGCGATGGCAGGCTGGGCTGTGCCAGCAGTGGGATTGTGGGACCATGAAGGAGCTTTATTCGTTGGTTATGATTTCGCGGTCGCGCGGCATACCGACAAAACCGAAAAATACATCGCGAGCGCTTACTGCGCAGGCACAGGCGACCATTCAGGCCAGTTCTTCACCCTTGTGCATCCGTACCAGACCCAGTGGTCAAAACTCGTGTTCCCAAAATGCCCTTCGACAGCCGCTTCGCATTTTGAAATAGTATATTCGTTCGATATCCCGTCCTGGAAAGACCCCAACATGTTCGTGATGAAGCACATATACGAAGCGCATAAGGACCTGCTGCCTGAGGTCTCGAGAATGAACGACGTGGGTTTTATGCCCGTGATCGATTCCTGGACCTCGCCGTACGGCCTAGGTTACACCACAGGCGCAGGGGCAGGCGTAATGGGAAAGAGCTCAGGCGGAGGGCTGGAGGGCGTTTTCATAGAGATCGGCACAACAGTGCTGGGAAACAGGTTCATAGCTGACGCGATGGGATGGGTCAGGTATCAGAAAAATAAAACAGGGATGCGGGGCCTGAAAGACCAGCTGAAATACCTGATGAAAAAGGCTGTGTGGATGAATATCAGCGGGGATACCTGCTGCGTCTGGGTTGACCCGCTTGAAGGGCCGGGATTTAAAAAGCAGTGGGGAGGCAAGGAAGTAGAGACGATCTACAATGAGTGCGTGTTTGACATCGGCACAGCGATGGTGTTCGCGTATATGGATAAGGGAGAGACCCAGTACCTTCCTTTTGTCGACGGCGTATATAACTGGGCGAAGCACTTCCTGTTCCAGCGCAACGGCGTATGCGATCTGTCCTGGGCTATGTTCTGCCACGTCGCCTTGAGCGGCGGCGAGAATTTCATGCTGAATTACCGCAAATTCTTCAAGAACGACCCCCGGCGCGGGAAGAATTACGGCGAGGCGCTTGACCTTGCGGCAATGTGCCTTTACAAGACGATGTGGATCTACACCGCGGACCCTGACGAGACTGACCTGATGGACCCTTCGTTCCTGATACAGGCGGTTAATTCTGACTGGTGGATAGGAAAAGTTACCTGGAACGAATGCGGCTGGATCCCCAGGGTAATGATACCGGTGTATGTTGAGACAGGCGACCCGCTCTTCAAATATCTTCTGAGGGGAGTGCTGGACAAATTCTGGACAGGTTACAAGGCGGACGCGGTGCACGTTGTCGAGAATATAGAGATCTTCGGGGAGAAAAGCCCGAAAGGGGAAAGGTCAGGCTCTCCTTTTGACGGGTGCATGCTTTCCGCGAGCCGCAGGTGGGCTTACCCGGTTGGCGACGCTGTGATGCGTGTGGATGTCGGCGAAAAAGCCGCCATCGCGTTCTGCAAGGATACGCGGGATTTTGACGCCGAGGATTACGCGTGCGACCCTGAGATGAACTGCTCTTTTAAGGTGGTTTCTTTGCAGCCCTCAAAACCGTCCCAGCCGATAAACATTATTGTTACAGCGCCGTTCAAAGACCTGCGCGGGAAAAAGGTTTACGTGAACGGGGCAGAGCTGGGTGAAGACAGAAGCGAGTTCAACGAGGTCACTGAAGGGGAAGATGTTTACATAAAAGGAGTGAAGCCGGGGGACGCCATTAAAATCGGCGAGTTAAAAGTTGAAAGTTCTCCCAAAGGGATCCATTCGGAAAAGTTGTCCCAAAGGGATCCATTCGGAAAAGTTGAAAACGTGAAAATCAGAGAAGCGAGAAAAGAAAAATACACGGAGAAGATGGGGTTCAAGTGCCTTAATCTTTCGCAATTCTGCAATAGCGCTCTTGAGCTGCGGTGGTGGAGAAAGGATGACATGTTCAAGCTGCGCGAGGATTCCTGGTTCGGGTATTCTGCGGGAGAACACATTGCGAACGGGGTGCCGTTCATGCTTGAAGACCCGGTCCTGAATTCTGATAAGGTTTTCATCCAGGGGAACCCGGGTTCGCCGGTATCGATCCCCGTCGGGGAAGAATGCGGAGCAATTGTTCTGTTCTTCGGTTCGCTCAATTCAGAAGGCGGGCCTTCAGGCAAGGCAAGCGTTGAGTTTGAGGACGGTTCAAAAGCAGTTTTAGATGTCGCAAGCTCCACCGTGCCTGCGGATTTCACGAACAACCTGCCTGTAAGGAACTGGGATTTCCACATGCTGTGGTTCCGGCCTGAGAAGCAGCAGAACGTTGCGCGGATAATTATTGAAAGCGGGAGGCTTTTTGCGGTGACCCTTGGAACAGAAGGCAGGCATTTTGACATCGCCGCAAGGCTTGCTTCCGGAATAGCCGAAGAGCAGGCCCTGCGCATGCAGAACTACGGTTATTATCTGCCGTCAAAGAGATCGCCGGTTGACTGGGCCTGGTGGGACAAATCCTGGAAGTACCGGGCGTTGATGGAAGTTGACGCCGGTGTTTACGAGCGCAAAGACGCTGCCGTCAGGCTCAAAGAGGATTTCGAAATGCTTTTCAGGCAGGCAGGCGTGAAAGATAATTTCGATTCCAATTCTTTGAGGATCGTTGAATATTCATCCGACGGTAAAGCGCTGAAAGAAGTACCCGCACAGTTCGATGTTCTGAAGGAACTGAATGGATCAAAGGGCGAGCTTATTTTCATAATGCCGGAGAAAAGTCCCGCAGGCGGTAAAAGATACTTCTACGCGTATTTTGATTCAAAGAAAAGCAGGAAAAAACCGCCGAAACCTTCGATAAGCGTTTTATCCGCCGAAGGCGACAGGGTAACAGTAAACACCGGAAAAGGCGGAGTGGAATTCGAATACCTGCTGGACGGGAACGGCGTGGGCCCAAGGATTACAAATATAACATTTGACACTGAAGGGAGCGGGGATTTTGCAAACCAGAATAACGCGCTGGGCCGCTCGGGCTATAACAGCGGGTACGCTGACCTGACCGCGTGCCAGGACCCGATCCTCTGGTATAATTTCGGACTGCTCCAGTCAGATCCCTGCCAGGCGTCAGTTGTGCACCTGGGGCAGGCGTCCCTGACCCTGAAGATCTCCGGCAAAGAGCTGTGGGGGGCAGGGGACGAAATAGGGTCGGGCAAGTCTGCCGCAGGCAGGAAAGGCCTGGCAGACCTGTATTTCAGGTTCTACGCGGGCAAACCCGAGTTTGATTCCTGGATCGATTACAGCCTTGAAAAGCCGGATACAAAATGGACAAGGGACTTGCAGGTGCGGTACGGGCTGAATGACTGGTCCGAAGCGGCTTCTGCTTCAAAAGCAGGAGTGACATATGCTACAGGCGGCCAGGTTGCTGTTGTCCCACTTGATGAGGAACAGGGAAGGTCGAAAATATCGGTTTCGTTCACCACTGACGGCAACGTGCTCCAGCTCATGCTGGGCAAGCCGGAGTTTAAGGGCAGTTACTTCACTGACAAGTGGAGGACTATGCCCGCGCTGGGAGAGGATGCGTACCTGGCAAACGCTATTCCCGTAAAGGTAACGCAGTACGCGATTGAGATCAATGAAAAGTCAGGCGCGAACAAGCCTGAAATTATTTCCGTGAAGCCTGAGCTATACAGCACCATAAAGGCTGTTGCCTCCGCTGAACAGGAAAAGCCGCTGCCAAGCCCCGAAGGAGTTCTTAACAAGGATTTTTCTTTTGAAGAAAAGGGCAGGTACTGGGGCTGCGAACCTGACGAGAGCTATTTTTATTACGGGGATTCACACTCAGGCAGGACCTGCGTAAGGCTGAGCATCGCGAAGGGCGGGCTTGCGCTTATCAGGACCAATCCTCTGTCAAGTTATCTTATGGACCTCAGTCCGAACAAGAACTATAAGGTATCGTTCTGGGCTAAAGCAGTGGGCAGTGAAGCTACCGTGATGGTCAACTTCTACGGAGGCGGGGCGCATGATTTCAAGCAGATACCCTTCAAGGTCGAGGCAAGTGAAGAATGGAAGAAATATGAGATGGTCGTGCCAACAGGCAATTTTCCTAAAGGAATGAAGGAAGGCAAGATATTCGCGTCTTCTTCGGTTATCCCGGGCCTCAGGATATGGTTGTTAAGTGAACCCGCGGAAGTTTATATAGACGATGTTGAGATCCGCGCCCCGGCCCAGCAGTAAAACCGCGTATGGCGTATGGCTTATCGCCAGAAACAGATTTACGAAGTAAAAATCATTTTTAAATAATCACTGTCCCTAAAGGACCCCTGCGTTTTGCTTTCATGAGAAAGCTGCAGGGGTAATCAGCAGTTAATAATCACCGTAATCATTCAGTTGCGGAGCAAATGATGGAACGCGTGTGGTGGATAGTTTTTCCTGTAATCATGCTGCTTACCGGGATCTGCGACTGGCACCCGATGCCGGGCCTGGAGATCGCGGTATTCCTGTTCCTCTTCATTGTTCCTTTGATCGCGGGATCCCGGGATGCCGGCACGCAGAAACAGCAGCGCGGCAAAGGCATATCAGCCTACTGCGGAAGGCTTATCGAGACGGGTGTTCTGATGCTTGTGTCGGTTGTGCCCTGGATTGTGGACACAAGGGCCTTTAATGCCGCGCTTGTCAAGACCGTGTTTTCGCACCTGCTGATCTTCACTATGGCGGCTGCGTGGTTCCTGAAAATTTTAGAGGAAGGTTATTTCAGGCCTGCGAAGACCGCGCTGAACGTGCCGGTTCTCGGTTTCTGGGCGTGGTGCCTGATTTCGTTCTTTATCTCCCCGTACAAATACGCTTCGATGGAGGAGCTGTACCGTTTTTCAAGCTACTTTCTGCTTTTTTTTATAGTGGTCAACAACATAAAAGAAAAAGCGCAGTTTAAAAGGATCGCTGCGACAATGCTTGCAGGTTCCTTCGTGATAGCTTTGTACGGCATCCTGCAGCGCCTCGGCATTGAATTCGTGGACTGGCCGTCCGGCGGAAGGATAATAGCAAGCCTCGGTAACCCGGATTTCTACAGCGGCTACCTCTGCGTTACGATACCTGTAAGCGCGGCAATGATAACCGAAGGTTCGGGATCAAAGGCTGCAAGGATCTTTTATACCGTCCTTTTTATCCTTCAGCTTGCCTGCCTTTATTTTACCTTCACTCGCGGAGGCTGGGCTGCGGTGCCGCTTGCCCTGTTGTTTCTGTTATTCCTAAAAATGCGCGCGGGCGGAAAGGACAAATTTTTTGCAGACAGGACCCGGGTAAGGATCTTCTGGGCTTCTGTTTTGGTAATTTCGGCCGGAGCGGCATGCGTGTTTTTCTGCAAACCTTTTGAACAGGCGAAGAACAAGGTAAAAACCATGTTCGGTTTCGCGGGCGGTGTTTTCAGGGAGGCGCCCGAGTTCCTTACTATGACAGGCCCTTATCCTGACAGCGTTTCGCCGGAGTGGATCGCGGAAGGCGGCAACAACGGCATCCTTTCCCGCAACCGCATATTCTATTCGCGCATGGAAGGCACTGCCGGGGTCAGGGTAACGCTTTGGTACGGTTCGTGGAGGATGTTCCTGAAAAATCCCCTGGCAATGGTGTTTGGCAGCGGCATAGGCACATTCCACCAGGAGTTCCCCCGGTTCAGGCCGCCATATCATAGGTTCAAGACGGTTTTCTTCGATAATACTCACGCGCATTCCGAATACCTGGAAATGCTGGCTGAAACGGGAATTGTTGGTCTGGCGCTGTTTATATGGATCGTTGCGGCGTTCTTCTTTGCAAAGCCCGGTCTTGAACAGCTTGACAGGTTCAGGAAAAACCTTTATTGCGGCCTGGTTGCCGCTGTTTTTGCGGTCCTTTTCGAAAACCTTGGCAGTGTTAACCTGCGCTGGACTTCATGCGCTTCGCTTTTCTGGGTTTGCCTTGGTCTGGCAACCGCGCTGGTTCGCGTAAAAACCGATCAGGATACCGGGAACAAAGGTCAGCCTGCGCCGGTTGCGGTTGTTCCTGCGGTATCAGGAAAGACAAAGCCTTTGCCTGCCAATGCAAAGCTTCTCGGTTACTCTTTGTCATTGATCTTGCTTATTTTGGTTTATATACCAACCATCAATTTTCTAACAGCCGATATTTTCCAAAAAAAGGGGGCTTTTAGCAAGGATGAACCCGGAGAATGGGAAAAAGCTATAGAATATTACAATAAAGCGCTAAAATATAACCCGGTAAGCCTTGAGATACCTTATAAGCTTGCTTTTGCGTATGCCAGGAAAGGGGATCTTGGCCAGGCACTTAAAATTTATTCAAAGATTGCAAAGCTGGCTCCTGATTACTATCAGGTTCACCATAATAAAGGATATATATATTATATACTGAAAAACATGGATCCTGCGATAAAAGAGCTTGAAATAGCTGTAAGGCAGGATTGGTCAAACGATCTCGGGTTCTACCTGCTTGGTAAGGCTTATGAGGAGAAGGGAGATCTTGAGAAGGCGGAAAAGGCCTATCATAATGCAATTGAATCCAGGAAAGCAGTAAATAAGTATCTGGATAACAACGCTCCCTGGGTTAATACAGATGCCTATCTGGCGCTTGCAGAGCTATATACAAAGCTTGACAGTCCACTTGAAGCACAGGCCTGTTATGAAGCTGTCCAGAATGCTGAATCGGATAATCCAGATCTGCCAAATAAACTGAAAAAGCTAAATAAATAAGGGAAATATGGCAAGACCTATCAGAATAGTATACGAGGGCGCCCTGTACCACGTTACTTCAAGGGGTAATGAGCGAAAAAGGATCTTCCAGAACTCGGATGACAGGAGGAAATTTTTATCTATTATCAACGAAGCATACCAGCGATATGGCATTTTTCTTCACTGCTTTGTTCTTATGGATAACCACTATCATATGATGATCGAGACTCCGAAAGGCAATCTTATACAGGCAATGCATTATATTAACGGAAAATATACACTATTCTATAATTGGAGGCATAAAAGAACAGGCCATCTTTTCCAGGGAAGGTATAAAGGCATTCTTGTTGAAAAGGATGAATACCTGCTTGAACTGAGCAGGTATATACACTTAAACCCGGTCCGGACAGGGGAAGTGGCTAATCCGGCAAACTATGTCTGGAGCAGTTTTGTCTACTACATGGATAGCTCCAAGACAAGCCCGGATTGGTTGAGAAAAACCTTTATTTTAGGCCAGTTTTCTCATAAAGACAACCAGGCAAGGTCAAGATATGCCGGGTTTGTTAAGGAAGGTATCCGAAAATCACCCCAGAACCCCCTTTCAAAGACCTATGCCCAGGCTATTCTTGGCAGTGAAAGGTTCAGAATACAGGTAAAGGAAAGGCTGGGCAAGCCCAGGATCCAGCCAGAAGTGCCTTCCACCAGGAAGCTCGCCGAAGATTCCTGGCTTACCCCTGAAGAGGTGATAAAGCTGGTTGCAGGATATTTCGGTGCGCCAAAGGATGTCATGGTTTTGAAGGGCAAGAAGGCCAACCTGGCAAGAACTGCTGCAATTTACCTGTGCAGAAAATACACGCCCGCAAGCCTTTTAAGCCTTAGTTCCCATTTCGGAAATATAGTGTATTCATCCATTACGCAGGTCTCAAGAAGAATGGAGAACAAGCGGAAAGTTGACAGATATCTTGACAGGAAGATCAGGGCTGTTGAAAAGGTGCTGGAAAACAAGCGGTTGCAAAGAGTTTCTTAGTATATTTATTTTGAGTGAAATGTCAAGACCTGACCCCAGTTTTATCAGTGTGAAAAGAAAAAATGGAAAGAGTGAAATGTCAAGACCTGACCCCAGCGGTTTAAAATAATTTGGGAAAAGTGATTTTTTACTTGACAAAAAGCCAGGAATAAATATAATATAACCAGTAAGATAATTAACGTAAGACGCTCTTATACCTAACTACAAAATCCTTTCTCATCTTTTACGACAAACCCAATCTCTCACACTTACACGCTTTCAAAAGCGCCTTGACGTTGCGGTACGCCAAAAGTAAACTTAAAAGTAAACTTTAATCTTCGTTCGAGTGTCAAACTTATCGGGACTAAAAGACCAGGCTGTGATTATTTTTTGCCGCAGGCCCTGGTTTTACATACGGTAGCCGCAAGCTTGAGCTTGCGTATTTTCAAAAGAAAAGATCCTTTGAAACCCGGTTATCAGTTTTCAGCCAAAAACCTGCTTTTTATCATTTTTAAAAGAAAGCGGGTTTGGCCCAGAAAGACCCTGCGCATATGTATATGATAGATTTGACAGATTTGATAAAATTGGAGAGAATAGGTGAGTAAAATAAAAACATCTTTATCTTATAAAACCAGCCCGGAGAGAATAACCGAAGACGCCAACAGATACATCAGGTTCTGGGGCGCCTGTATTTCGATCAGCCTATGCATGCTTTTGCTTGTATGGGCTGTTTTTATTTCCGGAGGCCCGGCAACGTCCTATGCCGACATCCAAAACTTCGCCTCATACAGCCAATATAATAATTTATCTCTGGAAGACACCCAGACCGGTCCGTATACTAATACAGTAAATGGCACATATACATACCATCAGCTCGTTCTCGTTAAATACTCGATCAACCGCCGCCTGTATCCAAGCGGCACCAACTGGTCAGACACCCTGGCTGTCGATGCGGTCCAGGACGATACGGTTGAGTTCAGGATCACCTGGCAGGATTCAGGTGTCGGAGGCACGGCTGACACGGTTGTTCTTACAGACGCGGTGCCATCGAACGTGACCTATATTGACAGCCAGATAGTATCAGGCGGCGGGACGCTTTCTTATTCAGCGCCTACATTACTCTGGTTGAAGAATAACGTAAGCCCGGGAGAGACCGGGGATATCAGATACAGGGCAAGGGTGAACTAATAAAATGTCTAACCTTATAGCGAACATGCATTTTGGTAAGAAAATAACGGCAGCACTTATCGCCCTGGTTGCCATAGTATGTATTTATGTTATACCAGCATTAGCAGTTACAACAGTAGTTAATAAATGCACAAGCACCTTCCAGATGACAGGAGCCGCAGTCACAACCTCAGGATGGGATACCGCGAATGTCAGGGTTCAGACCAGCCCAAGCCTCACAGTAAAGAAATACGCAAAAAATATTAGGACCGGGATCGAGCAGGATTACAGCGTTGACGCAGTCACAGGCGACTCGATCGAATTCAGGATCACCTGGTCAAATGACGGAGAAGCAAAAGCAGATACGATCGTGCTCAGGGATTATATACCTTCAGGCATGACATATATCGCGGCTTCAGCGACTGACACGGAAATTAACTGCGACAGCCCGACAACAGCAACATACAACGCAGGCCTGGTCAGTTACACAGGCATAGGAGCCGCAGGAACAGACCCAAGCCCTGCTGCTAACGGCGTGATAAGGTTCAGGGTTACGGTGAACTAATAATAATAGCTCATAGCTCATGGCTCATAGCAGAAACAAAAACGAAAATAAAAATAAAAGCAAAAAGAAATAAGTAAAAAGTAAAAGAAACAAGTAAGAGTAACAAAAATTAAAGG
>Ga0210051_1005862_pt1 | contig 11658 bp, 6 predicted proteins | sample CryGey092014_all_FD_185464 | JGI IMG/M metagenome (GOLD analysis project Ga0210051, IMG submission 185464) | Groundwater microbial communities from aquifer - Crystal Geyser CG23_combo_of_CG06-09_8/20/14_all (SPAdes) (version 2) | ecosystem: Environmental > Aquatic > Deep subsurface > Groundwater ...
CGGATATTTTCAAATACACACCGCATAGAAAGGTTCTCCGCCGAAGGCGGATCTCCGCCTAAGGCGGATGCGCCTCTGGAGCACGCCTCTGGCGGAGAATCCTCGTGCCCCCGCAACAGAAAGGTCGTTCGGTAAAATTTAAATCTATGTCATTTCACGACGATATTATTCGGCTCTCTAAGCAAAATGCCTACTTCCGCCAAGTACTCGCGACGGGTGCGCACAGCCAGGTGGTGGTGATGTCCATCCCGCCAGGTGGCGATATCGGGGAGGAGGTCCACGATGTGGACCAGATTCTCGTTTTTGTGGGGGGGAGCGGGGAGGCCATCCTGAACGGGGAGCGGAAGCCAGTCGCGGAGAATCACCTCGTATTCGTTCCCGCGGGGACCACGCACAACTTTGTGAATACGGGGAGCGTGGATTGGAAGCTCTTCACTGTCTACGCGCCGCCGGAGCACGCACCCGGCACGGTGCACAAGACAAAGGCAGAAGCCGACGCCGCGCACGAGTAAGCGGAAGGGGAGTTGTTTTAAGCTTTTTTGCTGCAGGTGAGTTTTGTTTTCCTATTCACTTTAACGTTTATGTCCCATTGGACGGCCGTCCAATGGGACATACTTCCGGTAGATTCGGCATGGGCTTCGACTGAGCTCAGCCGAATGTCCTCACTACAAGTACGTTTGCAGGCCCGTTTGTTGAAGTTTTTACCCTGCCTCAATTTGCATGCATATGCATACAAATTGAGGCGTATTACAGATAGTCATAAAATCCCCGCTTCGGCGGGGATTTTATGTTTCCCGCATGATTTGCTACGATTGAGGTAATGGCGCGGGAGACAAAAGGCAAGAAAACTCGGGTGGCGGTTCTCATGGGGGGGCCGTCGTCCGAGCACGAGGTTTCGCTCCGGAGCGGCAGGCAGGTGGCGCAGGCGTTGGACCGCGACCGCTACGAGGTTCGCGAAGTTGTCATTTCAAAAAAAGGGGAATGGGCGATGCCGCCCGAGGCGCTCAAGGATGAAACAGACGTGGCGTTCATCGCACTCCATGGCACCTACGGCGAGGACGGAACCGTGCAGGCGATTTTGGAGGGAGTAGAGATGCCCTACACCGGTGCCCTGCGGAACCAGAGCGCGCTTGCTATGAACAAGTTCGCGTCGCTCACGCTGGCGCGCGCCGTGGGGTACGCGGTGCCGCACTCGTTCCTCGTGGGTAAAGCAGAGTGGCTCCGCGACCCGCACCTCGTGTGGAACCAGATGCGCCACTATCTCGGCTTCCCCTTCGTGGTGAAGCCGAACATGAACGGCTCCAGCGTCGGCGTTTACATCATCCGCGCGTACGAAGAGCTTCACCCCGCGATGCGCGACATTTTTTCGTTCTCCCGCGAGGCGCTTTTCCAAAATTTTATAGAAGGCCGCGAGGTGACCTGCGCGGTGGCGGACCATGGTTGGTCCGAGAGTGCGTTCCCGCTTCCTCCAACCGAGATCATCCCGCGTGTTTCCCATTTTTTTGACTACCGCGCGAAGTATGAACCCGGCGGCTCGTACGAGATTACCCCCGCGCGCTTCCCGGCACCCATGCTCCGCCGCATCCAAACCGAGGCAGTAGGCATCCACAAGCTCCTCGACGCGCGCGGCATCTCGCGGAGCGATTTCATCGTTGACGGCCAAAACACCATTTATTTCTTGGAAATTAACACCATCCCCGGTTTTACCGAAGTGAGTTTAGTTCCCAAGGCGGCCGCGGCGAGCGGGCTGCCGTTCGCCGATCTCTTGGACATCATCATCAGCGCCGCGCTCCGAAGTTAGCCCCTACCCACACACCCCGGTGATTGACCCCTCTTCTCTTTCCATGTAGAGTGGAGTCAGTAAATCTCAGAAAGGAGGTGATGGAAAATGAAAACGCTCCCAGGGACAGAGTGCGTGGAAGGGTTGCTGGCGTTGTGTGGGTTTATAGCACACGGAGTGTACCGACTGCCTCTCATGGGTATCTTACGGTGCGAGGGTACCGGGATCGTCATACCTATAGAAAAGGTGGTGGATATCAGCGAGATGCAAGGGAAAGCGCGTGTGGAGGTTGTGGTAGATGTTCAAGATAATCTCCGGCGCGAGCTGAAGAGGATGAGAAATGGAAAGCTGATTGACGAGGAGGAGATAGGAGAAAAAATCAAACTTTCCATTCTTGTCAGTCCAGATGATCCTTGGACTCTGAAGTTAGGCCGTGATGCCGACGGCCTGCCCGTGTTCCTTAAAAACCTTAATGCGTGAGGTCACACCATGTCCATGTGCTCTCTGAAGAAGAGGCCCGCGTCGCGAAATGTACGGTATACCAACCATACTGCGACCGGGCTTTTTTTATTACCCCGTGAGAAGTGGGTAATACCAACGCAACTTTTTTGTAATTCTGTGTCGGAGAGCGTATTCACGGGTGACTTCTAACAGGGTAGAATAGAGACAATGACGAACGATGACTTGGTGGACACGCTCGTGGCGGAAGGGTATCTCAAGACCCACGCGCTCATTGCGGCGTTCCGCGCGATTGACCGCGCGCGGTTCGTCCCGGAGAAGCAGCAGGAGGAAGCGTACGGGAACTATCCGCTCTCCATTGGGTTCGGGCAAACTATCTCGCAGCCATTGACGGTGGCGTTCATGCTGGAGGAGCTCCAGCCCCGGGCGGGGGAGAAGGTATTGGATGTGGGGGCGGGGTCAGGATGGCAGACCGCGCTCCTCGCGCAATGTGTCGGCGGGAGTGGCAAGGTCATCGCGATGGAGCGCGTGCCGCAACTTGCCGTGCTTGCGCGGGGAAATGTTGGAAAGTTTGACTTCTTGGAAAAGAAAATCGCCGAGGTGGTGGCGGGTGACGCCGTCGGCGGCTATCCGCAGGGGGCACCCTTTGATAAGATCATTGCCGCGGCGAGCGCCCGGGAGATTCCCGTGGCGTGGAAGGAACAATTGCGAGTGGGGGGAAAAATAGTGGCGCCGGTGGGGGAGAGTATTGTGGTGCTGGAAAAAAAGGGTGAGAATGATTTTGAAAAAAAACAGTTTTTCGGCTTCCAGTTCGTGCCTCTGATCTCCCGGGGAAGGGGTGTGTCCTGAACCAGAGTCGCTTCAACGACACGGTTCAGGGCTACAGGGTACCGTGTCCGCCTACGGCGGGCTCTGGTTCCCTGTGGATAACTCTTGACGGGGGCTTGACCCCGCACCGAGCCGGACGCTTCGTTTTCTACGGCTCATAGAGCAAGTACGGTGTTTTGTTTGTATAATGGCGTTTTTTGGCTTGTCTTGCTTATCAAGGAAAGCGCCTGGGCGTTGTCTCCCTTCGAGAGATCTCCCGCAGGGATGACAGTGCTCGGTCTGGTGACGGGGCTTGACACCCCCTATGGAGGTTTGCTATGATCCCTATGTAAATGGAAATTCGCGCTACATACAAATGGCGGAACCTCACCACGTGACCATATGTCTCGTGCGTGCGATCCGCCGACCCGGCGGATTTTTGTTTGCCCCGTACCATCCTTCTTAGGAGAAGGAAAGGAACGTGGAATACAAATCTCGTACAGTGTCCGCACAGAGGATGGTACGGGGTTTGCGTATCCCGTTAGAAATCAGCGCGGCTGACGCGCGGACGGGAGAAGTGCCTGAGGTGTGGATCTTGGGAACTTCTAACGGGACGTAGCTTTCCAACTGCATAAGTGTGATTACTTAACTACTGATGTAGAGAGAGAGTAAGCGTACCAACAAGGGTGGATGGTGGATGCCTTGGCACTGAACGGCGATGAAGGACGTAGCGTAGCGACGATACGCCTCGGGGAGGTGCGTAGCAACCTGTGATCCGGGGATGTCCGAATGGGGAAACCTAGTGCTGCAAACCAGCACTGCCAGTGCTTCGCACTGACATGCGGATTGATGCTGATACGGCACGCAACGTGCCGCCGCGGATTAATGCTGATGAATTTTATCATCCGCATAAATCAGTTAAAATCAGCGTAAATCAGCGTGCCAATGCGGAGCAGTGGCGCGTACCTGGGGAAGTGAATCATCTCAGTACCCAGAGGAAAATAAAACAATATCGTTCGCTTCGCTCACTGTTACGCGATTCGAAACTACAAATTCATTCGAATCTACGAATACCGATGCATTTTTTGCATTTCATTTGTAGATTCGCGCTATTCGTAGTTTTGCATCGGTAATAGCGAGCGGAGCGAGCGGTGATTCCCTAAGTAGCGGCGAGCGAAAAGGGACCGCCTGCAGTTTTTCTGCAGAATAGCCCAAACCTACCAGTGCTTCGCACTGACATGCGGATTAATGCTGATACGGCACGCAACGTGCCGCCGCGGATTAATGCTGATAGTACACTATCCGCATAAATCAGCTGAAATCAGCGTGAATCAGCGTGCCACTGCGGAGCAGTGGTGGGGGTCGTAAGATTAAACATTTCACTCACTTCGTTTCGCTGGACGCGGATTGATACTGATTGCGGCGGATTAATGCGGATTTTTATCCGTGCGAATCCGTTCCAATCCGTATAAATCCGTGTTTAAGCGGGCGGAGCGAGCGAGGAGAGTTACCAATCCATTGGTTAGCCGAATCCGCTGGAAAGCGGAGCCAGAGCAGGTGAGAGCCCTGTAGGCGAAAACCGGTGGACTCTCTTGTTTTTATCTTGAGTACCTCGAGGCCAACGAACCTTGAGGGAATCCGGGAGTACTATCTCCTAAGGCTAAATACGTTCGGTGACCGATAGTGAACTAGTACCGTGAGGGAAAGGTGAAAAGCAGCCCGGTGAGGGCGATGAAATAGTACCTGAAACCATCCACTTACAAGGAAGCAACGCCGATGCGTAGCATCGGAATGACGAATTTTGAATTCTTAATTTTGATTGAATTTCTTAATGGTTTAATTTTTAAATTAAGTCATTGGAATTTGATTAGAAATTAGAAATTAAAAATTGGAAATTCCGCTGCTGCGCATCGGTTATGCTGTGCCTATTGAAGAATGAGCCAACGAGTTTATGTATGCTGCAAAGTCTAACCCGCCTCAGGCGGAGAAGGCGTAGCGAAAGCGAGTCTGAACAGGGCGCCGCGTTCACTTCGTTCCGCTGATGCGATACTAATATACGAATTCATACTAATAATACGAATAATACCAATTGTTCGTATCCATTAGTATCATTCGCATACATTCGTATATTGGTATCGTGTCAGCGAGCGGAGCGAGCGATAGCAGCATGTGTAAAACCCGAAACCAGACGAGCTTGCCTTGGCCAGGGTGAAAGCCGATGAAAATCGGCTGGAGGCCCGCACCGGTGAGTCGTTCAACACTCTCGGATGAGCTGGGGTAAGAAGTGAAAAGCTAATCGAGTCTGGTAATAGCTGGTTCTCTCCGAAATAGTTTTAGGACTAGCCTCGCATGTTTCCCACTGGAGGTAGAGCACTGGATGAACGGCAAAGGGCGAAAGCTCGGCCGCTCAATCAAACTCCGAATGCCAGCGGGTAAAAGTGCGGGAGTCAGACCGTGGGGGCTAAGCTCCATGGTCGCGAGGGGAAGAGCCCAGACCGCCGTCTAAGGTCCCCAAGTGCGTGCTCAGTGTGAAAGGTAGTCAGTGTGCTCTGACAGATAGGAGGTTGGCTTAGAGGTAGCCATCCTTTAAAGAGTGTGTAACAACTCACTATTCGAGGACACTGGCGCCGAAAATTTATCGGGGCTTAAGCACGCCACCGAAGCCGCGGCGTTGCTCGCTCGAATAAATACCGAATGTTAACGAATCAAAACCGAATCGTATTTGATTTACATTTGATTCTATTCGATGTTTATTCGGGCGAGTAACGGGTAGGAGAGCATTCCCTGTGCAGTGAAGCCGCACCCGTGAGGGGCGGTGGAGTGCAGGGAAGAGAGAATGTTGGCACGAGTAATCGCAAATCTAGTGAAAACCTAGATCTCCGCAAATCCAAGGTTTCCTCCGCAACGAACATCGACGGAGGGTGAGGCGGCCCTAAGGCGATGGCGAAAGCCACAGCTGAAGGACAGCCGGTTAATATTCCGGCCCGCCCATGTTTTTCGATGGGGCGACGAAGCGCAGTACGCGAGGCGTCTTAATGGTTTGACGTCCTTGGCGCGAGCGTGGTATCCAGGCAAATCCGGATACCTGCCTTTCATGGCGAACGTCAGCGCAGAGGCGAGGTGAGGTTCTTACCTTACCGAGTCCGCAGAGCGCGTTTCCAAGAAAACCCCCTAAGGTTAGGAACATGGGCACCGTACCGTAAACCGCCACAGGTGGATGAGGCGAGTAGCCTCAGGAGAACGGGTGATTCTTCGTTAAGGAACTCGGCAAAAAAGCTAGGCGTAACTTCGGGATAAGCCTTGCGTTGCTCGCTCTAATAAGGAGCGAATCTTATCGAATTTTTATCGAATATTATTCGTTACTAATTCGGTTTCATTCGTTTTTTATTTGAGCGAGTGACGCTGCAACTAAAGTTTCTCTGGCGACTGTTTACCAAAAACACAGCTCCCTGCGAACTCGTAAGAGGATGTATAGGGGGTGACGCCTGACCGATGCGAGAAGGTTAATCTTGGCGGTGCGTTCCGCTCTCGCGTCACGACCGCCTCATAGCTACGAAATACGAAAAAATACGAAAGTACGAAAGATTTGAAAAGTTTTTCGTATATTCGTAAAAATTTCGTAATTCGTAGAGTGAGGTCAGTCGCGGAGCGAGAGCGGAGCGTGCTGACCGAGTGAAGCCCTCGTCAATGTCCGCGGTAACTATGGAGTCACGGTCGTAGTTGTAAAATCTGGCCATATGCGGGAATATCTCGTTAAAATGCAACGTACTCGTGAGAGCAGTCCACTCTCAAAGTAACAATCGTTTGCACAGAGACAATCCGCAGGAAAGAAGATTTGTGAAAGCCAAAAATATGACGTCAATACAATGGCTTAAGAATATCCCGCAAAATATCGGTTGGTATCTTTCCGGTTTTGCGGACGGTGAGGGGAGTTTCAATATTTCCCTCAAAAAAGATGCAGAATATGCCACAGTATGGAAAGTGGATCCCAGCTTCAATGTTTCCCAAAGAGATATCTCCAATTTGATTCTCTTTAAGAAAATATTAGGTACGGGGACGTTGCGAAAGAGGAAAGACGGCGTGGTGTATTTCGAGGTAAGGAATTATCGAATGCTTGCTGAACGCGTGATCCCTTTCTTTGAGAAATTTTCGTTTCGATCGGTATCGAAGCAGAAAAATTTCTCTCTATTCAAGAAAGTAATCGCGCTGATGATGCAAGGACGGCACCTTTGCCCAGAAGGATTGAGAGCGATTCTTGAATTGAGAGAACGGCTCAATCCGGGGCGGGGACGGAAAAGAAAGTATTCATTGGACACCTATCTGCGTTCACAAATCTAATCCTCAGAGACTATACGCCAGAACGTTGCTCGCTCTAATAAGAAGCGAATATCATCGAATTTTTATCGAATATTATTCGTTACTAATTCGGTTTCATTCGTGTTTCATTCGAGCGGGTAGCGTATGATATAGTCCGATCTCATGGGCGACCATGAGGGAGCATTCCACGCTCCGCGTAGTGAAATAGTACGTAACAAAAAGAACCGTGTTAAAGTAGCGCAATTCCTTTCCGGGTAAGTTCCGGAGCGCATGAAAGGCGTAACGACTGGAGAACTGTCTCAACGAAGAGCCCGATGAAAGTGCGATTCCCGTGAAGACGCGGGGTACTGGCAGCTAGACGAAAAGACCCCGGAAGCTTTACTGTAGCTTGGTATTGAGAGTAGCGTTTGCCTGCGTAGCGTAGTGGGGAGGCTTTGAATCCCGATTTTCGGATCGGGAGGAGCCGTCAATGAAACACCCATCTCGCAAATGCTGCTATCTCACCTGCACGGCAAAAACGTGTGGGGACAGTGCCTGGTGGGCAGTTTTTCTGGGGCGGAACCCTCCTAAAATGTAACGGAGGGGCCTATTAAGGTCAGCTTGGCGCGGATGGACATCGCGCTCAAAGTGTAAACGCAGAAGCTGGCTTGACTGCAAGGCCGACAAGCCGCGCAGGCGCGAAAGCGGAGGTTAGCGACCCGACACTTATAGTCAGTGCTTCGCACTGACATGCGGATTGATGCTGATACGGCACATTCGTGCCGCCGCGGATTAATGCTGATGAATTTTATCATCCGCATAAATCAGCCAAAATCAGTGTAAATCAGCGTGCCAATGCGGAGCATTGGCTGCTTAATAGAAAGGGTGGAGATAACGGATAAAAGTTACTCCGGGGATAACAGGCTGGTTCCGTCCGAGAGTCCCTATCGACGACGGAGCTCGGCACCTCGATGTCGGCTCACCACATCCCGGGGCTGGAGAAGGTCCCAAGGGTTTGGCTGTTCGCCAATTAAAGTGGTACGCGAGCTGGGTTCAAACCGTTAAGGAACGGAGTCATAGTGATTCGGTTTTTTAACGGCTTGAATCTTGGCTCGCCACATCGATCATTGTTTTAGTTTTTTCGTCTATGCAAAAGTTTTAGCAGATCAATCAACACACGGCGGGCATACCGAGAAATTGGTATGCGTCCAGTTAACTGATATCGGTGAAGCCCTACGCTAACCGCTCAAATTTTTTCGAATGAGAACGAATTTTTCTCAAATACTAAAGTTATTTGCGATTCATTCGATGTTATTCGATATTATTCGGGCGAGAAACGGGGTAATACCGAGGGAACGATTCAATAAATTGCTCACCACGAGCGGTAAGAATCGGCCCGTAGAGACTACAGGTTAACCTCCGTCCACTCCTCATAGAGGCAGTGGCGGATGAAGATATAGTCCATGCGCGTGGTAACATGCGAGAACATGCGTGAGACAGGTTGGTCTCTATCTGCTGTCAGCGTAGAGGTATTTGAGGGAAGTTGGCCCTAGTACGAGAGGACCGGGCTGAACGAACCTCTGGTCTACCGGCTTTGCCACCAGGTGAAGTGCCGGGTAGCTATGTTCGGACGGGATAAGCGCTGAAAGCATCTAAGCGCGAAGCCTCTCCCAAGATTAGATACCATGGGTCCGTTGTAGACTACGACGTAAAAGTCGTTTGCTTCGCTCACTGTAGCGATGCTAATATACCAATGCATACTAATGATACAAATATAATACGAATTCGTATCCATTAGTATCATTCGCACAATTCGTATATTGGTATCGATATAGCGAGCGGAGCGAGCGGCGAATAGGCTCTCGGTGTAAGATCCGTAAGGATTTGAGCCAAGGAGTACTAATAGACCCTGTACGCTTACTCTCCCTATACGTCAGTTGTTAGGTAATCTCAGTATGCCACGGGAACATTTCGACCGTGCCCCACACTGAAATTTTCGTTTGCTCGTGTTTTACCGTGACGTGTCCCACCTCTTCCCATTCCGAACAGAGAAGTGAAAGCGTCATGGCCCGATGATACTAGCCGCTTCGGCGGCAGGGAAAGTAGGGTACGCGGGCATACGAAAATTTCAGTGTTTTTGTTTAGGGAAAGCGTAGCCGCCGCAGGCGGCGGAGTCCCACACCATGCGAAGCATCGGTGCGCGGATAGGATTCGCTTCGCGGTTTTTAAAAACTTGATTTTCTTTGAGAATCAAAGTAAAATATAGACGGTTTTTGGATATTTAAAATTTTATGCTCCAGCCACCCACTACGAGGAAGGGATTAGCTATGTCTATGTCTCGGGGGAAAAGAACGTTCCATGATGCGGCCTACGGTGACCCAGCGTTTAAGGTGGCCCACCGCGTGTTTTCCAGGTTGCAGAAGCATGCTGCTCGGTGCGACGATTGTACTTGCTGGAACGAGTGTACCATTTCCGCTGTCTGCGTTTTTGAGGAGGAGGAAAAAGAAAAAAAGACCTTCCCCTCAAACTTCAGCATTTCCTTCCTGGCAAAGCCGGGCCTTCGCAAGCTCTAGCCGGTGAAAAACTCGTTTTGGGGAATGTAGCGCTGCGATGTCGTGACTTCGATAGTCGCATTCTACGACTTGCGCAAGAAAGGAGGTGATATTCAGCCGCCAACGCGATTCTTTCGCCGCGGTGGTTTTTTATTCTCTTTCTAAAACTTTCTAAAAACATAGGTGCTATAATTAATTATAGCACCCTATTATTTCTGCAAATTGTTATGTTGTGTGATGCCTCAATTTATACTCATATGCGTACAAATTGAGGCGTTATACGCCAAGAGAAAACCACGGGCGGCCTACTCCGCCGAAGTAGCTCTCGCCTCGGCGAAGCCTCTGGCGTAGCCTGGGTCGGCTACGAAGGCTGGATAAGTCCGTAGAGTTTCATTTTTTGTAAGACATTTTATCCTGAGGGCTTCGAGTGAGCGGTTCAACCGAGCCCTTCGACAGTGAGCCCTTCGGTGAACTTAGGCCTTCGGCTCTGAGGCTCAGGCTCGAAGAGGTGGTGAACTTACTGAATCCGCTCAGGATTGAACTGCTCAGTCGAGGTCCTCAGCCAAACTCCTTGTCAAAGGATTTACCCTAAGCTTGTCGAAGGGTTATCCCAACCGTTTGTTTCTCATGAATATGAAGAAACCTTTAAACCACACCGTGAGCGCTTTCCGCCACGGCATAACGGATACAAAGTAGTTCAACTCCATAATGCCCTTGAAAATCCACGCGGGGAAACCGGATATCACGAATAGCCCTATCTTCGCGATGGCGTACCTGCCGCCCACCGGCACGATGTAGGGGTAGCGGTGTGGAATATACTCATATTTTTTAGAACGTCTATCAGCACCGTTATTTTTATCCGCATAAATCCGCGTTTCTTGCTTTGCGAGCCCATCCGCATAAATCCGCGATTCATCGGCTTTTATCTCTTCAGTGATGTTCATCGCCGCGGTGCGCCCCTCCATCATGGCGGGGCGCGCCATTCCGGGGATGGGCGTTTTGATTCGCGGGTTGTAGAGGTAGGCGGTATCGCCGATGGCGTAGACGCCTCTGGTGAGGGAAGAGTTTTGTTCTGCGGGGAGGCACTCCGTCGCAGAGGAAATTTCCAGGTGTCCGCGCGGCTCCTTCTTTAAAGACAGTGGCTCCGCGAGCGTGTGGGGTTTCACACCGCCGGTCCAGATGCAGATATCAAAGTATACCTTCTCGCCGCTCGCGAGGAGTGCGAACGCAGGGAACACCTCTGTGATGAGTTCCCTCGTGAGAATGCTCACGCCGAGGCGTTTCAAGCGCCGTTCGGCCCTACGTATGACGCGCGGGTCCATCGCGGCGAGGATGGAAGAACCTGCTTCTATGATGGTGACGTGCACCCTATGAGAAGTTGCGCTTGCGTCCGCGCGGGTTTCAGAGAGGGTGCTACAGTTAACTGTAGCACCCTCTCTGGTGTGGTGGAGTAAATTGCAGCTATGCGAACGGATGTGGCCTTGCGAAGTTTGTATTGCGATCTCTGCCGCGAGCTCCACGCCGGTGGTCCCGCCGCCGCCCACGACCACCCGCACAAGGTCTTCATCGGCGTGCGCGACCGCGCTCACCAGTGCGTCGCGGATTTTGAGTGCATCCGCGAACGTTTTCAAAGGCAGTGCGTATTCTCCAAACCCTTGGATGCCGAAGTAATTTACCTCCGTGCCCAAGGCGATTACAAGGTATTCAAAGGCAAGTTCACTCTTGGTGAGGCGCACGGTACGCGTGGCGAGATTTATGGAGGTT
>Ga0210051_1005865_pt1 | contig 11653 bp, 9 predicted proteins | sample CryGey092014_all_FD_185464 | JGI IMG/M metagenome (GOLD analysis project Ga0210051, IMG submission 185464) | Groundwater microbial communities from aquifer - Crystal Geyser CG23_combo_of_CG06-09_8/20/14_all (SPAdes) (version 2) | ecosystem: Environmental > Aquatic > Deep subsurface > Groundwater ...
GGAACGCCGGCGGGTGGCCCTCTGCCGGCTCCTCCTGCAGAAACCCGATATTCTGCTCCTAGATGAACCCACCAACCATCTGGACGCGGAAACCGTTGGCTGGCTGGAACGGCATCTCCAGAAATACGAAGGCACGGTCATTGCCGTGACCCATGACCGGTATTTCCTGGACAATGTGGCTGGCTGGATTCTCGAACTGGACCGGGGCCACGGAATTCCCTGGAAAGGCAATTATTCATCCTGGCTGGAGCAGAAGCAGGAGCGGCTCCGGCAGGAGGAAAAAGCGGAAAGCCAGCGCCAGAAAGCCCTGGAACGGGAACTGGAATGGATCCGGATGTCCCCCAAGGCCCGGCAGGCCAAATCCAAGGCCCGCATCAGCGCCTATGAAAAACTGCTGGCGGCGGACAACGATTCCCGGTCCCGGGAACTGGCCATTTTTATTCCCCCGGGCCCGCGCCTCGGCAACGTGGTGGTGGAGGCGGAAAACGTGTCCAAGGCCTTTGGCGATCGGCTGCTGTTTGAAAACATGTCGTTTCTGCTGCCCCCCGGTGGTATTGTCGGGGTCATCGGACCGAACGGGGCCGGCAAAACCACCCTGTTTCGCATGATCACCGGACAGGAACGGCCGGACTCCGGGACCCTGCGCATCGGCGACACCGTGTCCCTGGCCTATTTGGATCAAAGCCGGGACAGCCTGGACCCAAATAAAACCATCTGGGAAGCGATTTCAAACGGGGAGGATATGCTTTCCCTCGGGAACACCCAGGTGAATTCCCGGGCCTATGTCTCCAGATTTAATTTTACGGGTACTGACCAGCAGAAAAAAGTGGCCATGATTTCAGGCGGGGAGCGCAACCGGGTCCATCTGGCCTGCATGCTCAAGCAGGGGGCCAATGTAATACTTCTGGATGAGCCCACCAATGATCTCGATATCAACACCATGCGGGCCCTGGAAGAGGCCCTGGAAAATTTCGCGGGCTGCGCCGTGGTCATCAGCCATGACCGGTGGTTCCTGGACCGCATCGCCACCCATATCCTGGCCTTTGAAGGCGACAGCCGGGTAGTGTGGTTTGCGGGCAATTATTCGGATTATGAAGCCGACCGCAAGCGCCGCCTCGGCGCGGAAGCTGACCGGCCCCACCGGATCAAGTACAGGCAGTTGACGCGGGTTTAAGGGGAGAGGATAAAAAAGGTTTCGGGTGTCAGGTGTCGGGAAACGGCTGGACAAATCCTGAACACTGACATCCGACCGTTGACCCTATAAAAAAATAGGATCTTTTTGAATTGCCTGCTGAATCTGGAAAAACGGACCTTAAAAAGATAGATCAATAAAGCGTTCCCGGAACTCCCGGGCAAGTAGGAGCGGGCCATGCCCGCGATTGCGGAAATGATCGCGGGCATGGCCCGCTCCTACTGCCGAAACGATGATCAAAATCTTTCTTTCGCATAGGTCACAACCCTTCTCAATCTTCACTGGATTAATCCCGCTGTTTCGTGTATTTATTCCTGCATCCCCACCCAATGCACGAAATAAATAAGGCAGGTCACTATGGCAAGAAAAAAGACACCCGAAACAAATTGCCCGATCGAGTCCTATGAGCACACGGACAAACAGCGCCTGAACAATCCCCCTGTCGGGCTGGTGACGCCGGACACCGACCCGGACGCCGGAGCAAAGAAAGCCTACGCCTACGACCCGCACCTGGACCCCCAATTGCAATGAGCCGGAAAGACCGAACACACTTCCTTTGAGGTGCCGACGGTCTCGCTCCATGTCCACGAGCGCATTGATCCGCGCACCATCATCGAGGCGGTGCGCCGCTTAACGGACCCCGGGCCCCAGCTCATCGCCACCCCCAAAACCATCGCCTTCCGCACCGGCAAGCCCATTCCCTTTCATACATCGGATTCGTAAGCCGCGCTGGAAAAAACGGATTGCCCCTCTTTTTCCCGTCATTGCGAGGCGCTGGGAACGAAACAATCCCCCGCGCTTCCGCTTTTTTTGTCAGGTTTTGATCTGTAATTATCCCTTCCCGAATGTCGTTTTTTCTGATAAAAAGAATCAACGTGTTTAACGGCCTGAAATCTGGAACCGTTTGTATCCTATCACCGAAAACGACCGGCTTAGAAAAATGAAACCCCGTTCGGAGTGCGATATCTGCACCAAATACATCACCCCTGCCCTGAAACAGGCAACCTGGGACAAAATGCACCAGATCCGGGAGGAAGCCACCTTTACCGCCGGCGGTTGTACAAGATCAAAATCAAAATTATGAATAATCCATTCTCAGGTTTTAACGATTTCAACACAAGCAATGAATCGCTCTCAAAAACAGACCAATTTTAACCAATATTATTAAATACTTTTGAATCCTTAAAACAAGGCCAGGAAAATTATGCCGGATGAAGTAAAATCCAAATTAATTGACCTCATTGATTATGTCGGCCAGGTGATTCAACTCAGTGAAACACCTGTCTTTGATATCAAAGACTATCGCCAACCTATATTTCATGAAATTGATTTAAAAAACCGGATCGGCATCGAACATGATACTTCTGATGAGAATGGCCCCATATGGCTTAAAGTTAAACGGCTCAAACGTTCCGACCCACCTTTACCTCCCGAACTCATCGAGGAATGGATAACAGTTGGCAGAGATCCTTATGTTTTTCCAAAAATTGAGTCCATAAAACCAAATACCATCAAACAACAGGATGCAAAGGCTCAGATCAAAGGAGGAAGATTAGACGCCAAAGATGTTCAACCGTCATTAAAAAACCATCAAAAAAAATATTGCGATGTAATTTATCGACTGGATAATTTACCTGACATAAAAAATACCATTGAGCTTTATCTGAATGGTCCCTGGCATGAGTGGTCGGAAATTGAAAAACCTCGCCGCGAAACCATTAAAATATATGAAACCCTTTTTAACTTACAACAATCTATCCAAATCCAGGGACAGGAAAAACCTTTAGAACTGGTATGGGGCATGGGAGTATCCCGCTGGCGTAGAGAAGGACAGGTGATTGACCATGCCATAGTTGAACAGCTTGTCGAAAGCGAAATCAATAAAGATGACGGCACAATTATTATCAGACCTCGCGGGGCAGCACCGCAGGTATTTTTAAAGCCGTTTTTTGCATTAGATATTAACGGCGTGCAGACGGTATTTCAGTTTTCAAATAAGTTCTTTGATAATTTTACAGAAGACCAGGAACTCTCCCCGTTTGTGCCTGACACGTATACGCCAGTATTAAGATATGTTGCCTCCAATCTCGATCAAAGCGGTATCTATTTTCCTGATGAAATCGTTGACATTACAGACAGGCGTCTGCCGCCGCTGAGAGAATATCTCACTGTTACCGATACATGGGTAATTTATGCCCGAAGACGCTCGGACAATTTCTTTATCAATGACCTGAATCGATTAAAAGAAGCTGTTGAAAAAGAAAATGAACTGCCCGGCCCTGCAAAGAGGCTCGTAACCAGGCCAAGCAATGAGAACACTTACAAAGGTGGCAGAATTGATCTGGGGGGTGCAAGCTTGACCAACTATTCCGGATTGAATGACGGCTCACAACTTCTGAACCGGAAATCAATTCGACATCTCCGGACGAATTCTTTTTTCCCAAACCTTATAATGATGAGCAGGTAACTATTGCCAAAAGGCTTGCAGAAACAGATGGAGTGGTTGTTCAGGGACCGCCCGGTACTGGCAAAACCCACACCATTGCAAACATCATTTGCCACTATCTGGCAACCGGAAAACGGGTTCTCGTTACTTCAAAGGGAGAAGCCGCCCTCAGCGTTTTAAGGGATCATATCCCGGAAGGGATTCGAGAGCTGACCATCAGTCTTTTAACAAGCGAAAGGGACGGATTAAAACAACTTGAAAAAGCCGTCGGGGTACTCTCCAATACGGCGACCCATAAAAACAGGGGACAACTGGAAAAAGAAATTATCATCACCCAAACACGGATCGTTGATCTCAAACAACAAATCTCTCAGATTGATACCGAACTTTTTGAATGGGCACAGAAACATTTAAAACGGATTAATCGTAAGAAAGCGCAAGACAGTATCCTTCCCTTGGAACTTGCCAAAAAGGTGGCGGCTGATAAAGAAAACCATACTTGGTTTACTGACCGTCCTCAGGCGGAACAACAATTTATTCCGAAGTTTAATGATGAAGACATCAGAAGCGTTCGCAATGCGCGAAAAATATTGGGCAAGGATCTGGTTTATGTCAACTGCATATTGCCGAAAACAGCCGATCTGCCGGACAAAAATACGATTGCATCTGTTCATCAGGATTTGGTCAATGCCCAGCAATTGGAGGCTTCAGCAGTTGAAAATGAGATCCCTCTCCTCAGAGCTTCAGCTACAGATTCTTTTGAAAGAGCAGAAAAACTTCTGGAGTCAGTCAATCAATTAATCGATTTTTTTGGAAATGTTGAGAATGCTGAATGGATAACGAAACTTTTTAACCTGTGGCAAAAGGAGGGCCTCGATTCAGAGCAGACCAAACTTTTTTCCGACTTGATGCCTCTTATGACTTCGATTGCAGAACAGAGATCTCGGGTTGTTGGATATGCGGTATCCATACCGGCTGCGACACTTCATTGTAAGATTATATGTGAAGCTGTTGAGAAGGCGTCAAATGGAAAACGCCCATTTGGTATGACCAAAATCGGCAAGTCCAAAGAAAAAGGCGTTTTCCGTGAAATCATGATTGAAGGGCATCCTCCGGAGACTCCTGAAGAATGGGGAAAAGGAAAGGAATATTTAGACTGGCGGAAAAAGGTAAATGCTTTTTGCATCAAATGGGGAATTGTTTCCCAAGAATTTGATCTGCCGACAATTGAAGATCAGGGAAATCAAACCGGACTTTGGATTGCTGATACGATCAGGTTAATTAACCAAGCCATGCACATGGCCTCTCAGGTCTCAAGTATTATTAGCACGGAAGTTCATAGTTTATTTCCATACGGCATGGATGCTCACAAAATTATGACATCCATAAAAGATGCCCGGGAAGCTGCCAAAGCCATTGAGTTAAATCTATCGAAAATCCGTTTATTTAAGTCGAGAAAAACGATCGAGGAAGTATCAAAATATCTGGCTGTGTGTTCCGGAGAAATTGTTGATGCCATGAAATATTTTTTTCAAAACCAGACCGGCAATTCAAAATACACGAATTCAGATATTTCCGACAAGTGGATTGCGCTCAATACAGAGTTAAACAGACTTCTCAATCTAAGAGAACAACTGGAGATTGTAAAAAAAGTCTCTACGCTGGTTCACAATTCAGGCGCGAAGAACTGGGCCAAGGCATTATTGAATGAACCTGCTGATTCTATGGCTGATCAGTGGACTCCATCAGATTGGCTTGAAAGTTGGAATTGGGTAGTTAATGACAACTATTTACGCCAGATTGACGGGCGCAGCAAAATCCGTAAACTTTCAGAAAAAAGAACAACCTATGAAAAAGATCTGAAGCGGGCTTTTGAGAAAGTTGTCCAGCTAAGGACTTATCTGGGGCTTAAAAACAATATGACCAACCGAGTGGAAAGTGCGCTGGTCATGTTTACATCCGCAATTCAGAGAATTGGAAGGGGCACAGGAATCCGTGCGCAACGTTTTCGCAAAGATGCCAGGAATGCCATGGAGGACTCCTATTCGGCCATCCCATGCTGGATTATGCCAAGCTGGCGTATATCTGAAAGCCTGCCGGCAAAATTGGGGGCTTTTGACCTTGTAATTGTAGATGAAGCTTCACAATCGGATATCACCGCTTTGCCCGCTCTTTTGAGGGGTAAAAAAATGTTAATTGTTGGCGATGATAAACAGGTCAGTCCAACCGCCGCATTTATTGAGGAAAAAAAACTTTTACAGCTCAAACATAATTATTTATCGGACCAGCCTTTTGAACCGCTACTTTTGCCTGGTACCTCTCTATATGATCTTGCAAATGCTTTATTTCCAGGCCAGCGAATTATGCTCCGGGAACATTTCAGGTGTGTTGAGCCCATTATAAAATTCAGTATGCGGTTTTATTCTGACGAGATTATTCCCCTACGCATCCCACGTCCTTCAGAACGGATTGACCCTCCACTGGTAGACGTTTATATCCCCCACGGGGTCAGAGATAGAAGGCAGATAAATATAGCTGAAGCAGAGGCCATCGCCGATGAAATCTGTCGTATTACAATCGATCCGAAATTCCAAAACCGCAGTATCGGTGTCGTATGTTTACTCGGAGTAAAACAGGCGTTGTATATCCAAAATCTATTATTAGGACGTCTTGGAGAGGAAACATTTTTAAGACATCAGATTGCATGTGGAGACCCGCCAACTTTTCAGGGTAAAGAACGGGATATCATGTTTGTCAGCATGGTGGAATGTCAAAACACAAAATCCGCTAAAACTGCATTGTTATTTCAGCAAAGATATAATGTCGCACTTTCCCGAGCCAAAGACAGAATGTATCTTTTCCGATCTGTATCCGAAGAAATGTTGAGGCATGACGACCTGAAGATTAAGGTTATCCAGCATTTTAAATCCCCCATGGGCAATTTAACCAATGAAGTGAAAAGTCTGATTGATCTTTGTGAATCTGATTTTGAACGCAATGTATTTAATCGTTTGATTAATCTGGGTTACAAGGTTACGCCCCAGGTTAAAGTCGGGCCATATTCAATTGATCTGGTTGTCGATGGCATTGAGGACAGAAGACTCGCCGTTGAACTGGATGGAGACCAATATCATACCCCGGACCGATGGGCCGATGACTATAGACGGCAACAAATCCTGGAGCGTGTCGGCTGGAAATTCTGGCGCTGTTGGGGATCCAGTTTCTATCTTGATCCAGATGAATGCATGGAAGACCTTATTAAAACACTAAAAGCCATGGGGATTGAGCCTCTTTCTGCCGACGATGCCACTTCAAATCACTATACTGAACATCGGGTAATTGGAATTGAACAAAAGGCTGACCCTGATTTTAATGAAAGCCAGGAGAATGAAGAAGCTTCTAAAAAACCACCTGAACAGATGGTTTTATTTTCAAAACGAAAAACAGCATCCGCAGACACTCGAACATCAGAGGAACCAAGCAAAAATAAAGTTTTTCCAGGCAAAAAAACCATTCCGGTTGAAGATTCATCTGGAGAAGAAATATTTGTTGAGGTTGGTGACCGTGTTTTAATTTCATATAATGATGAGCCGACTTTACAAAACACGATTAGAATCAGTGACACTGAACATGATCCGGATATGAAGATAATCCATTTTTCCAAACCACTCGCACAGGCACTTTTAGATGCTGAGATCAATGAAGAGATTGAAATAGAAGCCGGCGGGAAAACTCGAATTATCACGATTCTCGATATTGACAAACAAAAAATCGAGAAACGTTAAATCCTCGACGGAATCAATTAAGGCAGACCCGTAAAAAGTCGTAAACAGTCACTTTTCGTCATTCCAGCGAAGGCGGGAATCTAATGATAACGAGTGGTTCTGGATGCCCGCCTTCGCGGGCATGACGTGATTCGAAAATTCCGAAAATTCCGGGGACACAACACTTCGAAAATTCCGGGACACCACGAAAATTCCGGGGAAAATTCCGGGGGGGAAAATTCCTAAAATTCCGAAAATTCCGGGGACACCACACTTAATTTAATATGATTATCGCGCGAATTCCGGGGACACCGGAATTCCGCAAATTCCGGGGACACCGCATGTAACTTAATCGATTTCCCCTTTTACTTTCCTTGATGGCAAAAAAAGTAAAAGGGGAAAACCGCTTTCGATATCTCTATAATGGATCAGGGCAGATTTGCCGGATTACGCTTCGCTAATCCGTCCTACGAAAACATACTCGCCGAATTTAATCGAAGTTTCCGTGCGCCAAGCCCTTTTGCCCCGCAGCCGAGCACCGCACAACGTCCCTTCTCAATGAAAGGGGACGTGAAAGGGGACGTTGTTGACAAAGTGTATGAAAGGGGACGTTGTGAAAGGGGACGTTGTTGACAAAGTGTATAAACGCGGCGAAGAATCAAGATAGACGAACACCAATCTGCTGACTTCATTGAAACGCGGCGATGCGAAACCCATTTTCCTCGAAATGTTTGTCAAAGGCAAACGCCGTTTCGATCTGAAAATCTTCCATAATTTCAAAACTTAAGGCGTCCACGAGGCTGACGTCTCGGTTGCTTCGGGCAACAAGGCGTTGAACGGCCTTTGCGTACCATTTTTCATCGACCCATACAATTTCCAGCAGGGGAAGAATTTTTGAATTAAAATCGTTCACTGGCGAAAGTCCAATGCGGTGCTGCAAAAGCGCGGTCGTCTCCACAAGGACAAAAGAGCTGGTGACCAGTTGAACGTTATTTTCCGCGAAATAGCTGAAATTTTTCCTGGCTCTGACATGCATATCGTCGTTTTTCACCAGCAGCGCGAAAAATCCGGATGTGTCGGCGAATATGTTCATGACTCAAAAGCCTCTTCGAGATACCGGTCATGATTAACGGCGATATCCGGTTTTTCTGTTTCATATTTACCAGCAAGGGATAGGGCTTGCCGGTATTGCGCTGCGCGATTCGTCTTGCCGGTCACCAGGAATCGGTCAATGGCATTTCGGACCAGAGAGGCAACGGATTCATTTCTGGAAAGAGAAATTTCCTTCAACTTCCGGGCCTGATCCTCGGTTATTTGAATTTGTGTACGCAGCATAACGCCCTCCCTGTAATCATGTTATCACTTTTGATGTTATGATTACACTTGTCCACTCGGCTGTCAATACCCATTTGCCAACAATCCCAAACAGTCATATTGACAATGGTAGATCTACGATATAAGATATTATATATCCAATATCTAAAAGAAGGAGAACGGCATGCAAAAAGTACTGGTATCCCTGCCCGATGATCTGGCGGCGCGAATGAAGCGGATGATCCCCGCCAGAAATCGAAGCCGGGTCATCGCCGAAATGCTGGAAGCCGAGATCAAAAGGCGGGAAGACGCCCTGTATCAGTGCGCCTGTGAGGTGGAAGCGGACAGTGCGTTAAACAAAGAAATGGATGACTGGGAGGCGACTGTCGGAGATGGAATTGAACCTGAATCGTGGTAATGTGTTCTGGGTGAATCTGGACTCGACAAAGGGCGCTGAAATCGCCAAACCGCGGCCCTGCGTGCTGGTGGGGGCCACACCCATAAACAGAGCCAGGCGCACGGTTGTTGTGGTGCCGCTTTCCACGGGCGGGAAACCCCGGCCCCCGCTGGCGGTGCCGGTCCTGTGTCTTGAAAGAAATGTGATCGCCGTTTGCGATCAGATTCGGGCTGTTGACAAAACCCGGCTGGTAAAAGCGGCCGGTATCTTATCGTCCGATGATCTGGAAGCAATTGACGAGGGCCTTCGGCAGGTTCTCGCCGTATAACCGTCGCCGGGATGAGCCCCGGCCATCTCGAATGAACGAAGGTTGCCGGCATATCCGCCGGATTACGCGCTGACGCGCTAATCCAGCCTACGGTAGGCGGAGATCCTTCCGGATCAAGAAGGGCCGGGAAATCCCCCCCCCTATTCATTGTCCTTTAGCGGCACATAGGGCTCATTTGCAAAAAATCCTTTCATGAGTTTCACGATAACGCCGCTTAGCACCACCAGGGCAATCAGGTTGGGAAGGGCCATCAAACCGTTTAAGGTGTCGGCGATATTCCAGATGGCCTTGTGTTCCCCCACCGCGCCGAGTAACGTCAGGGGCAGCCAGATGAGCCGGTAACTCATCCGCACGATTTTCCCGTGCCCGAAAATAAACGTGGAACAGGTTTCGCCGTAAAAGCACCAGGCCAGATTGGTGTCGTATGCCGTCAAAATCATGCTGAGGACCACAAGGCCGAATCCCAGAGTGTCGCCGAAAGTCTGGCTGAAGGCCAGCATGGTGAGCTGGGAGCCGGTTTGACCGCTGGTCCAGACGCCGGTGAGGAGAATCGCAAAGGCCGTGGCCATGCACACGACGATCGTGTCCACGAAAACCTCGAAGATGCCCCACATCCCCTGTCGCACGGGATGATCGGTTTTGGCGGTGGCATGGGCCATGGGCGCGCTGCCCAGGCCGGCTTCATTGCTGAAGACGCCGCGGGCGATGCCGTACCGGATGGCCATCATCACGCCCACGCCGGCAAAGCCGCCTGTGGCCGCCACCGGCGTAAACGCACTTTTGACGATCAGCGAGATGACCGCCGGAAGGTTGGCGATATTAACGGCAATCACCGTCAATGCGCCGAGCATATACAACCCACACATGAAGGGCACGAAGACCATGGCCACCTGGGCGATGCGTTTGATGCCGCCGATGGTCACAAGCCCCACGGCCACTACCAGGGCGAGCCCGGAAATCCATCGAGGGATACCGAACTGCTCCGCGCCGGCGGCCACTTCATGGGACTGGACCATGTTGCCGATGCCGAAAGCAGCCAATGCGCCGAACAGGCTGAACAATATGGCCAGCCATTTCCAGTTTTTGCCCATGCCCCGGGTGATATACATCATGGCCCCGCCCATCATGGGGCCTTCGGGATCACGGACCCGGTAATGAACCCCGAGCACCACCTCGGCGGATTTCGTCGCCATGCCGATGACGCCGGATACGAACATCCAGAATATCGCGCCCGGTCCGCCCAGAGCGATGGCCGTGGCCACGCCCGCGATATTGCCCACGCCCACCGTGCCGCCCATGGCCACCGTCATGGCCTGAAACGGGGTGATGTCTCCTTCGGCCCGGGGCCCCCGATAAAAAATCTTACCGAAGGTTTCCCGGCACATAGGGCCGAATTTGGATATTTGAATGAATTTGGTCCGGATGGTGATGAAGAGGCCCACGCCGATGAGCGTGGCGATCATGGGGAATCCCCAGACAACGGCGTTTACCTTTGTGTTGAACTCAAGCAATAATTCAATCATAATGGTGATGCCTTTACTTGTCCCCGAATTTTTTTTAGCGGACACCCCATTGACGCAAGGGTATCATTATCCTACTTTTAAATATCGCGGGAAACTATTGCAGAAGAAATTCTTTGAGTCAAGATTGATAACAAGATCATCTTAAGCAATCATCAGGAAAGACCGATGAAAAAATCAAAAATATCCCGATGGCTGAAAGCGGCGGCTCTTTTGATCATTGCCGGAGCTGCCGCACGGAGCATTCTGTTGTCGTGCTCCGGGTGCGCCAAGATTGCCCCGGACTTTGACGAAGCCGCCTGGCACGCCCGGGTGACGGAGACGGATGCCGACGCCCTCTATGCTCCCCACAAGAAAGACGGCGTCTTTTTCAATCCCTGGTTAGCCATGGGGAAAAAAGGCTTTCTGACCCTCCTGCGATGGCGGCTGGCCCCGGATCAGGATTATACCGATGCGGAAAAGCAATTCCTGCCGAAGGTCATCCCCGACCCCGTGGAGCGCATCCGGGCCGCGGGGGACAAAGATTTCATCTTCTGGGTGGGCCACGCCACGTTTTTCATGCGCATCAACGGCCGCTACTGGCTCACGGATCCCATGTTCTCGGACCGGGCGCTCCTTCCCAAACGCCGGACCCCGCCGGGAATCACCATAGATGAAATCCTCGCCATCACGGATCAGATCACCTGCGTCAT
>Ga0210051_1005867_pt1 | contig 11651 bp, 10 predicted proteins | sample CryGey092014_all_FD_185464 | JGI IMG/M metagenome (GOLD analysis project Ga0210051, IMG submission 185464) | Groundwater microbial communities from aquifer - Crystal Geyser CG23_combo_of_CG06-09_8/20/14_all (SPAdes) (version 2) | ecosystem: Environmental > Aquatic > Deep subsurface > Groundwater...
ATATGATATTTAACATCCTCATTCCAAGCAAGCAAATCTATAAAATGTAAAAATTCAAGAAGCCCTATTTCTTTTGTTTTGAATTTATCCTTAAATCCCTCTTTCAATACAAATTTTTCAATGTTATTAATGTAATCTAAAATTTCTTTGGAAGGTAAGTATATGAGCTTACCTTTTTTAATTTCTTGATGGTTTAATAGAAAGCAATTCCGATAAAGCAACACTAAAACCTTTTTGAAGGTAGATTGACTGATGATGGAAATTTTGAGCAAGTATTCCCAAATTTTTTCAAATGCCCAGCTTTCTGTTTCGCTTATTCCATTTGCACCGACATTTGGTGACATATCATAGATATTTGGAATTTTTCTTAAAGTTTCTTTTCCAGGTTTAAAAAAGTATGATTCTTTGCCATTTGGCAAATTGGATATTAAATGCTTTTTTCGATTTTTAATAGTACCCCCTTTAAAGGCAATTGCTTCTTCAATTCTTTTTTTTCTTTTGGTAATAAAATCTTTATTGCTTTTAAAGATTTTTGTGTTTATTATTTCGGTTTCAGTCATTATTCCAATTTTAAAATTTTCATTCTTTATAATAGTTCAAAGATAAGAAAAAAACACCAATATTTCTATTGTTTTAAAATATTCACATTTGTTAAACATGAATTATAATATTAGTGCAATATTGTAAATTTATAATGCCCGGTTAAAGAATTATTATAATTAATTTCTAACATGTAAATACCATTAGGTAAATCAGATACATCAATTATGTATGAGCCATTAATAAATCGAATATTTGAAAGTTTCGCATTTGAGCCCTGAATATTAACAATATGAATATTATTTATTAAAATGTTAGATTTTGTGCAATTTATTATAAGCTTTGTATTAGCTGGATTTGGGTAAATATAAATGTAATTCGATTTATTTTCATATATATTGTTAGGATCTAAAATTAATATTCCATCAGAAGAAGTAACTGATGAGAATAATCCAGCACCATTAATAGCTCTTGCATTTACATAATACAGAGTTCCATTACTTAATGTTAAGCCAGTATTTGTAAAACTTAAATTTAATAAATTATTTGTCCAGTTAACTGTATTTGAGTCATTTTGTGATGTTCCGATTGAATACCAATATTCAGCAACATCAGAATTTATATCGTTACTTGCTTGCCAATTTGCCGATAATTGAGTGTTAATATATAAAGTGTCAATGTCATTTAATAAACTATCATTAACTAATAAAATGTTTGAAGGAGGAGTCCAGTCTATATTTTCATTTTCTGTAACAATAGTTGACAAATTGTTACTTGCATCAACAACAACTGAATTTATTTTTGCTGAAGGTGTTGCGGGATTGAAGTTTTGGAAGCGTATATCTTTTGTTGAATCGCCAAGAGTAATGGTTACAGACGGGTAACGTGAACGAAACACATTAATTTCATCAACATCTAATGAGCAATTACCAGTTCTAAAACTTACATAATTGCCATTAGTGCTATATGGAGTTAAATCTGTCCAACTTCCAATATAAATATTATCACGCCAAACAGTTATTTTGCCTGTTATTCTATCGTAAGTAATTTTAAAATCGTACCATTGGTTGGGTGTTGTAACAACGTTTGAAATAGTACTTTCCAAAGCAAAAACATCATTTGTAACTTTATAAAATTGAAGTGATTGGTCGTCAACTCTAAACCATATAAAGTAAGAATTATTGCGATTGGAATAGTTTGCTGAATCGCAAAAAAAGTGAAAGCCAAATCTTCTTGAAGCACCTGCACCATAAGCTTTTGCTCTAAACTGATATAAATATCTGTTTGATAAAGTTTGGTTTAAAGGTGCATAAATATTTGTATTTCCATTTGCTTCGTCAGTTTGTGAAAGTGAAGCACCAACAACATTCCAGATACCGCTATAATTTATCCAGTTTTGGTTAAGAATATCGAAATCATCTTTAAAAAATCCATTATTTGCATTAGCACTCCAAAATGTTCCATCGAAATCTGTAACATTATAAAAAGATTTTTCTACTCCAGTACCATTAATATTATCAATATCTGTAAAATTTGCGGTAAAATCTGATGTTTTCCAGTTGTTAATAGTGCTAATTGTTGTTGTTGGTGAAATTATATCAGTTAAACATTGCCATATAGCTGTAAATCCTGCAGCAGTTGTTGTATTATCGGAGTGAAACTGAATTGTAATTGAAGGACCAGTTGAAGTTATTGTCGAAGGAATTGAAGTTCCGGAATATCCGCCAATTAAAGGTGAGGCAGGGGTGTTTCCATCAAAAATCCAAAGCGAATCGTAACCTGTTTCTAAATTAAATGTTGAAAAATTAAGTGAAACCGAAGAAGCACCAGCAGGTGAAATAGTATAAAAGTAATTTTCTTTATTATAATAATTTCATGATGGACCTCCCATATCGTATATTGTGTCGGTGCAGGCATCTATTCTGCAAGTTGTTAATTTTTCGCTTATTTTATTCCATAAATCTGGATATCCATCATCGTAACCTAAAGCCCAGATTCCAATACCTGCAATATCTCTTTTGTAAACAAGTTCAAATTTTTTACCAAGCGAAAATGCGTCATCAACCCATGCCTGGTTCCATCCCCCATTATTATAAACAAAATAAGGCACATAACTGTCGGCGTTAAAATATTCATTTGCAGAAGAGTAAAATCCTGAGACATTATCACGAATTGTTTTATAGGTTCGGGAAGTGCCGGTTGCAGTAGTACTTGAGGGAACGGTGTTTGATGTTGTTGTCCAGTTAAACCCGTAATATGGTAAACCTAAAACCAATTTATTAGATGATACACCTGCATTCAAATAAGAATTTATTGATTTTGAAACATTATAATCATAGGTATTTGTTAAACTGTATAATCCTGATGTTGGACCAGCAGTTGCACTTCCTCCGTAATAGTAATCGTAACCCATAATAATAAATAAATCAATATAATTATTTATAGTTGGGATATCAAAAACGCCACTCCAGTCAACTGAATATAAAGCAATGCTAACTTGTGAGCCGGGAATAGCAGAGTGCATTTGATTACATAAGTTTACTAAAAAGTTGTTGAAAGGAACTTTTTGAGATGATGGAACAGCTTCAAAATCAATATTTACACCATTAGCGCCACGACTTTGAACTAAATTTATAAGATTTGTTATTAAAGTTTGCTGACTTGTACTGCTTGCAAAAAAAGTTGCATGCCCCGAAAAAAGTGTAACGCAAAGGTTAACTCTAACACCATTAGCAATCGCTTGAGTAACAGCATTTGCAGTTGCCCAGCTATGAGTAGTAGTTGCATTACCAGTAGCAGGGTCAACATCATAAGAAAAATAAGACAAATCGGAAATTAAACTCCAGTCATAGTTTGCTTCTAACCCATTACTCCAGTATGGATGCCAGCCAAAAACTATTTTATTTAAATTGCATGCTTTTGAATTAACACGACCATTTGGTTTAAAAGCTCCTCTTATAACATTCCAATCGCTATCATTTTGAATATTAAATTGATTATAATATTCACTTTCTTGTTGATGAATTGATTTGAGAGCAACGTTTTGTGCTACTATTATATTTAATGAAAGCAAAAAAATAAATGAAAAAATAATTTTTGTATTCATATTTTTTGAATTATTATTCAAAATTAAGTATTTTTGCAAAAAAATCAAATTTTATTTATATTTAATTAATACATTGATATCCATGGAAATAACTATTAAACAAATTGACGAAAAAGAGTTTCATAAACTTGGAATTAAGAATTGGCCAATATGGGAAAAAGAAATTTCTAAATTTTCGTGGAATTACGAAAACGAAGAACAATGTTACTTTCTTGAAGGTGATGCTACTGTTTTAGCAAAAGGGAATATTTATAAAATTAAAAAAGGCGATTTCGTCATTTTTCCTAAAGGATTATCAACAAGGTGGGTTATTTTAGAACCTGTAAAAAAACATTATAAAATGTAATTTATGTATTCATAAACTCAAAAAAACAGTCACGAATTGCACAAATTATTGGCATCTCTGATTTTAAATTAGTGAAATTAATGACTATTCTTAACATTATGAATTAGACAAGACTTTAAGACACTAATTAAGTAAACCAAACTAAAAAAGCATAAAAAATATTTTTTTATTTATAAATATTCATTACTTTTGACCATTCGGTTAAACCATATAATTAATCTAAATGGTTAAAATTAAAAAAATAGAGAAAAACACTGAAGATAAAATACTTGAAGCTGCTAAAGAAGAGTTTTTGCAAAAAGGTTTCGATGGTGCAAGAATGCAACAAATAGCAGAAAGAGCTGGAATAAATAAAGCATTGCTTAATTATTATTTTAGAAGTAAAGAAAATTTATTTAAAGCAATTTTTAAAAATGCTTTAGGTGAGTTTATTCCCAAAATAATGACGACCTTTCAATCAGAAATTCCCTTTCTCGAAAAAATAAAATTGTTTATTGATGGATACATAGATATGCTTATAAAAAACCCTCACCTTCCAGTATTTATAATAAGCGAAATACACAGAAACCCAAAATTAATTCCTGAAATATTAATAAATCAAGGTGTGAAACCCGAAATAATTTTTAAAGCTATTTCAAAAGAATTAAAAATTAAAAACATTAATCCCGTACATTTAATGGTAAATGTTCTTTCAATGTGTATTTTTCCATTTGCTGCTTCACCAATTATTAAAGGAGTATTTTTTAAACAAAATGAAATAAAATTTAATCAATTTATTAAAGAAAGAAAAAAAATAGTTTTTCAATTTGTTGAAAACGCTTTAAGGAAATAAAATTTAATTTATGATAACAAATATCAAATATTTAGTTTTTTTAATTTCAATTCCAATGTTTTTGAATGCACAAAATTCAGACACGTTATATATTGAGAATTGTTATAAACTATTATACCAAAACTGGCCTACATTAAAAAATGACACATTATATAGTCAATCAAGCATATATCGGAATAAAAATATTAATTCGGCATACTTGCCTCAAATTGGAATTAATGCACAAGCCACTTATCAAAGCGATGTAACTTCGGTAAACATTCCATTTCCGGGAATTAAAATAGATAGCCCCTCAAAAGACCAATACAAAGCAACTTTAGATGTTAATCAATTAATTTTTGATGCAGGTTTAACAAATAACCGTAAAAAACTGGAAACATCAAACTCATTAATTGACAGGCAACAAATTATTATTGACATTAACTCAAAAAAAGAGCAGTTAAATAATCTTTTCTTTAACATAATGCTGCTTCAGGAAACTGAAAATCTGCAATTTGCTTTAAAGTCGAAACTTAATGAAAAACTTTCAGTTTTACAGTCGGCTGTTACAAACGGAATAATTACCGAATCGGAACTTTTTACCTTACAAGCCGAATTATTAATAATTGACCAACAAATTATAGAAATTCAATCATCAAGAGCAGGATTACTTTCTTCACTTTCAAAATTTATTGGTCAGGAAATTCCTAATAATATTAAACTTGGATACGAATCAAAACCATTTGCATTTAACGAAAATATTACACGTCCCGAAATAGAACTATTTAATCTTAACAAATCACGCATAACTGCTTCACAAAACATTTCAAAAAAAACTTTATTGCCTAAATTATATGGGTTTGGACAAGCTGGTTATGGCAAACCAGGATTAAATATGCTTAACAACGAGTTTCAAACTTTTTATATTGTTGGCGCAAAACTAAGTTGGACACCATGGGATTGGAATCAAAGTTCACGTGACAGAAAAGTAATGGAAATTCAAAAAGAAATAATTTCGAATCAGCAAGAAGCATTTGTAAAAGCAATAAATATTCAGACTGAAAATGAAATAACAACAATCAATAAATTGGTAGAATTGCTTAAAAAAGATGAAGAGATTATAAAATTACGCGAAAAAATAACATTAGCTTCTTCATCAAAGTTAACAAATGGCACAATAAGAAGTTCAGATTATATTGATGATGTTACTGCAGAAAATCAAGCAAAAATTGAAATGAAAAAACATCAGATACAAATTCTTTTTGCAAAATTCAATTATCTAGTAATTAAAGGTCTAATTTAAAAATATTTGAAAATGAAAAATACAATAACATTATCTACAATTTTACTTCTTTCGATATTATTTTCCTGCTCAGGTGATAAAAACAAATCTGATGCTTATGGGAATTTTGAAGCTATAGAAATAACAGTTTCATCGGAGGTGCAGGGTAAAATGCTTTCTTTAAAAGTTGAAGAAGGAACTAAAATTGACTCCGGAATTACTGTCGGCTTTATTGATACTGCAAATACTTGGCTAAAATTAAAGCAATTACAAGCTCAAAAATCAGCAATTCAATCAAAAGTGCAAAATGTTATTTCACAAATAAATGTGCAAGAGCAGCAAAAAACAAATTTGAATTCTGAGAAAAAAAGAATTGAAAAATTGCTTAAAGATAAGGCAGTACCTGAAAAACAACTTGACGATATAAACAATGCAATTGCTTTAATTGATAAACAAATTGAATTAATTAAAACTCAAAACCAAGCAGTATTTAGTGAACTTGACGGTATGGATTATCAGATAAAACAAATTCAGGATCAGATTAGAAGAAGTTACTTAATAAATCCTATAAAAGGAACTGTTTTAGAAAAATACGTTGAACAATCAGAAATGGTTGTACCCGGAAAAGCTATTTATAAAATTGCAAACCTCGATGAAATTATTTTAAGAGCTTATGTAAGCGAAAAACAACTTGCAAATGCAAAAATAAATCAAACTGCTTCAGTATTTTTTGATGATGGCAAAGGTGAGTTAAAAGAAGTAAACGGAACTATTTCGTGGATTTCTTCTCAATCAGAGTTTACTCCTAAAATTATTCAGACCAGAGATGAACGTCAGAATTTAGTTTACGCAATAAAAATTAAAGTAAAAAACGACGGCTCAATAAAAATTGGAATGCCAGGGGAAATGAAATTTGGGAATTAGGATTATTTAAAGTTCATTGTTTTTGTTTTGAAATTTGGTATTTAAAAGTTCATTGTCATTCATAGTCATTCATAGTCATACAGTTGTCATTCATAGTCATACAGTTGTCATTCATAGTCATACAGTTGTCATACATAGTCATACAATTGTTTACCGCCTACTGCCAACAGCCTGCTGTCTATTGCCAACTGTTCACTATTTTATGTTTTTTTATTTGTTATTTGGAGCTTGGTATTTAAAATTTGTGTTTTGAAATTTGATATTTAAAATATGTAGTTGTGAATTTTGTTGAAATAAATAACATTGCGAAAAGTTACGGCTCTCACAAAGCCCTACAAGAAACTTCTTTTTCAGTAAAGAAAGGAGAACTTTTTGGAGTTATTGGGCCTGATGGTGCAGGAAAAACAACATTATTCAGAATACTAACTACTCTCCTATTAGCTGATTCGGGTTCTGCAAACATAGCTGAATTTGATGTTTTAAAAGATTATAAAAAAATAAGGCAGATTGTTGGTTACATGCCCGGAAGATTTTCGCTTTACCAAGATTTAACTGTTGAAGAAAACCTTGCATTTTTTGCTACAATTTTTGGAACTACAATAAAAGAAAACTACGAACTTATTAAAGATATTTATGTTCAGATTGAACCTTTTAAAGACCGTCAGGCAGGAAAACTTTCGGGCGGAATGAAGCAAAAGCTTGCTCTTTCCTGTGCTCTTATCCACAAACCCGAAATTCTAATTCTTGACGAACCAACAACCGGCGTTGATGCAGTTTCGCGAAAAGAGTTTTGGGATTTGTTACGAAAATTTAAAAATATGGGAATTACAATAATAGTTTCTACACCATATATGGATGAGGCAAGCCTTTGCGACCGCGTTGCGCTTATACAGCAAGGAAAAATTATGCAAATAAATACACCTGATAACATTATTAATAACTACAAACCAATACTTTTTGAAATTCATTCCAACAACATGCACGATTTACTTATCAAATTAAGAAAATACCATAATAATTCGAATGTTTTTTTATTTGGACAAACAGTACATTACTCATCAATTAATGAAATTAGCAAAGATGATTTGAAAATGTATCTAAAAAATAACGGACATGCAAATGTCGAAATAAATGTTTGCACACCAACTATCGAAGATTGTTTTTTATGGCTAATGAAACAAAATAACTAATTAATGGAAAAAGAAAAAGCCATATCTGTAAAAAATCTTGTTAAGAAATTTGGCGATTTTGTTGCTAACGACAATCTTACTTTCGATGTATATAAAGGTGAGATTTTTGGATTTTTGGGAGCAAATGGTGCAGGAAAAACTACTACTTTAAAAATATTATGTGGATTATCTAAACCAACATCAGGTCAAATAAATGTTGCAGGTTTTAATGTTTATACCGAGACAAATAAAATTAAAAATAACATTGGATACATGAGCCAAAAATTTTCGCTTTACGAGGACTTAACGGTTTACGAAAACATTCGCTTTTATGGTGGAATTTATGGTTTAAAATTAAAGGATATTAGAAAGCGTGCAGACGAATTGATTCAAAAACTTGGTTTAACAAATGTCAGAAATGAATTATTAAGCAGCATACCTCTTGGCTGGAAGCAAAAACTGGCGTTTTCTGTAGCAATATTTCATCATCCAAAAATTGTATTTCTGGACGAACCAACAGGGGGAGTTGATCCTGTTACACGCCGCGAATTTTGGGATATGATATACGATGCTGCCGAAGAAGAAATTACAGTTATAGTAACAACGCATTACATGGACGAAGCTGAATATTGCAATCGTGTTTGCATTATGGTTGATGGAAGAATTGAAGCTATTGACACTCCAGCACAATTAATAAAAAATCAAAATGCAACAAACATGAATGATGTGTTTATTCAACTAGCAAGAAAAGAAAAAATAAAGTAAAAAAATAAAAAGTTTAGGGTTCTATGTTCATAGTCTATTGTTACACAAACTTCTATTAACATTTTTACGAACAATGAACAAAAGAGATTTGATTGAATGAGAAAATTTATTGGATTTGTTAAGAAAGAATACTACCACATAATCCGTGACCCACGAACACTTTTCGTGCTTATTGCTATGCCTATTGCTCAAATATTACTTTTTGGTTATGTTATTACAAATGAAATAAAAAATGCTTCCATTGGAATTTTAGACCATTCAAATGACGAAATCACAAAGCAAATTTCAAGTAAAATTCTTTCCTCTGGATATTTTAAATTAGATGCTTCAATTAATTCTGAACAAGAAATTCACGAGGCATTCAGAAAGGGAAAAATTAAAGAAGTAATAGTATTTGAACCGCATTTTGGCGAAAGACTTAAAAAAGAAGGAATTGCAAAAATTCAGATTATAGCCGATGCATCTGACCCTAATATTGCAAATCTATTAACAAATTATACCGAAGCTATTATTAGAAACTATTCTATTTCAATTACAACTCAAAACACACAAATTTCTTTAATAACTCCAGAAGTCAGAATGCTTTATAATCCTGAATTAAAAGGTGCATATATGTTTGTGCCAGGAATTATTGCAATGCTATTAATGTTAATTTCTGCATTAATGACTTCCATTTCAATAACTCGTGAAAAAGAACTTGGAACAATGGAGGTTTTATTGGCATCACCATTAAATCCGTTTACAGTTATTGCCGGAAAAGTTACACCATATCTTCTGCTTTCTTTTATTGATGCTTGTCTTATTTTACTTACAGGTTATTTTGTGTTTAATGTACCAGTAAATGGTAGTATTATTTTGCTTCTGGCAGAATGTTTATTATTTATTTTTATGGCTCTTTCGCTTGGAATTCTTATTTCAACAGCAACAAAATCTCAACAAATTGCAATGCTAATTTCACTAGTTGCATTAATGCTTCCTACAATTCTACTTTCAGGATTTATTTTTCCAGTCGAAAACATGCCTTTAATACTTCAATATCTTTGTAAAATTATGCCTCCTAAATATTTTATAAATATTGTTAGAACAATAATGCTTAAAGGAGGAAACTTAAGTACTTTATGGAGCGATACTTTAATATTAGCTGGTATGTCCATCTTTTTTATTCTTGTTAGTGTGCGAAAATATAAAATACGATTAGAATAAAATGCGAATAATATTATTTATAATACAAAAAGAGTTTTTGCAGATTTTTAGAAATAAAAGCATGCTTCCTGTAATATTTGTTATGCCAATTATACAACTTATTATTCTGGTTAACGCAGCAACTTTTGAAATGAAAAACATCGAACTTTGTATTGTTGATAAGGACTTATCTACATATTCCAGAAATCTTAGCAGTAAATTTGAGGGCTCACCGTACTTTGTTATTGAGAAGCAAACATTTTCTGCAAAAGAGGCAATTAAATATATCGACAGAGGCGTAATTACTGCTGCAATTGTTATTCCTAAAGGCTTTGAAAGAAAAATTGTTAGAAATGAGAAAAATATTAAAATTCAGGTTTTAGTTGATGCAATTAATGGAACAAACGCAGGAGTTTCACAAGCATATATAATTTCAATAATACAAGATTACAATAAACAAATTTTGTCAAAATTTTTACCTGTTAATTCACCAGGGAATGATATTGAAACATCCCGAAGATTTTGGTATAATCCTGAATTAAACTATAAAACCTTCATGGTACCTGGCATTTTAGTTTTACTTATAACAATAATCTCATTTATTTTATCGGGAATGAATATAGTTCGCGAAAAAGAAATGGGAACAATTGAACAAATAAATGTTACACCTATAAAAAAATATCAATTCATAGCCGGAAAACTAATTCCATTTTGGATTATTGGGCTATTTGAACTTGCATTCGGACTAACAATAGGAAAACTTTTATTTGATATTCCTTTAGTAGGAAACTTAGGTCTGGTTTTTGGGTTTGCGGCTATTTATTTAATTGTATTGTTAGCACTCGGACTTTTAGTATCAACCATTGTAAACACACAACAACAAGCAATGTTTATTTCATTTTTCTTTATGGTAGTTTTCATTCTTATGAGCGGTTTATTTACCGGAATTGAAAATATGCCCGAATGGGCTCAAATAGCAGATAAAGCAAACCCATTAGCTTATTTTATCGAAGTAATGAGAATGATTCTTCTTAAAGGTTCAGGAATTTCAGATATTTTATATCAACTATTTGCTATAATTATTTTTGCAGTATTAATGATTTGGCTTGCTGTATGGAGATATAAAAAAATTTCTTAAAAATTAAGCAAGGTTTTTATTTTTATTCAACCATATTTGTATTTTTGCTAAATTAAATGTTTAATAATGTTATTTATTTTATTCTCAACATTTTTGTCATTATTACCTTATTGTCATTCTGAACGATTAGTGAAGAACTTAGCGAAGCAATCTCATGAGCAAAGCGAATAATCTTTATTAAAATACTAACTCATGTTACGCAAAAATATCTAAAAGGAGGCGCTTCCATTGTTAATAACTTTTGGGGGTTCGCAAATAAAGCTTGATTTTGAAAGAATTTAACCTTATTCTTTTTATTTTTTAACCTTAATAGAAAATCAGCGAGACGAAATATAACCTTATTACCTTATTTTTGATACCTTAAACTTTTTTGATAAAATTTCAGGAA
>Ga0210051_1005870_pt1 | contig 11648 bp, 10 predicted proteins | sample CryGey092014_all_FD_185464 | JGI IMG/M metagenome (GOLD analysis project Ga0210051, IMG submission 185464) | Groundwater microbial communities from aquifer - Crystal Geyser CG23_combo_of_CG06-09_8/20/14_all (SPAdes) (version 2) | ecosystem: Environmental > Aquatic > Deep subsurface > Groundwater...
TTACTGTTTTAACCAATAAACCAATATCTATACCACCGATTGTCTTTTTAGGTTTTCCGAAACTTTTTGCTTTATCAATGCGGGACTTCACCAAATCAACTACTGCACGATAAACCTCAAGTTGCTCCTCATCAGTTAAGCCCAGAATATCACCCATAATAATTTTATCAAGTTCTAACAATTCCTTTTTGATTTTACTTAATGATATTTCTTTTATTCCCCCACCAATTTCTGTAAAAACACCTTCACATTTAGTATCCGCAAGTTCTTTAAACTTCAAAACCAATTTTGAAATTATCTTTTCAGGAATATCTTCAATAGCAATTATTGGTAATTTTTCTACTACAGCAACATCTATATCAGCAATCGCTTGCGCGCCTGTAAGTTGACGACAAGTAAATTCAATAAAAAGACGAGTTAAAGTTGAATTAAGTAGTGCAGTAATAATTAGAAGTTGATTTGAATTTTTGGGAGTAATACCATATAGTTTTTTATCTTCAAAAACTTTTTCATTCAAAAAAATCGGCATTCTTTCGCCGACCTTTGAGGGCAAAATTAACGGAGCATATTTCCAATTTTTACCTAATGAATACCACAGTTTCCGAGATGAACAAGTTGGTCTATCATTAAAACCTTCTGCTTCACCCCTTTCAATATATTTTAATAATTGTGTGCCTTTTAATTTTGACTTTTCTTTGTGGCAAATAATGATTTTCCATTTCAATTTGTTTCTTTTTAGTTTATAGCCCTCAACTTCTTTTAGAGAAAAAATTATGGGCTGTAAGAATTTCTTTTCTATCTTCCACCGTTTTATTTCTTCCTCGCTAATATAGAAAAATTCATTTGCACCAGTTGTAAATCCTCTTCTTACATCAGCGACTTCTTTTAATGGAACAAATTTATCTTTTCCTTTTTCTAATATCTTAAAAAATATCTCCGGGGCCCTTAAATATTTCCCCCATTTAGCACCGACAAACTGTTTTTCTTCAGCATCAAAACCCTCTGTCCAAAGTTCTGACTGCTTTTTGGGAAAAATTCTTAATTCATCATTTTGATAAAAATCAGAATGGGCAAGAATTGTTTTTATTAGTTTGTCAATGGAATTGAGTCGGTTTAGTTCTTTATCCCACATATCTTGTGCGGGTGGGATAAAATGTCTTAATCGTTTTTTGAGATAAACAAATCGGGCCAAATTTTCATTTCTCTCTTTTTCATCTTTACATTTTTCCAAAATTATTATACAAGTATTTACATCTGCTTCTTCAAACCATCGCTCTACTTTTGATTCAATGACAGTAACAATCTTGTAATTTTTAAGGAAAAACTCTTGAAGACCTTTTCCATAATCTACATCTAACCACGAGTTTGACACAATAAATCCGAATCTTCCTTCATCTTTTAAGAATTTCGTTCCGTGAACAAAGAAATAGGCGTGAATTCCCGCTCGTTTAGATATATTTGCCATTTTCACTTGACCATCATAAAGTGATTTTTCAATTAAGTTCTCTTTGTATTCTTCATCTCCAGACGAAATTTCAGAGATTTCTTCCTGGCGAGTATACGGTGGATTACCGACAAGGCAATCAACACTTCTTGGATATTCCAAAATAATTTTTTTGTCACCAATTGAAACAGTATATTTTGAACGGGCACTTTCTTTAACAGTAAAAGTATCGTCTATTTTATATTTTGAACTATTTACTCCAAAGGGGGATAAAGCAAAGAAATCCTCATTAAAAATTTTAGGATAATTTTCATTGGTTGCTAAATCATTTATTACAAGATTGATAGTTGCAAGATGAGCCGGAAACTTTGCAATATCTGTTCCATACAATGAATTCAAAATTTCTTGATGCATGAGTTGTTGATTCATCATTTGTTTGTGCTTGTATGCACGCACTAAAAAAGTACCCGTTCCACAAGATGGGTCAAATACTTTATCTGTTTCATGTTTCAGACAAAACTTCAAAATTAAATCCACAATATCAGGACTTGTAAAATACTGTCCAAGATTATGCCGTTCTTCATGAGGAATAAGGCGTTCAAAAATTCTGCCGATAATATCATAGCCGATTTTAGAAAAGTCATATTGTCTTAAAATTGTAACAAGAACATCTATTTCCTTGATAACCTCTTTTGCGTCGGGAAATGCAATTTCATCAATAAAATCAGGTTGGTAGATCGTTTGATAATCAATTTTCAGAACTTCATCAAAATATGTTTGTAACACTTTTCGCAAATGGGAACCGCTAATAAATTCTTGGAGATTAGTCTTTAAAGGTGGTATTTCTTCCGGTCGTTTCGCCTGTAATAAATCATAGAAAAGTATTTTATTTACAAGTAGATAAGCAGTTTGTCGAGCAACTTTATCAAAATCAAACGGTTGGAATGCGAATGTCCAATTCTGTTGAATAAACCATTTTTGAAGTTTCTTTGAAAATTCCGTATCTTTGTGACACCTATCCTCAATGATTCTTCTATAATAAATGGCTAATCGCTCAATTTTTTCCTGAAGACGATAAATCAACCATTCGTCAATTGCTAATTTTGGTTCTGGCTCTTTACCTGTGTATACATAATAAAGTTTGGTTAAAAATTTTTCAAGTTCTTTTTTTATTGAATCTTTGTATCGTGTTTCCTCTATATCATCAAGATTTTCAATTTCTGAAAGATTGTATTTTTCAATAACCTGCTCTTCCTCATGTTTCTGGGTATTAACTTTTTCTGTATTAAACCATATAAGTTTTTGGAAATTAGTTAACGCAAAATATCTTGCTTTTCTCTTATTTGCTTTTTCCCAGGCAGGTCTTTTAAGTTCTTTTTCATCAAAAACATCAAAAAATGGTTTTTTTGCTTCAAAAACACACAGAACATTTTGACTTTGTCTTGACTCATAAATTACAGCATCGGGCATTTTTCTGTCATCACCAGATGTTTCAACATCGGGAAGACCTAAATCAAGATTTTTTTCCTCAATAATTTCTCGCATCCAATGTATTAAAATAGAAACTCCTGTTCTTTCTGTCTTATGTGATGTTATATCAAATGGACTAGAAACTATTGATTTTTTCTTTTGAATCTTATTTTTCATATTCTTCAATAACCTGATGAACAATTCGTTTGGCAATTTCAAAACAGGCAGCAATTCTTAATATTTTTACATCACCAAGACCTTTTATTTTAAGAAATTTTTTAAGCGGTTGATTTGCCAATCCTTTATATGAACCATACTTTGCCAGAAGTTCTTCTGCAATTTTTTCTGCTGGTTTGCCTTTAATTCCCGATGAAATCAATATTGCTAAAAGTTCGGCATCGCTTAATTTATCAGCACCGAGTTCCAACAGTTTTCCGCCGGGATGTGCCCACATATGTTCCTTTTCTTTTTTCATTTTATCTATTCGCTTTGCTCACCCCCGACTGAAGTCGGGGGCTACAATTTATGTGTGAATTTGCTCCATTGACGACCCCGCTGAAGCGGGGTCATTCCTCAAATTCTTTTTTCTATTTTACTTGCTCAATTTGTTTCCAGAAACCGCTTTTTGTTCTCAAAATATCCTGATAGGTTGCATAGAGCGCGAGTGTTATTAAAAGCGCAAACCCGACTGAATTTGCGAATTGCATAACTTTCTTATTCAGGGATTTTCTGGAAATGCCCTCAAACAAATAAAACATAATATGCCCGCCGTCAACAATAGGAATAGGCAGAAGATTGAACATCCCGAGTGCAACCGAAACAATCGCTATGAAATTCATAAATGTTTTTACGCCGAGTTTCGCCGCAAAATAAGCCGCCTGCATAATCCCGACAGGTCCCGAGACCTCTGACGGTGCTTCCCAGAGCGTTAATTTCATATAAAGATATTTAAGCGGCGTTACCGTCCAGAAAATTATTTGGTTAAATGACTCTTTAATTGCTTTTGCAAAACCCACTTTTACGACAATCGGTTCAGATGACATATCATAGACAATTCCGATACGCGACATTTTTATTTTCTCGTCATATTTAGGCGTGATTTTTATATCAATAATTTTATGCAGTGCATTTCTTTTCACCGAAAAAACCAGTTCTTTATCTGGCGATGTTTTTACAATTTTTGATACAATACCGGCATCTTCAATTTTATTGCCGTTGATAGCGACTATTTCGTCGCCAGCCGCTAACCCCGATATAAATGCAGGTGATTTTTTTTCAACCAATTTTATTACGGGACGCTGATGTTGCAATCCCCAAACGGAAATAATAAATAAGAAAATAATAAACGCCGAAATATAATTCATTATTGCGCCGGCGGAAACAATGGCAATCCGTTCATACCATTTTTTTGAAAAAAATTCGTCGGGTGCGCCGCCGCCCTCGTCTATTTCCTCGCCCGCCATTTTTACAAATCCACCGAAAGGAATCGGGCGCACGGAATATCTTGTTTCGTTTCTTGTCCACTTAAAAATCGGAGGACCAAATCCGAACGCAAAATCCAGAACCTTTACTTTCAACTTTTTTGCGACAATAAAATGTCCGAATTCGTGAATCATTATTACAAACCCGAACATCACTGCAACAGCCAATATACCCAAAAGAATTGTCATTTCATCTCCTCAACAAATTTTCTTGTTTCAAAATCTGCATCCAATATATCCTCCAAATCGGGATTTTTTTTCACTCTATGTTTTTTCATCGCTTTTTCTATAAATTTTGGAATCTGTAAAAACCGGATTTTACCCTCTAAAAATTTTTTAACTGCGACTTCGTTGGCAGCGTTGAGGACGGCGGGCATTGTTCCACCGATTCTTGCCGAAGTTAACGCAAGTTCAAAACACGGAAAATTTCCGGTTGAAAAATTAAAAAATTCAAGTTTGCCGAGAGATGGCAAATCCAGTTTTTTAACCGTTGAAATCTTCCTTTCAGGATATGTCAACGCATACTGTATCGCAATCCGCATGTCGGTCCTACTCATCTGCGATATAATTGAACCGTCCACAAACTCAACGGCGCTGTGAACTATTGACTGCGGATGAATTACAATCTCTATTTTTTCATATGGAATTCCGAAAAGATAATGCGCCTCTATAACCTCAAACCCCTTGTTTATCATTGTTGCTGAATCAACGGTGATTTTTCTTCCCATTTTCCATGTAGGATGTTTTAGAACATCTTTCACTTTAACTTCTGACAGATCTTTTTTTGAATAATTTCTAAACGGGCCGCCGGACGCGGTCAAAATTATTTTTGATATTTCTTTTGGATTTTTACCGTCAATACACTGAAAAATTGCGGAATGTTCGCTGTCAACAGGAATTATTTTGGCGGGATATTTTTTTAGAAGTTCTGCTATTAAATCACCGGCTATAACAATTGCTTCTTTATTCGCAAGTGCGATTTTTTTTTTTAATTTTATTGCGTTTACAAGAGGTATAAGCCCTGCTGCGCCCACAACGGAAATCAGGACAACATCCGCTTTGGAAATTAACGAAATGTTTTTTAAGCCGGAACGTCCGACGGCAGTAATTTCCGGTTTAAATTTTTTCGCCTGTTTTTTAAGAAGCGACTTGTTCTTATTTGCGGATAACCCTATAACTTTGAAATTATTCAGATGAGTAATAACATCAAGTGCCGATGTGCCGATGGATCCGGTTGAACCGAGAACTGAAATTTTTTTCATTATATAACAAAGAATTTTATGTAATAGTAAAATACCGGGGCGGCAAAAATGAAACTGTCAAGTTTATCCAAAACACCGCCGTGGTCTTTAAGCAAATTTGATGAATCCTTTACTCCCGCAGAGCGTTTTATTAATGATTCCGCAAGGTCCCCGAACTGCGCCGATATGCTTATTAAAACGCCAAGCGAAAAAATATCAGCGGGTCTTAAAAAATTCATAGAAAATAATTTTGCAAAAAAAACTGTAATTATGGACGCACAAACGGATGCTATTGCCCCTTCTACGGATTTTTTAGGACTGATTGAGGATAACCGACGACTGCCATATACCGAGCCGAAAAAATACGCCGCAGAATCGGCGACCCAAACGGTTACAAGAAGAAGTATGGTGAGTTTAAAACCGTCCGGACGAAAATCCCTTATCAGCAAAAAATGCCCAGGAAGCCATCCGAGATAAATAATCCCGAGAAATGTAATTGCCAACGACGGTATTGCCGTACGGATATCATATCTGATTATTTCGTAGACGAAAAGAAGTAAAATTACAAGCGTAAAAATCGTCGCGGTTGCCTCGTTAGAAACAATGGATGCAATTTTAGAACCGTTGAAAAATATTGAAATGAGGAGCAAAAGTACAGATATATTCCCAAAGGTTTTCCGAGGAACAAATCCTATTTTTAATACCAATAACCAAAATTCAAACGCCGCAAGAAAACAAATTCCGCAGATAAAAATAAGAAACGGAATATAACCGAGATATACGGCGACGAAAACGACAGGAATTAAAATCACCGATATTAAAATTCTGTTAAACATTTTTACAAACCGCCGAACCGTCTGTTTCTTTTTTGATAATCAGAGATTGCTTCCATTAGATTTTTCTTTTTGAAATCGGGCCAGAGAGTTTTCGTCGTATAAAATTCGGAATATGCCGACTGCCACAAAAGAAAATTTGAAATACGACTTTCACCGGAAGTCCTTATTATCAAATCCGGGAAAGGTAAGTCCGTCGTATAAAGATATTTCTCAAAAATTTTTTCATCAACTTTTTTATAGATACCCTCGGTTATAATTTCGTTGACCGCATCAACTATTTCCTGTCTGCCTCCGTAGTTAAGTGCAATATTCAGTATCATACCCGTATTTTTTGATGTTTTTTCCGTCGCTTCTTTAACTAATTTAACAATGTTAATCGGCAATTCAGAAATGCGGCCTATTATGACAACTTTAACATTGTTTTTATGCAGGGAGCCGAGTTCCTTTTTGATAAACAACTTCAAAAGATTAAAAAGACCCTTTATCTCGGATTTTGGTCTGTTCCAATTCTCCGTTGAAAACGCATACAGCGTCAAAACTCTAATCCCCGTATCACTGGCTGCTCTTACAACTTCCCTCACACTTTTCATACCGGCATGATGCCCATAAAGGCGGGGAAGCCCTCTTTTTTTTGCCCAGCGGCCGTTTCCGTCCATTATTATCGCTATATGTTTGGGTATTAACATCAATTAAAAATTAAAAATTAAAAATTAAAAATGTCTTTTAACCTAAATTTTACATTTTACATTTTACATTTTTAATTGCCTCTCATACCGTCATTATTTCTTTTTCTTTCTGAAGCAGCATTTCATCTATTTTTTTTATGTAATTTTCCGTAAGTTTTTGCATTTCATCCTGCGATTTAAATTTTTCATCTTCGGTAATTTTCTTTTCGTCAAAACTTTTCTTTACAAGTTCCAGCGAAATCCTTCTCTCATTTCTTAATTCAATTTTGTAATCCTCCGCCATTTTTTTTGCGGTCTTGATAATCTCTTTTCTGCGTTCCTCAGTAAGTTGAGGAATAGGAAGCCGTATAACCTTGCCGTCATTTTGAGGCGTAATTCCTATATCCGCTTTTAATATCGCTTTTTCAAGTTCCTGTAAAACACCTTTATCCCATGGCGTAAGCACCATCAGACGCGGCTCCGGAATTGAAATACCAGCCACTTGATTTACAGGTAAATCAGAATCATAATATCTTACTTTTACCGTGTCCAAAATCGCAGGGGTCGCCCGACCAGTTTTAAGAGTCAAAAAGTCAGATTTAAGATGTTCCAATGTCTTTTTCATCTTTTCTTCTGCCTGAGCGAAAATCTGTTTGGACATAAAAACCTCCAGGAAAGGCAATTAAAAATGTAAAATGAAAAATTAAAAATTATAGGTGAATAAGCGAGCCGACATTTTTTCCTGAGGCCGCTTTTAATATACTCCCGCTTTTATTGAAATTGAGAATTATAATTTCAATTTTATGCCGGCGGCATAATGAAAGGGCCGATGTATCCATTACCTTTAGATTTTTTTTTATCGCATCATCATATGAAATTTCTTTAATAAATTCAGCCCTCGGATTTTTTTTAGGGTCATCATCGTATAAACCGTCAACATTAGTCGCTTTTATGAGCAATTCCGCTTTTGATTCCACTGCAAAAATTGCGGAAGCGGTATCCGTAGTAAAATGAGGGCGACCTGTGCCGCCGACCATAATAATGATATTTCTATTTTTCCATGCATTGTCAATTTTTTCAAGTGTGAACTGCTGTAAAAAATTACCCACGCCAAAAGAAGAAAACACTTTTGCGGGAATGTTTTTTGACTTTAATCTTTCGCCTAAAACCATACCGTTAATAAGTGTCGCCGTCATACCTATATAATCCGCCGCCGTTTTGTCAATAAGTTTACCGTCAACGTTACCGCGCCAGATGTTGCCGCCGCCGACCACAATTCCGACAGAAACGCCTCTTTTATAGATAGGAACTATTTCAGAAATTATTTTATCAACTGACGAGAAATTAATCCCAGAACAGTTTTTACCAAGCGATTCACCGGAAAGTTTTATAATAATTTTTTTATACATCTTTTATTTTTATTCTTCGCCTATTTTAAATCTTGCAAATCTTATAACCTTAATGTTTTCGCCAAGTTTAGCAATCGCATCCGTTATCAGTTCCTTTACTTTCTTTTTGCCGGATGTGTCCCTGATATACGGTTGTTCAAGAAGACAAATTCTTTCGTAAAATTTACCAAGACGGCCGACTATTATTTTGTCAATAATTTTTTCCGGCTTACCTTCCTTTAACGCCTGTGCTTTCAGTATCTCTTTTTCTTTTGACAGTTCTTCAGCCGGAATATTTTCAATTCCCACGACGGAAGGCGAGGCGGCGGCAATCTGCATGGAAATTTCTTTGCCGAGATTTTGGAAATCTTCCGTTTTGGCGACAAAATCGGTCTCGCAGTTCAACTCCAACAAAACACCTAACTTGCTCCCCGGATGGATGTATGAAAATATTAAGCCCTCTTTTGCCGTCCTTGAAGATTTTTTCAGGGCAGTCGCAATTCCTTTTTCTCTTAATTTTGTAACCGCCTTTTCCTCGTCGCCGGCGGTCTCCATAAGCGCTTGTTTACAGTCCATCATTCCGCAACTTGTTTTTTCGCGAAGACGGGCAACCATTTCACCAGTTATCTTTACTGTTTGAGACATTTTTTACCTCTCTTGGCAGTTGTAAGGATTAAGTGGTAAGAATTAAGAAAAACTTAATCCTTAAAGCGAAGCGACTTACTACTCAGAGCGGAATATACTTTACATTGGTGAAGCACTTCGTCTGTCACCCTGAGTGGAACGAAGGGTCTCGCATTTTAACATCGAGATTCTTCGCCTTCGGCTCAGAATGACATCCTTTTCATGTAAAGTATTTTATGCTCCCCTTAGTAATCCTTAATCCCGCCTTCCTATTCTTTTACAATTTCTTTTTCCTCCGTTATTGGTATTTCTTCATCGGAAGAAAATTTTTCCTCCGGCGATATATTTTGTCCGCCTGAGGACGACTGGACGGCTGCATCCTTAATAGCAGATTTACCTTCTATAACAGCATCCGCAACGACGCCTACAAGCAGTGATATGGATTTTATAGCGTCATCGTTTCCGGGAATACAATGGTCAACCGCATCGGGATCGCTATTTGTATCACAAACGGCAACTACCGGAATTTTAAGACGGCGGGCTTCCGCGATAACGGTTTTTTCATTAACGGGGTCCACGACAAATATGAGTCCGGGTAAGGACTGCATATTTTTAATTCCCGAAAGGGCGATGGACAGTTTTTTCATCTCCTTCGTTAAGACGGATATTTCTTTTTTCGGAAGTTTTTCAAGAATACCGTCGGCTTTCATTTTTTCCAAATCATTAAGCCGTGCAATGTTTTTCTTGATGGTCTCAAAATTGGTCAAAGTACCGCCCAACCATCTGGATACAACATAATTGGCGCCGCACCTTACCGCCTCATTTTTCACAATCTCCTGCGCCTGCTGTTTTGTCCCGACAAAAAGAACAGACGCACCTGCGGCAGCAACATCTCGGACAAACTTGCATGACTTTTTTAACTCCTTCACCGTCTTGGCAAGGTCAATAATATGAATCTTGTTCCGGTGCCCGAAAATAAATTTTCCCATTTTGGGATTCCACTGACTTGTCTGATGCCCGAAATGGACACCCGCCTCCAATAAACCCTTCATTGATACATTACTCATTTTCACCCTCCATAAATTCACGAACAACACATCACGAATTTTGTCACGAATGTTCACGAATAAGATTCTTCGCCTTCGGCTCAGAATGACTGCTTTCGTAATGTCATGCTGAGTGAAACGAAGCATCTCGCCTTTGCCGTTATTCGTGTCTTGTTCGTGATGTGTACCTTTATTCTATTCGTGTGCCTTTATTCGTGATTTCTTTTTTATTTTCTCAAATAATTTGAAAAAAATCAAGTAAAATCTGAAAAACATCCGGTTGAAAAATCCGCTTCTACTAACCCATTTCACAACTTTTATCGGCGTATTCTCTGATACGGTCACCTGCCCCACCACACCTGCGGCAAGGCGAACCATAATCGCAACGCCGTTTTTTGAATGTGTAATCTCATGAATTTTACACGGGATTGCAATTGCCCCGAAAATGTTTCTTCCGCCGATAAGACCGCTTAAATATTGCGATATCTCCCTTGTGTCATTAATAAGAACGGCAATTTCGTCGCCCGGCATAAGACGCCCGGCTTGTAATATAAAATCGCCGTCATAAGCAACCGGCATTACATCAATTTTAAGCAGGTCAACCAAACCGAAATCATATTCCTTGAATTCAAACTCCATCTGCGGAGGAAAAATTCTGTCGGATATCTTTTTGAATTGCGTGAGATTAAGTTCCTCATTTAAAATCTCAAAATTAACGGCGGATGTTTTCAGCGGCTCTCTTAATATGTCCTCCAAAATATCGGCAACTTCCATAATATTATTTTTTTTTACCGCAGTAAAAAAACTTTCGCTATATTCATCCAAAATTTCCTCCACGATTTTTTTTTCTATACTCAGCGTGACGTCCTGCATACTTCCCGGCAAAAGTCGTGCCGTGTAAAGTTTTTTATCGTATTCGTACCAGTTCTGCTGCAAATCCGTTTCGTAAACTTTTGGATTATATGTTACGAGAGCACGCGTCCTTAAATGCCGACGATGATTTATATCCACGATTATCATAATCATTCCATAAAGATGCACTCCATATGTGTAAAATTTACCTTTTACAACGACTATATCCTTAAGTAAATCAAATATCTTTGTTATGGATTTTGATATGTTGTAATTGCACGACTCAAGGGCAATCTGCGCCTGCCCCTCGTCGCAACCGGTTTCTTCCATAACTATTTTTATTTTTTCCTGCATAATACATCCTCAAAGTCAAAGGCATAATGTCAAATTTAGCCACTGAATGTCACAGAAGTTCACAGAAGTTTTTTCTGTGTTATTTCTGTGTACTCCTGTGGCGCCTTTGTAATTCATTAGCCACTGAAGCACTGAAAAAAATTCAACATTTTCGTCCACTCTTTTCATATTTATTTTGACAGTACCGTCAAAGGCATTCACCACAGAGAACACAGAGAACACAGAGTAATTCTAATTCTCTAATTCT
>Ga0210051_1005871_pt1 | contig 11647 bp, 13 predicted proteins | sample CryGey092014_all_FD_185464 | JGI IMG/M metagenome (GOLD analysis project Ga0210051, IMG submission 185464) | Groundwater microbial communities from aquifer - Crystal Geyser CG23_combo_of_CG06-09_8/20/14_all (SPAdes) (version 2) | ecosystem: Environmental > Aquatic > Deep subsurface > Groundwater...
ATGACTTTACTTTTGTTTATTGCTATTTTGTCCCTTTTAGTTTTTGTTCATGAACTGGGCCATTTTTTGGCCGCTAAAAAAGCAGGCATTTTTGTAGAAGAATTTGGTTTTGGTCTGCCACCTAGAATTTGGGGAAAGAAGATTGGCGAGACGATTTATTCAATAAATGCTTTACCTATTGGTGGTTTTGTAAAGTTGTATGGGGAGGACGGGCCCTCCTTCGCCAAGGCTTCGGCGGGTAAAGCCTATTTTGAGAAATCGATTCCCAGAAGGCTTTCTGTTCTCTTGGCGGGAGTAACCATGAATGTTGTTTTGGCGATTGTCTCCTTTTCCATACTTTACTTTGTTTTAGGAATTCCGACAAAAACCGGTAAAATAAAAATTGTTGGGATAACAAAAGATTCTCCGGCGCAATTTGCCGGATTAAAAGAAGAGGACCAAATTATTGGTGTTGATGGTCAAAGAGTGCTTTCTGTTGATGAATTTGTTCAGTTGACCGGGGAAAAGGCGGGAAATAAAATCCAGTTGGAAATTGGCCGCGATAAAGACAATCCATGTAAGCCTTTGGAAGGAAACCAGGTTTTAGGCGGCGCCACTTCTTCGGAACAAGGCTTTAACTGTTTAGGAAAAAATCTGCTTGTTTCTTTAATTCCCAGGGAGTCTCCGCCGGAAGGAGAAGGGGCATTGGGAGTGGTGATAAGCGGGATGGAATTGAAAAAATATCCTTGGTGGCAAATGCCTTATTTGGGTGCTCGGGAGGGTTTTAAAGAATCTCTTTCTTGGGCAGAAATGATTCTGTCGGCTTTAAAAAAGACATTGGTTTCATTAATTTTTATGGGAAAGGTTCCCAAGGATGTTGCCGGTCCAATAGGAATTTTCCAAATTACCGGCCAAGTTGCCAAAGATGGATTTTTGGCAATTTTACAGTTTTTGGGTATTTTATCGGTTAATTTGGCAATTATCAATATTTTACCTTTTCCGGCTTTGGACGGTGGTCGGCTAATCTTTTTGGGGTACGAAGCAGTTTTCCGAAAGAAAATTTCCCCCAAAATCGAGATTTTAGTTAACCAAGTTGGCATGGCAATTTTACTGTCAATAATGGCTTTAATTACGGTCAATGATGTCTTGCGACTTTTGAAGAAATGAAATATGTTAAACAAAAAAACAGCCATAAAAATCTTATCGGAAATTAAAAAAGCAAAAAAGATTTTACTTACCGTCCATGTTTCTCCTGATCAAGATAGCGTCGCTTCTGTTTTGGCAATGGAACTTGTTTTGCGAAGAATGGGTAAAAAAACAAAGATAATTTCTTTCAGCCAGATTCCTTCAAAATTAAAGTTTATATCGGGGACAGAAAGAATAGAAACTGCCGATTTTGCCAAAATTAATTTTTCCGAGTTTGATTTATTCATTGCTCTTGACAGCGCTCAAGAGAGAATGATTACTCGCAGTCATTTCCCGGAAAGTTTTCCCTCCAACTTTAAAATAGTAAATATCGATCATCACATAACCAATACCCGATTTGGGGACATTAACTTGGTTGTTCCGACTTCTTCAACCACAGAGATTCTTTATCAGCTTTTCAAAATTTGGCAAGTTAAAATTGATAAAACTCTAGCACGACTGCTGTTTTATGGCATATTTGCCGATACAGGTTGTTTTCAATATTCTTCAACTTCGGTAGAAACTTTCAAGATTGCTGCAGATTTGATAGAGAAAGGCGCTTCTCTAAACGAAGCGGTTTTAGTTTCCTTCCGCTCTTACAGTCTTAAAACCCTTAAATACTGGGGAAGGGTTTTGGATAATATGCAAACTGACGGAAGCGGAAAATTTATCTGGTCAAAGATCAGCAAGAAAGAGCGCGAGGAATTGGGGGTAGAAGTAACCGAGGTAGAAGGAGCGGCAAATTTTTTTGCTCCTATCGTATCAGGAACAGAGTTTGGTATAATATTGATGGAAGAAGAGGGTCTTGTTAGAGGCAGTCTGCGCTCAAGAGATGTTTTTGATGTGTCCAAAATCGCGGTTGAATTGGGTGGCGGAGGACACAAGGCCGCAGCCGGGTTCTCGTTGAACATGAGTTTGGCAGAAGCAGAGAAGGAAGTATTAGGAGCGGCAAGAAAATATTTAGGGAGAAAACAATAAGTTTTCTTACATAAGATTGGAGGTGGATGTTTAAATTCAAATGGCGACAATTGTTAAAAAACAACTGGGTCAAACCGAAGATCAGCTTATTGCCCAGTTTCGGAAAAAAGTATTAAACGATGATATTTTGGGAGAGCTTAAGAAAAGGGAATTTTACATTAAACCTTCCCGTGCTCGTTATGAGAAAATGAAGAGAGTTAAGAAGGGAAAAAGATGACATTAAAACAACAAGTCGAAGAGCAAATTAAAGAGTCTTTAAAAAAGGGAGACAAATTGAGGCTATCTACTTTGAGATTTCTGTTATCAGCAATTAAAAACGAAGAGATTGCCAAACAAAGAGAGGCAACTGACGAGGATGTAGTTGCGGTGGTACAAAGACAGGTTAAGCAAAGGCTTGAGTCAATCGAGGCTTTTCAAAAAGGTGGGCGGAAAGATTTAGAACAGAAAGAGAGGGATGAAATGGCAATTTTGAGCAAGTTTGTTCCTCAGCAACTCTCAGAAGAAGAATTGAGGAAAATTGGGGAAGAAGTAATTGCCGTTCTTCCTGAAAACGAAAAGAAAAACTTTGGAAGAGTAATGAGTCAAGTAATGGGGCAGGTTAAAGGGCGGGCAGATGGGAATATTGTGAGTAAGATTGTAAAGGAACTCCTTGGAGTTTGATATACTTTATTAGTAAAGATTTATAGTTGACACCCTAGGATGATTTCGGTTTTAATTTCTTCAGAATCTCGTTATCCAATTTCTCGGCCCAAAATAAGAACAATCGTTGAAGATTATTTAAGGGATTTAGGGATTGATGATGTTGAGGTTTCAGTAGCAGTTGTTGGGTCGAGAAAAATAAAGCAGTTGAATAAAAAATGGCGTAACCTTGACGAGCCGACAACGGTCTTGACTTTTGCTTTAGAAGAACCGCGTAATCAAGATGGCGTCTTGCGAATAGGAGATATTGTTATTTCCTATCCTGAGGCTCGGATTATCGCTCAAGAAGACAACTTGAACATGGATGAGGCGATTGGGAAACTCTTGATTCATGGTCTAGGAAATTTGTTTGGAAAAAATGACAACAACTTTTTATCTCAAATATCGCCCCCAAAAACTTTCTGAACTGGATAGTACCGAGGCGCGTGAAGAATTAGAAAAAATTTTCAAATCTGGTAAACCCCCTCACGCATTGCTTTTTTCCGGGCCCAAAGGAATCGGAAAAACTTCGGCCGCGAGAATTGTTGCGAAGGCGGTGAATTGCGACGAACTATCAAAAGGAGAATACGAACCATGCAATAAATGCGCCAACTGTATTTCCATTACTAATGGTACTAATGTTGATGTTTTGGAAATTGATGCTGCTTCAAACAGAGGCATCGATGACATTAAAGAACTGCGAGAAAAAATTAAGCTGTCTCCGTCTTCATTAAAGTACAAGGTTTACATTATTGATGAAGTGCATATGTTAACTACCGAGGCTTTTAATGCCTTGCTTAAAACTTTAGAAGAACCACCGAAACATGCAATTTTTGTTTTATGTACGACAGATCCCGAGAAACTGCCCAAAACAATTACCTCCCGGTGTTTGATTGTTAATTTCAAAAGGGCTACTCCAAAAGAAATTATCGAGAGATTAAAGAAAATCTGTGTCACGGAAAAGTTAGAATTTGAAGAGCAAGCTTTGACAGAAATTGCCAAGTTAAGTGATGGCAGTTTTAGAGATGCCAATAAAGTTTTGGAACAAGTTTCTTTTTCCGGGAAAATTACCGAATCGGAGGTTGAAAAAATTATCGGTGTTTCAAGAGAATTTAATCTCGAAGATTTTTTACTGATGTTGCAAAAAAGGCAAACTAAAGAGGCCTTGATTTGGATTAATAAAGCGACCACCCAAAGCGTTAATTTAAAAATTCTTATAGAAAGTCTTTTGGATAAATTACGCAATTTACTCTTGCTGGGTTTTGGTTTGAAGGAGGAACCCGCCTTCGCCGAGGCTTCCACCGACGCTGAAGCTATGGCGGACAAGTCTGCGAGCAAAGTGAGTTTTTCCAGGGAAGAGATTTTGTTTTTGATTAATCTTTTTACCAAGGCTTATTCAGAACTAAGATTTGCGGTTATTCCTCAATTGCCGCTCGAGATGGCGGTGATTGAGTGGGGAGAGACGAAGGGTGGGGATAATGTTGTGAGTTGTGAGTCGGGTTATGTGAGTGAGGATGAGGAGAAAACGGGGAACCTCGACACACAACCCATAACTCAACCCCGACACACAACCCACAACCCACAACAAAACCTCAATTTTACTCTGGAAAACGTTCTTTCAAAATGGCCGGAAATTTTGGAGAAGGTTAAGCCCCTTAACCATTCGGTTCAGGCTTTTTTGAGAGCGACTCGACCGATAGCTTGCGAAGACGGATTTTTAATTTTGGAAGTTTTTTATAAATTTCACAAAGACCAGCTTGAGAAAGATCAATGCCGAAAGATTTTTGAAAAAGTGGCCAGTGAGGTTTTGGGGAGCAATATTAAAATGAAATGTAATTTAAGTGAAGTCAAAAGAGAGCCCCCACCCCCACCTGTCTCGCAAAATTTTGAAGAGGCTGATATAATGAAGCTCGCAGAAGAGATTTTTAATAAAGGAACAATACAATAAATTTCTAAATTCGAATTAACCTAATTGACCTAAATAAAACACTAAACTCTAAGCACTAAATCCTAAACAATACTAAATGACCAAATTCCCAAAATACAAAACAATCTTTGGTCATTTGGATATTTGAATTTTGAATTTGTTTAGAATTTAGAAATTAGTGCTTAGGATTTTTTTGAAGGAGGAGAAAAGATGATGAATCCTTTCAAAAGTTTAGGCGATCTAAATAAAATGCGGACTCAAGCGATGCAAATTCAAAGAGAACTCGCGGAGGAGAAAATCGAAATTGACGAGAACGGCGTAAGAGTTGTTATTTCCGGCGATCAGAAAATTTTAGGGTTCTCTATTGACGGAATCGAAAATGATTTGGTAAAAGATAAACTAAACAAAGCAATTAAAACCTCTCAAGAAGTAGCGGCAAAAAAACTTTCCTCAATGACTGGAGGACTTCAGGGACTTTTAGGCGGCGGAATGTAAATGTGGTAAAATTTGCTGATGATTATTCCAAAAGCGATTTCTAATTTAGTCGAAGCTTTTGAACGCTTGCCTGGGATTGGACCAAAGACAGCTCAAAGACTGACTTTCTATTTGCTTCATGTCCCGCAAACAATGTTGGATGATTTTGCCTCTGCTTTAACGAACTTGAAAAAAAATACTGTTCTTTGTTCAATTTGTTTTAATGTCTCGGAAAAAGACCCTTGTCCAATTTGTTCTGATGTTAGTCGCGACCATTCTAAAATTTGTGTTGTCGAACAACCATTAGATGTCCTGGCACTTGACAGAAACGGTCACTATAAAGGGGTCTATCATATTTTGCACGGTGCAATTTCGCCCCTGAATAATATTGGTCCGGATGAATTAAGAATTGCCGAACTGCTTAAACGGATCCGCGAAAATCAGCAGGAGATTCAGGAAATTATTCTTGCTACCAATTCCAATATGGAAGGTGAAGCAACGGCGATGTACATCGCGCGTGAGATCGCAAATCTCAAATCTCATCCGCCAGCTGGCGGATCAAATCTGCGAAATATGAAGCTAACCCGATTGGCGCACGGATTACCCGTCGGTGGAGATGTCGAGTATGCTGATGAAGTAACTTTGCAGAGGGCCTTAGAAGGAAGAAGAGAATATGGAGTATAATAAATCCGAAGCACTAAATCCTAAATTCTAAACAATATCAAAATTCAAATGTCCTAATTCCTAAAATCATTTTTTGAATTTTGAGCATTTGTAATTTGAATTTGTTTAGGATTTAGAAATTAGAATTTAGAATTTTTTCACCCTATGTCGAAACAAATAATCGCCGATACTTTCGAGATTTTGGGTGGAGTAGCAAAATCCGCCGGCCAGCAAGTAGTTGCCGATGCTAAAAAAGCAGGCGAAGATGTGGCGATTGAACTGGGAGTTAAAACAGCTCAACAACAGACACAGGGTGATCAAACCTCTTCATCAACTCAGACCGAAGAACAAACACAGAAAATAAACGAAGCAGCTAAAAAAAGAACGGCTGCCCGATATCAGGAAATTCAGGTGGAGATAAAAGACTTGGAAGATAAAAGAAGAAATGAATTGCCGAAAGAGGTTTCCGGAAAACCGGGGTTTGATGAAAAAGAGACAGTTAAGCAATTAAAAGTGGAAAAAGAGAAGTTGCCGCCAATACCTGTCCAGCGGGCCTCGAAAAAGGCGGAGACTTTCAGGGGAGCAAGCGGATAATAAGTAGCAAGAAAATGAAATTATTCAATACATTAACACGCCGACTTGAAGAATTTAAGCCGATTCGTCCTCCGCAAGTTTCTATGTATACCTGTGGGATGACTGTTTATGACCATACTACCATTGGTCACATGAGAACTTATGTTAATACAGATTTCTTAAAAAGAACGCTGGAATATTTGGGTTATAAAGTAAAAATGGTAGAAAACGTGACCGATGTTGGTCATTTGGTTTCGGATGCTGACACGGGTGAAGACAAATTACAAAAAAAGGCAGAAAAAGAAAGAAAGAGCGCTTGGGAAGTTGCTAAAGAATATGAGAAAGAATTTTATGAGACTTTGGACAAACTTAACGTCCTTCGTCCGGCAGTTATAACTCGAGCCACCGAAAATATAAAAGAAATGATTGAGTTGGTGGCCGATCTTGAAAAGAAGGGTTACACCTATATTATTCCAGGTGATGGGGTCTATTTTGACACTTCTAAATTTTCAGAATATGGGAAAATGGCGATGGTGGACAAAGGAGAGTTGGAAGCAGGGACTCGTGTGGAGGTAGTACCGGGTAAGAAAAATCCCACAGACTTTGCCTTGTGGAAATTTTCCCCGCCTGACAAAATTCGCGATATGGAATGGGAAAGTCCTTGGAGCAAAAAAAGTTTTCCTGGTTGGCACATTGAGTGTTCAGTAATGGCAATGAAATTTTTGACCCAAGCCTTTGAGGGAGGAAAATATCAGCCGGAGAAATTTGAGACGATTGATTTGCACACTGGCGGGGAAGATCATATTACAATTCATCATCCTAATGAAATTGCCCAAACCGAGGCTTCAACGGGGAAAAAATTTGCCAACTTTTGGTTTCATAATCGGTTTCTGATGATCGAAGGTCAAAAAATGAGTAAGTCTTTAGGGAATTTTTACACCCTGAGAGACATTGAAGAAAAAGGTTTTACCCCAATAGCGGTTCGTTATCTTTTTGCCACCGCCCACTATCGCCAAAGGCTCAATTTTACTTGGGAAAGTTTAGGAGCGGCGCAAACAGCTTTAAGCCGGCTCTATGAAAATGTGGCGATGTTAAGGGACAAAACAGGGTCCGTCCCTGTCAGGGCGGGAGGTGTGAAGCTATCTGACCCTAAGGGTGTGAAGGCAAAGTGTTGGCAAGAGAAGTTTATTGAAGCAATTTCTGATGACTTGAATATGCCGCAAGCAATAGCGGCAGTTTGGGAGATGTTGAAAAGCGGACTTGAAGACAGCCAGAAATATGGTTTATTATTAGATTGGGATCGGGTTTTAGGTTTAAACCTAAAACAGTTCAAAGTTAAAAGTGAAAAGTTCAAAGTTGACGAGGAGATACAGAAGCTAGTAGACGAAAGGGAGAAATTGAGGAGGGAAGAAAAATGGCAAGACGCGGACGAAGTAAGAGAAAAAATTGAGAAAGAGGGATGGACCGTTGAGGATACTGAAAGCGGACCAAAACTTAAAAAGAAACTGCCCAATGAGTAAAATCTTAAAAATACTTCTTATTATCTTTGGCATCTTAGTTGTCGCCAATTTTTCGGTTTTGGATTTCTTTTTTGTTAAAGATAGGTTTATTGAGAAAAAGACTCAAGAAGCGAGTGAGAGTGAAACTGTAGTGGGTGAACAAAGCAAGATTGCTACTGATTCCTGCGGACTTTCGTGCCAGCAGGAAATCAGTCAAAAAATAGATGAAGAATTAAGTCGACTTCCTTCACCTGCTGGTCAGAGTTCGTTTTCGCCATCTGCCCCAACCAAGACACCGACCCAACCTAACGGTAAACCTAAAGTTGTTTATATTCCTTTGGCGGCTGACGGAACTGTTGCTTCAGCTTCTTGGACAAACGTTGTTCCTTCGGAATTTTATTTTGACCAAACTAACTATCCGGGAGTAAAAGAGGTTCGTTTTGAAGTAAATCTTCTTTCTTTAAACAATGATTTGGCTTTTGTTCGGATTTATGATGCGACCAATAAACGCGCGGTTGATTTTTCCGACCTGCAAACTACCAGTAGCACTTTTACTCGCGTTGAGTCAAGTCCTCTGGTGATCTGGCGGGGAAATAATAAATATACTATTCAGCTTCGTTCTGTCAATGGCACTCAAGCTCAGTTAAAAGATGCTCGGTTGAAAATACTGTATTAACTTTTTTTACCTCTTTTTGGTGATTGAAAAGGGTCTCCTTTTCCAGTATATTTAGGGTAATATGGCAGACACCGAGGAATTTAGTCCACAAATCGATAAAGAGGCTTTAAAGAAGTTGCGTTTGGTGGTGGTGGCTTACTCCCACGTTGAGAAAGAAATGTTTGCCACCAAGCAAGCTTACGAGGCTGAGGTGGAAGTTGAAGAGCGAGCAGCCCAAGTGGTTGAAGAAATCAAGAAATTGGGGATTGAGGCAAAAGGCTCTCCGGGAGATCAATATTTTTTGACCAATTTACTAGTTGATCAACCAGATTTGGTGCTCAATCTTGTCGATACCTTGAAAGGCAAGGATAATTTACAAACTTCTGTCCCCGCTGCTCTGGAGTTATCCAACATTCCCTATACTGGCGCAGGAATTGACGGTATAGTGATTGGTAATGATCGCAATTTGACCAAAAGATTGCTCATGGCTTACGACGTTCCTACTCCAGCCTTCCAATTTATTCGTCGGGCAGGGACCAGCGTCCAAGAAGATTTGGGGCTACCGCTGATTGTCAAGCTAAATGTTAGTGGGGGAAGCGTGGGAATTGATAACAAAGCAGTGAAGGAATCTTATAACGAGGCGCAAAAAAAGGTTGATCAGATGATTGTTACTTACAAGACTCCCGTAATTGTAGAACAGTTTATTGATGGCCCGGAGATCACTGTTTGTGTTTTTGAAGACGGGCAAAAAACCAATGTTTTTATGGGAGAAAAAGTTTTTCGCCACAAACCGGACGGCAAACACTTCTTTACCAGTTTTGAATCCTATGATGATGTACGGTCATATACCTACAAGCAAGTAGAGGAACCGATAAAAACAAAAGTGGCGAGGTTGGCAGTGAGGGCCTTTAACGGACTTTATCACAAAGATTATGCCAAGTTCGATGTTCGTTACGACGATCGGACCAATACCCCTTATTTTACTGATTCTAATCCTAATACTGCCTTTGGTCCGGATAAAGGATTACCTTTTACTGAAGTAGCTCTAATGAACGGGGTTCCTTTCTCGGATATTCTTTCCAGCCTGCTTTCTAAATATGCTAGAGAAATCTACAAGTAATCTCACTTTTCCTTCCATGGGACGGGTGAAGCAGAAGAATAATTCTTACTGCGGACCGGCAGTTTTGGAAATGCTTTATAGTTTTTTAGGGAGGAAAGTTGGACAGGAGGAAATTGTTCAGGCGGCGAAAATTTCTCGAAAAATAAAATCACGAGGAATGTTGGTGGAAGAAATGGCCTTGGCAATCAAGACTTTAACACCGGAGTATAACTTTTGGTCGAAAAGGAAGTCTCAAACCAGCGAGTTGTCGGAGATTGTTAACAGGTATAACTTTCCCGTTGGGGTTGAATGGCAGGGAGTTTTTAAATATAAAGGACTGCGGGAGGACGACGAGGACGACGACCCCGGCCACTATAGTGTGGTTACTCAAATAAGCGTCAGTGATAAGAAAATCTTTCTGGCTGATCCCTTCCGAGTTTATGCTGGGCGCGATCGAGAGTTTACTCTTTTGGAATTTGAAAGACGCTGGTGGGATATTAATGAGATAGTTGATCGGGCGACCAGGAAAAAGAAACAAATGGATGATTATCACTTGATGTTTATCATCGTTCCTAAAGAAAGCGATTTCCCGGCAAGGCTAGGGATGCGATTGGGGTAATGGTTGGTTCTCTCCTTTTCCGCTTTAATGATGTCTAAATTTTCCCGAATAATTTCTTTCATCAATTGCCGGCAAGTTTTGGAGCAGTCGCAATAACCATATAGGCAAGCCCCAAAAAGGCCGCCAGTCCAAAAATCATCATGTCAAGACCGGATTTTCGAGAGTATTTTTTGGTCTTTTTCATTTTTTTAATCCCCTTCATGATCTAAGTGTAAAGTTTCTCTTCCAAGAAAGTCAAGACCTGGTTTGTTAAAGATTAAGATTTTAGCACTAGCTTCACACCTCGAAGGTGTAATAGCTTCACACCTCCTTATGGTGGAAAATCTAAAGTTTTTGGTATAAAATATTCACCATGAACCGTCAAGCAAAAAAGATTAAAAAGTTTCTGGAAAAATTTGGGATAAAGAGTAAGGTAAGAGAATTTTCGGAAACAACCAAAACAGCGGCTGATGCGGCGAAAGCTTTGAATTGTGAAATTGGGCAAATTGCCAAATCGATTATTTTTCGAGAGAGGGCCAGCAGTGACCCGATTTTAGTGATCGCCAGCGGAGTGAATCGTATTGATGAAAAAATTGTCGCAAAATATTTAGGAGAAGAAATTGAGAAAGCTGACGCTGATTTTGTTCGAGAAAAGACCGGTTTTGCCATTGGCGGAGTGCCGCCGTTTGGCCATAGAGAGAAAATTAAAACTTTCATTGACAAGGACCTGCTTGAGTATAAAATAATCTGGGCAGCTGCTGGAACGCATAACGCAGTTTTTCCTTTGACACCGGAAGAGTTAATGAAGATTACTCAAGGAGAAATTATTCCTGTGATTTGACTTAAGGTGTTATAATTTATTTTGTGTCGTCGACCAAGGAAAGAACACCAGCTTCTTTTTTATCGCGGTTTGCTACTGGTTTTCCGGTTGCCCTTGAAGATTTAAAGACAACTCCGGTAACTACCGGTTTTTTGCATGAATCTTTTTCTTTGTCCCATAGAAAGAATGGGGTGGAATACGTTCTCCAAAAATTAAGCTCTGTTTTCGATCTTCAGGCAATCAACACTAATCTTAAGCTTTTTGAGCAAGCTCAAGCTGAAAGCGCTTCTTGGTTACCTGAATACTGGCAACCGGTTTGGTATCTTAATGTTTCCGGCTCAGATGACAAGATTTATTACGACGAAGAGGGAAATGCCTGGAGGGCAATGGTACATGTACCCGGTAAAATCCGGATTTTTAACAGTTTTAACGAAGTGCCCGAGGGTAAAAAAGAAGAAGTTGCCTATTCGCTCGGTGAGGCGATTGCGATTTTTGGCAAGATTCTTGCGACAAAAGTTG
>Ga0210051_1005875_pt1 | contig 11641 bp, 9 predicted proteins | sample CryGey092014_all_FD_185464 | JGI IMG/M metagenome (GOLD analysis project Ga0210051, IMG submission 185464) | Groundwater microbial communities from aquifer - Crystal Geyser CG23_combo_of_CG06-09_8/20/14_all (SPAdes) (version 2) | ecosystem: Environmental > Aquatic > Deep subsurface > Groundwater ...
CTCTTTTTTTTCAATCAGACCATTATAATCATTGTTTGAACATGATGTCAAAATCGTTAATGTCAAAAAAAGCAGATTATAGAATTTTTTCATAGGTTTTTCCCTTTATAAGAACAATACTTTCCATTCTCGCTCCAAACATCTGCGGTAGAAAAATTGAAGATGTTGCTTTTACTATCTGCCCCTCGGAAAATCTGTTCTTGTCAGTTATTGAATTTATTTCTCCATTCTGTGCAGGAGCAATAAACGAAATTGAATACTCTATTGAGTTGTCAAGCAATTTATGATTTAGAAGAAAATCCCTGTAAGATGCATCTGTTTCCGCAGGAGAGAATAAGGAATTTACTTTTGACAGAATTACCTCTAGTCCGTCTTTTGCTATTACAAGAATCTTCTCTTTTTTTGAAGATGATTTACCAAACATAAATGTTGAGGAAAAGGAGAGTCCTGTTCCCTTCTTCATGATGCCCACATCAATGAGCACAAGGTCTCCTCTTTTCAAATTTTCTGCGCTTAAAGTTGGATAAATTGATTTAGCGTCAAATCCCACATAAGTGGGAAGGTATCTTCTGTCGCATCCGAGAGAATAAATTTTTTCATCTATGAGATTCCTGAGCTCAACATCAGTCATCTCTTCTTTAAGAAATCCTTCCGCAGACAGGAAGAGTTTTTTCATTATTTTGGCAAGATTCTTAATCTCGGTTATTTCATTTTTCTGTTTTACTCTTCCCAATGTTCTGACGGGTGAAATAAAATGAAATGTATTGAACTCTTTAAATACTCTGTCAAGGGACATATTTGTAAGAGCTAATTTCGTAATCTTGTTTTCTTTGAGAATTTTTTTCCATTCGTTTGTAAAGATTTTATTATTCCTTAAATATTCATAAGAATCTGCCTTTACAACTTTCACTCCCTTCAGATTTTGCATACATGGATACAAAAGAGGATCACAAATTACAAAAGATGTTTTTTTTCCTATAAGAATGCTTGCATCATACTCTCCGAGGTTGAATGAGACATTGAAATCCAAAACATTATATACCTCTTGAGGATTATCCAAAAGAAGCATTTCATTTTTTTTAATGACTCTCTGAACAATTTTAATCTTATTTTCCATATTCATCCACCTCTTTTAAAAGAACTTTTAGTGATTCTTCTTTTGAACCCTTAAAAATTATTTTGTTCTTCTTGAATACAATTCCTATTTCATTGCTTCCTGTAATTCCAAGGTCTGCCTCTCTTGCCTCTCCAGGACCATTTACTATGCATCCCATTACTGCAACTCTTATGTTTTTATTGCTTTTTTCAAGTTTCTTTTCCAGCATTTTTTGTACTCTTATTACATTAAATGTTGTGCGCGAGCATGTGGGACAGGAAATGATATCTGGCATATTGCTATTTATATGGAGTGCGCGTAGAATCATCTTTGCTGTATCTACCTCATAAAGTGGTGAATCGGATAAAGATACTCTTATTGTATCCCCCACATTATTCATCAGCAGATGGCTTATTCCTATGGAATTCTTCACACTTCCTCTGAGAAGCCCCCCTGCCTCTGTCACTCCGAGATGCATCGGATAATCAAATATTCTCTTAATCATCATATTCGTCCTTATCATTGACAGCACATCTGATGATTTGACTGAGAGAATCAATCTGGTAAAGTCCCTCTCTTCAAAAAACTCTACTGATTTTCTTAATGATTCTATGAGTGCTTCATCTGACGGGTGACCGTATTTTCTTAAAATACTTTTTTCAAGGGAACCGCTATTCACTCCTATTCTTATAGGAACATTTTTCGCCTTGGCTGCCTTGATTATTTCTTCAAGATGTTTTTTGGACATATTGCCGGGATTTATCCTTATTTTCTGTGCACCTATTTCTATTGCGCTTATTGCCGTCTTATAGTCAAAATGTATATCTGCAATAATAGGACATGGGGATTGATCAATGATTTTTTTCATTGATTCTAAATATGAAACATTCGGATATGAAACACGCACTATCTGAGATCCTCTTTCAAACAATTGCTTTATCTGTCTGAGGGTGGAACGGTAATCAGAAGTGTCTGTATTTGTCATTGATTGTATTACAATCGGAAATCCTCCTCCTATCGGGACATTTCCCACATAAATTATCTTTTTGGAATTCATTCCACTGTTCTCCTTATTTTCGCACCGAGTTTTCTCAGTTTTTTTTCTATTGATTCATAGCCCCTGTCTATATGATATACTCTCTTTACCTCACTCTCTCCTTTTGCAGCAAGAGCAGCAAGGACAAGAGCAGCAGATGCGCGAAGATCAGATGCCATTATAGGAGCACCCATCAGTTTCTTGACTCCCCTTATTATTGCCTTATTGTCCTCAACTGAAATGTCAGCTCCCATCCTTACGAGTTCAGAGACATGCATAAATCTTTTTTCAAATATATTCTCCGTTATTACTGATATTCCATCAACAAGAGAGAGAAGAGATGTGAATTGCGCCTGCATATCAGTTGGAAAGAAGGGATATGGAAACACATTTATTTCTACTGGACGAAGATTCTTTGATGCTTTTAAATATATGTTTTTATTCTCTGTTTTGACACAATAACCTATCTCTCTGAATTTTTCAAGAACTGCCCCCATGTGGTTGGGATTACAGTTTTTCAGATAAATTTCACCGCCTGTTATTGCAGCAGCAGTAAGAAGAGTGGCTCCTTCTATTCTGTCAGGAATCACGGAAAAATCAACCGGTTGAAGATTTTCAACTCCATCTATTATTAGTATTGATGTCTCTATCCCAGTTATTTTTGCACCCATTGCATTAAGAAAATATGCAACATCACTCACTTCCGGCTCTATTGCTGCTCCTCTGATAATAGTTTTACCATTTGCAAGAGAGGCAGCCATCATTACATTGATTGTAGCACCAACAGAAGGACCCTTGCCTCCTTCAAGAAACATATCTGCTCCTTTAAGTTTTTTTGTTCTTGCCTTTATATATCCATGTTCAAGAGTTATTCTACATCCGAGATTTTCAAATCCTTTTATATGAAGATCAACAGGACGTTCTCCTATGGCACAACCACCTGGAAGAGATACATCCACTTTTTTACATCTACCGAGAAGAGGACCCATAACATAGTATGAAGCACGCATTTTTCTCACAAGATCATAAGGCGTTTTATAATTAAGCTTTTCGGGAACATCTATTTCAAGAGTGTGTTTTTTGAATATTACTTTTGCATTCTGATGCTCTAATACTTTAATCATGTATCTCACATCTTCAACATCAGGCACATTTCTTATAATACTCTTTCCACAGGATAGAAGTGATGCAACCATTATAGGAAGGACGGCATTTTTTGAGCCGGACGCGGAAATCTCTCCTCTGAGTTTTACTCCTCCATCAATTATGAATTTATCCATATTATTTCCTTTTTAAAAAATTATCAAAATTCATATAGAATTGAATGTAAGCTTTGTCATATAAAAAATATTTTCCACCATTCTTTATGTCTCTTATGTCAGTTTCAAAACCCTTTAGCGCTGTAAAGTGCGTCTTTTCATTTATACAGTATGTCAATGCAAGAATCAAACGCGACTGAGGCGATTCTTTAATTAAAGAATCTTCAAAAATAGTTGATCTTATGTCCGAAATTACCTGCTTGAAAGACATCTTCAGAAATCCCCATCTGTATTTTGCTCCTACAGAAAAGAGCCAATCGGATTTTTCATAAATAGAATCTACTCTCCTTTCTCCGATTTGTCCGTAAATTTCTCCCGTAAAATTATTTTTCATTCCAGTTATATACCCTGATATGTTCATTCTTTCATCATTTTCATAAATATTCTGAAGAGAATCCATATATCCGTTTTCCATCATAAATCCAGTTATTGCACATCCAATTTCAAAATCAATATCCTTGAAATTCTCTCCGATTCTGTATCCTGTTGTTATGAACATCAATGCAGAATCCGCAGTATAATCGTATAAAAAGGAATCCAAAGAGTGGTCAAGATAATAATGCTTTTCTGATGATGAAAATCTTCTCAGGAAAATTGTATAAAATCTCAGATCTTGCAAATTTCCTGTGGATTTAATATAAAGTGAGTATGGTTGTTTGAGGTAAATTCGTGGTTCAGGAAGATTCTCATTATAATTCTTATGTGAATAATTGTTATCAAAATTGTCAAATGTAAAAATAATCTCATTATCAGTATTGGATCCAGAAATGGATGCTATAATTGATATGTCAGATTCTTTTTTATAGAAAGTGGGATTTGTAAGAAATCCTAAAGAAGCAAAATCTGAAATTCGGAAGGAAAGACCAAAATTGAATATTCTTTCATTGAATTCAAAATTATCATAACCAATATGATTTAACTTGAAATCAACAATTGAATTCACGGGCAGGGAGAGTTTCAACATTGATTTCATGGATAATTGTTCCACATTATAACATCCTCCGGAAATAATTACTCTGTTATCTCCTTCAAGAAAATTATGAAATTCATCTCTATCAAATGAGGATGTATATTCATCAATAAGGTATTCTGAATCAAGATATTCTTCAGCCACATACGCATTCAAAGAATATGAAACTATAAGAATTACCATAAAAATCATGCTATTCAAAATCAAAATCTTTCGGTTTACCATAGATATTTTCTATTTTTATAGTTAAAATTTCAATGATTCCCGGTTCATTTATGTCAATTCCCGTGTCATTAAGAATCTTCACAAGATAATCCACTTTCTCTTTGTCACTGATAACAGAGAGTATTGTCTTTGAATATGGTTTTGAATTACCTGTTAAATATTTGAGTCCTGCAAAAATAGGTATTTGTGAGCCCACCATGCTATTGATTGATTGTGTTTCAAGCACTGTTGCATCATTTATTCCCACCTCAACATAGGACTGAAGTAGGTCTTCAAAGTGCTTTTCCTCATTAAGTATCACTATGAGAAGATACATGTATCCTCCTATTTTTTCTTTTTATACAATATATTAAGCCATATAGGCGTTATCAGAGTCGTGAGAAGTATCATAATGACAAATGAATCATAAATTGCCTGATCTATGAATTTATTATTAAATGCTATTGACACTATTACAAGCGAAACCTCTCCTCTCGGCATCATTCCAACTCCGACCTTTAAGGATTCCTCTAAATTCATCCCGGAAATCAGAGATGCTGCTCCACATCCGAGAACCTTTCCCAAAATTGAAATGATTATTAAAACTATTGTAAATAAGATATTTATATCTTTAAAATTTAGAGATGTTCTAAGTCCCACAACAAAGAAGAAGATTGATATTAATAGAGTATTAATTATCATATTTACATTCTCTGTTATCCTTCTGCTAAATTGAGTATGTTTTATGGAAACTCCTGCAATGTATGCTCCTGTTATTCCGGCAACTCCCATTGACTCTGAAAAGAATGACAAAAAGAGCATAAAAATCACTGATACCCCGATTATTGTGTCAGGAGATTTGAATTTTGAAGATAATCTCAGTGCTTTGTTTAATATATATTTATAAATTGCTATAACTGCTACTGAAAGAAGAGCAAATTTTCCGATAAGTATTAAAATATTACCTGAATGAAATAAGAAAACGAAAGATACAGTTAAAAGTATTATCGCCATAATGTCATCAATTACAGCCGCTCCAAGTATTGTTGCGCCGCTTCTTGTATTAATTTTTCCTATTTCCAACAAAGTTATTACTGTTATTGATACGGAAGTCGCTGTAAGAGTGAGACCTATTACATAAGAGGATTTTGCGCTCATGCCCCAAAACATAAATATAAATGCCATAAAAAGGGGCGTTAGGACGCCCATCATTGCAACTAAAAAAGATGCCTTTCCTTGTTTTTTCATATTAGCAAGGTCTGTCTCAAGACCTGCTTTGAACATTAAGAATAAAATTCCAAGTTCAGACAAAAATGCGATATTTTCATCTATATTAATAATTTTCAGCATAGGACCACATATCACTCCTATAAGTATGATTCCTGTAACTGTTGGTAACTTCAAGCGTAGAAAAAGTTCGCTTACTAATTTTGTGATAAGCAGAATAAAACCGAGAATTAAAATTTCATTCATCGTTCTTTACACTGTAGTAAAATTCTTCTCCGAATTTATTTACCCTTATATTATTTGTTTTTTCAAGATTTTTTATTATGGCTTTTAGCTCCTCCAAAGATATTCCAAGAGCAGAAGATATTTGTTCATAAGTGCAAGGTCTTCTTTTCAGCAAATTCTTCACATCATCCTTTGTTGCATTTGTTTTTTGCTTAGATTTTGAAGTGAATGCTATATCCACTTCAACTTTATCTCCGAGAAGTTTTTTTATTCTCTTTTTATCTTCTTCATTTATCGGCTTTGCTGATGAATATGCGGGGGGCCTGATCACAGTATTGATCTGCACTTTGTCAAAATGTATTTTTTCAAGGAACCTCCTTAGAGCCATAATATCCTTATCAGAATCATTAACCCCTTTGACAAAGAGTATTTCCAAAAATATTTTTCCTTTGTATTCATTTGCAAATGAAACAAGTCCTTCAATTATCTCATTCAATTTTATTTCTCTGTGAGGTCTGTTGACTGCCCTGAATGATTTTTCTGTTACAGAATCAAGAGATGGAAGGACAATGTCAAATTCCATCGCATCTCTTCTGACATCCTCATATTTGAATAAAGCCGTATTGGTTATTAGTGCAATGGGTATTTTTGTGATTTTCTTTATTTCCCGGGCAATATATCCGAGTTTTATATTCAGAGTCGGTTCACCCGAACCTGTAAATGATATGTAATCCACTCTTCCTGTGTATGATTCAAGAAACTTTTTTGTCTCCTCAATAATATTTTCAGCATTATTAAAATTCTCTCTCTTTACAGTAAGATTGGTCGTTTTACCCACTTCACAGTAAATACAGTCAAAAGTGCATGTCTTGTGAGGCACAAGATCAATGCCTAGGGAATAACCCAATCGTCTTGACGGAACCGGCCCGAATAAATATTTCATAATTTTTTATTTTAACATATAAATATATAAAAGACAAGAGGTCGTTATTCCCTGTCAGTTAAGAATTAAAAGTGCACACCTGAATAATGAATATTTTTAAGGTTTACTAAAAGAAAATATATCCCTGTTTCGGCAATTTGTTATTCCAAAACCTTTTCTTTCTACCAAAGACATTTTCTGTTTATGCATGGACAGAATTGCTGATGCTTATAGAAAAATATCTATCAACAACTTTAACTTGAAAGTCAATAAGCTTAACCCTTATGAGACCGTAAACATACGAATTTATCTCTTAAATGCCACATATTCTGAAGTCAGATTTTGGGCTAATAATACTCTTTTGGATATTCAAAAACTTAAAAATGATGTTTTTAAAACTGTGCACTTTTAATTCTTAAACTGTGCACTTTTAAATTTTAGCTAATGTAGAGCAAGGACACCTCATCCGATATCGGTATCTCCTCTATATAAAAAGTGAAACTACAGATTTATAGAAAAGAGTAATTTGGAAAAAGCGTATGACATAATAATAAGCAATTATCAATGAGTAATAAAAAATGTGGCTGGATAATAAGGGGATTGCCACACTTAGAAATATGAAAGCAGTGCAAGGCGTTCACAACGACAAAGTTGATTGTAGAGTTACAAAGAAGAGAATATTGATCAAAGAAGTCCTGTTCTGTGTGCTGTGGTCCAGACACCGTTTATCGTGTGCTATAGCAATAAACAATGGACAATGAGCAATAAAAAATAAACAATATGTTGAGACAACGAGGAGATTGCTTCATCCCTCTGCTACTCACAACGACAGAGAAAGCGAAGACGTCACCTTGCGCCTTGAGCTGTGAGAAAGAAAATACAGGGAGTATACTGGTAAAAGAAGCAGTGTGTCTTTATAGATATGATGGGGACGGTGCTTCTCATTTATCTCATTTATCTTATTGTGGGGACACTCCAGGAGTGTCCCCAACTCCAATAGGGGTGTCCCCACAATGTGGGGACACCCCCCATAGGTTCAGAGTTACATCCTTTAAAATTACAAGAAAGAGTGGGCGGATGAAAAAAGCCATGTTCCGTGTGCTTTGAGCCGGGAGCAAAAAAATACAAAGAATGTGCTGGTGAAAAAGTAATATGTATGCATCATTCAAAGCGAAGAAAAAGAATCTTCTTGCAAATTCATAAAATTAGAAGTTAATGGACAACAATAATTGTACTTTTATCTGCTTTAAGTGAGTGGTTCATAGCTTGTGTGAAATGGAAATACCTTTTTTGCAACTACTCTCTCTAAAAATTCTAAAAACTATATAAAAGAAAGGGGTCGTTTTTATAAAGTATTTCTCTTTGAGGAAGAAATCCTCTTTCATCACTTTATTTCTGAGGAATAATATAACTATTGACTTTTTAACAAAAGAGATTATAATAATAAAAACAGGTGCTCAGATGAGGTAATAGGGAAAGCGGTGAGAGACCGCTGCTGTCAAGCAACTGTAAGCAGAAACGAATGCCAAAGCCACCCTAAAGGGGAAGGCGGCAGGAGAAAAGCTGCAAGCCAGGAAACCTGCCTGTTTAGCGGAACCTGCTGTGACAGGGTCCGTCCTATAAACCAAAAGGATGGATTTTGAAGCGAAACATTTTTTTATTTTTCATCATTCTTATATCATTCATATATATTTATCCGTCATTGGTCTATGTTTTTGACTATGAGACAAGAGAATCTCTGAATTTTGTTGTTATTGAAACAGGGGAAAGAAGAGAGCAGGTATATTCTCCGTTTTTGATTGAAGAGGGAAAAAGTTTTTCCGTTGAATGTATCGGATATGAAAAAAAGAGTCTCATATCATTAAAGGATACAATAAAGATATTCTTAAAGAAAAATCCAATAAATATGAAAGAGGTCTTTGTCTTTTCTGAAATGATAAAGAATAAAATCAAAACAAAGAAGATTGAAAATAATGTAAGTAAAACTCTTGAAGATTTTTTTCCATTGCTTCAAGTGAGACATTACAACAGAAGCAAAACATTTACTCTCTCAGGAATGTCTCAGGAACATATTCTTTTTTCAATTGATGGGGTTCCCATCATAAATCAAATGTCAAGAATTGTTGATATTGATATGCTTTCTCCTACCATGATTGAAAGTGCAATATTAAGTAAAAACTCAAACTCTGCTCTTCTCGGTGAGAATCTTTTTGGGGGAATAATCAATCTTACCACAGTTAAGAAAAAGGGAATTACTTCCATAGCAGATTTTTCATTAAATTCAAGGGTATTTTCTGTAAATGGATATTTCGGTTCTTTTAATGGTGGATTTTTTTCTGAAAGATATTCCGATATGATAATGACAAAAGGAAACATTCTTGCAAACTCTGACAAAATTGTATTCGGTTACAATTTAGGACTTAAATTCAACGGCATAGATTTTTCACTCTTAAATAGTTTTGGAGAATCAGGAGATCCCGGAATTAAAGGATTTAGATATGCAAAAAGCAGAATAAAAAATTCCCTATTTATTCTGACAAGCACTCTAAGTTTTAACAACCAGCTGAAAACAGTCAGTTCTGTAACAAAAAGCTCATATTTCTATATAAATGATGAAATTCAAACTCCTGCGCACGATTCCTCATTTTTCAATTCTATTCTTTCAAGCATTTCATATTACAATAAGAAAGCAAATGCGGTATTGAGCTGTCAGTTAAACTCATCTGAGGGCACAAAGATAAAAAGGTCATTTGAAATATTTCCTTCAATTAGTGCATCTGCTGAGAGAGGCAGATTCGGAATAAACTGCCTTGCGGGAATTGCAAAATCAACAAATGCGAATTTCATTTACTCTGCAATCGGCACATTTGATTTCTTTTTCAAAAATCTCAAATTTAATTGGGGGCTTAAAACATCTGTAAGACGTCCAACATTTAATGAACTTTACTGGATAAAAGATGCATTTGCACAAGGAAATGAGAATCTGAATAATGAGATTGTCTATGGCGTGTTCATTGATTCAAAAGCAGAGAAAAAAAATATAAAAATCAAAATTCAGACAGGATTTAATTATTATACATCACTCATTAAATGGACACCCGTAGAAGGTCTTTACACTCCAATGAATCTTAATAATGTATTAAATCCATTTGTTGTATTTGAAATAAATTATAAATATGCTTTTTTGAAAACGGAAAATATTTTTTCAATTTCTCCAAACATTATGCCTAACCTGAAAATGGTTCCATATTCGCCCGTGATTACTGATAATTTCAGAGTCAATCTTTCTTCTGGAAAATCATTTTTTGATATTATAATAAATTATTCGGGGGATTCATACATTTCATCTGCTAATACAAAAAAAATAAATCAAAACATATTTATTAAAGAAATCAGATACAAATATGATCTAAGCAATCTTTCCCTGATTTTATCCGTGGAGAATCCATTTGATATGACACTTGAATCAGTGAATGGTTACTATCTTGAAGGAAGAAACATTAAAGTCTCAATAAAGGAGGTCCTATGAAAAAAGAGGTTTTTCTCACACTGGCTATTTTAATAGCAGTGCTCTCGTCATGTTCTCTCTTCAATAACGAAGTGAGGAATGAAGGCATATACATACTTGATTGGTTTGCTGAAGCTGTTTATGTGATTGACTCAACTCTTGTGTCATCTTCAATACCCCTTCTTCTTGCAGGAGACGGTCCTTCGGACATTATAGTCAATGACAGCAACATATTCATATCCAATTCCGGTTATGGCGGAGAAGCATCAATTCAGAAATTTTCTCTTGACGGTAATCTCCTACTTGAGAAAGTAACAGGTGAAAATACATCTCCCGGATATCTTGAATTTGATGATGAAAACATTTATATGTCTCTCTGGCTTGATAATTCAGTAGCAGTGATGGAAAAAGAATCATTAAGTCTGGTTAAAACAATAACGGGTATTAAAGCTCCGCAAGAATTAGTATTGTATGAAAATTATCTGTATGTGGGAAGTAGTGATATATCTGCTTCTGGTTCCATTTATAAGATTGATTTGGAAACATGGGCTCTATCTTCAATTGAGGTAGGATCAAATCCATCCTATATTGATATTTCAGATAATAATGAAATTTTTGTCTCTTGCGTAGGGGATTATGATTCAATAAAAGGAAAAGTTGTGAAAATAGTTGAAGAGAGTGTGGTAGATAGAGTAAATTTTAATTCATATTTGGGTAAGGTAAAATGCTTTGACGAATATGTAATTGTACTTGATGCGATGAATGCATATCTCTTATCATCGGATGATCTTAGCATTATTGACACAATAAATATGTCCTCTCCCTCTGATGTTGATTTGATGAATGACAAGGTAATTTTCTCTACACATGTAGGGAAAATGTATGTATCGGATAAAACATCAGTTACAGAAGTGACAGAGTTTGGGTCAGAATACGGTTTCAAAACGATTGAAATGTTTATTAAGTAAAAAAACATAGTAAGCTTAATTATTTCACAACATATTGTGCATTTGTAAAATGAAAAAATACTAAATATAGTGTTCGGTCTTGACATAATCTCTTAAATGAATAATATATTTTTAGCTTGTTCTTAAAAATCTCTAAAAGTCGGAGGAGTAAGTGTCAAAGATCATT
>Ga0210051_1005884_pt1 | contig 11627 bp, 16 predicted proteins | sample CryGey092014_all_FD_185464 | JGI IMG/M metagenome (GOLD analysis project Ga0210051, IMG submission 185464) | Groundwater microbial communities from aquifer - Crystal Geyser CG23_combo_of_CG06-09_8/20/14_all (SPAdes) (version 2) | ecosystem: Environmental > Aquatic > Deep subsurface > Groundwater...
GTGGTCGTTGCCGAGATGGCGCTTTTGATTCTGAGCCTGCCCAATACGTACTTTCATCTGCCGATCACGGGGCTGGGCAAGCGCATCTTCCTCGTGGACGGGTTTTTCACGCTGGCGTTTATCGCCACCCTGCGAATCTCCAAGAAGCTCTATCTGGAGGTCATCCGGGAGAAGGGGGCAGGGTGCAAGGGGAAGCGGACGCTGATCATCGGTGCGGGAAATACCGGGGAGATGCTGCTGCGGGACATGGCGCGCAATGGATTCGCGGCTTTCTACCCCATCGGGCTTCTGGATGATGACCGGACTAAGGCCGGGATGCAGATGCACGGCGTGAGGGTGTTGGGCAATTTGGGGAAGATGGGGGAGGTCATCGTACGAAAGCGGGTGGAGGCCGTCATTATCGCCATCCCGTCTCTGAGCCACAAACCCCTGCGCGAGCTGTACGATGCGGCGCGGAAGCTCAAGGTCGGCGTCGTCAAGGTGGTGCCGAGGATCTACGATTTCGACAGGCCGGACATCAACCTCAAGGGGCTCGAGGACATCAGCATCGACGATCTCATCGGCCGCCAGGTTATCTCCGTGGATTTTCGGGGCATCCGGAAATTTATCGAGGGGAAAGCGGTGCTGAATTAAATAGGGACAGAGCCCTATAAAAATGTCGGGAATTACATGATTTCTACCTAAGCAAATCATGTGTGATCATTTCTTTATGGTTGAGTTTTTTATTTGGTTACGCTATTGAAGAACATGGTTAAAAAAGAATTTACGAAGATAATAAGTCAATCCGGCGATGACAGACTCAGGTTAAAAATTGATACGGAAAAGGGGCAGGTTGTTGACATAGTTGTTCAATATGAGGCCAGATTTAGCGGTGTATGGCATCCAATAGTAAGGTATGATTGCTCGCATGGCTTTTTGCACAGGGACGTTATGCTCCCTGGCGATAAAAAAGAGAAACAACCATTGAATATTCCTGATTTAAAGACTGCCTTGATTTATGCGGAACAGGATATCATGGACAGGTGGAAATGGTATCGGGAGAGGTACCGAAGGAGGATGAAACAATGAGACAAGAAGAGGTTGTCAGAAAGAATATCTCGCTGGTCTTCGATTTTTTGAGGTACTTAACGGATCACCCTGAGATGGTCGAGGAAATTCCTGAGGGATGTGAGTTGGAATTTCTGGACGGGGCGTTTCCCTTGATTGAAACAGAAAATGGTGTCAAGGGCGTCGAAAAGGCGTTTTGTAAAGTTGAGCACACTTTTCACCTCGCCATCTAACAATGACGGACAGAGCCCCGGCCCTACGGCAGTCAAGCTGCTTAACTTGGTCGATCGAAAAGGTATTGGAGCTGTGATTTAGATAAATAGGGACAGAAACCTATTTAATTCTGACGCCACCGAAAATTCCCTTTCCTCTGAGGTAATTGCAAAACTCCTAATTCTGTCATTCCCGCGACGCTTCTGGGCGGGAATCTATCTTGCAACTAACTGAAATCATGGGAGAATTGTGGGCATGACCCGAATTCTCCCCCCAATTCTCCCCGCGACGCGGTTCATGTCCGTGCGGTTCGGCAACGTGCTGGGCAGCAAAGGGAAAAGGGGGCAGGGCGGGGAGGTCTTCGTGCTGGATATGGGCGAGCCCGTGAAGATCGTGCGCATCGCCGAGGAGCTGATCCGTCTCCACGGTCTGGAGCCCAACCGGGATATCGACATTCAGTTTACCGGCCTGCGCCCCGGTGAATTAAATAGGGACAGAGCCCCTATTTCCCCTGAAGAAATAGGGGCTCTGTCCCTATTTAATTCCACGAAAAAATCTTCATCGCCCGCAACAGCCTGAAATACACCATGCCCGAACTTACAGCCATCCTCGCGGAGTTCTCCGCAGCCATCCAGGACCCCTCCCCCGACAGCGACGAAAAAATGAAACAGCTCCTCAAAAAACATGTCAAGCACTACGAACGGGGGTCAGGTCTTTAAAATTAGCGTTTTGTGGGGAGGGACAGCGCCCCTATTTTGGAGGACAGAGCGTAGTTTTGGGGGTCTTGATTTTTAGCGTTTTGCGCTTGACATTTCGTTAAATTATTACTTATAATAAGTTCATGAAATATAATGATCTTACCGCTGCCATCAAGAGCCCCGTGTTCTCCCGAACCGAACTTGAGCTGTCGGGGTATCATGTTCTTGATTATCAGCTCAGCCTCTGGGTCAAAAAGGGGTATCTGATCCGCCTGAAAAACGGTCTCTACGCCTTCCGCCGGGAAATGGAGCAGGTGCGGGGCGAGGGCATCGCTTTTCTGCTTTGCCAGCCCAGCTATCTGAGCCTCGAAAGCGCCCTGGCCCGGTACGGCTTCATCCCGGAGATTGTGTATGCCTATACCAGCGTCACTGCCAGAATTACCCGGACATTCGATAACGCCTGGGGCCGCTTCATCTACCGGCACGTGAAGAGCGATCTTTTCTGGGGTTACGTGGAGATGAAGACGGAGCACGGTCCATACCTCCTGGCGGAGCCGGAAAAGGCGCTGCTCGATTACTTTTATCTCAATCTGGCCCGGATCAACAGTCCGGAAGATTTCGAAAGTATCCGCCTGAATGAAGCAGAGATTGGAAAGACCCTGGATAAAGATAAATTCCTTAGATATTTAAAGGTATTTGGTGTGAAGAAGATGGAAAAGTGGGCTAAGCGATGCTTACCGTAGAGCAGATATCGGTGAATTTCCCCTTGCCGTTGCGGCAGAGAAATCCGCGGGGAATTCTGGTGGAGTATCTTCAGTATGAATTGCTGGATTCGCTGTTCAAAAATGCGGCGGCAGCGAAGTTGAGTTTCATTGGTGGCACGGCGATTCGCATCCTCCATGACAGCCCTCGCTTCTCGGAGGATCTGGATTTCGATAATTTCGGTCTCTCGTTCTCGCAGTTTGAAGAACTTTTGCAGACAGCCTGCCGGGACATGGAGTATAAGGGCTTTCTGATTGAATATCGCGTCGTCGAAAAAGGCGCCTGGCATTGTTATATCCGGTTTCCGAAGATCCTTCAGGAAGCGGGGCTGAGTTTGGACGGGGAGCGAAAGATTCTCATCCGCATCGACAGCGAGGCAAAGGAAAAGCTGTACGATCCGAAGAAGTTTTTCCTGAACAAATTTAGTGTGTACCGCCAGATCCTGGCGGCGCCGGCCGCGATACTCCTGGCCCAGAAGATGTTGGCCATTCTCTATCGGAAACGGGAAAAGGGGCGGGATATCTTCGATGTTTCTTTTTTGACCGGCTTTGGGGCCCCGGATTTTGAGTATATAAAAAAAACGATCGGACTGGAACGGGTGGAATTTCTCCGGCGCTTTGAAGCGCGGCTCGATGAACTGGATCTTAATTCTCTGGCACAAGATGTGGAACCGTTCCTCTTCACTCCCGAACAACGGGAGCGTGTCGTTAGTTTCAAACAGTTTTGGAATAATTAGGGACAGCGCCCCTATTTAATTCTAACGCCACCGGAAATCCCCTTTCCTCGGTCATGCCCGACCCCCAGTCTTCGTGCCCGGAGAATTGGGGATTAATTAGGGACAGAGCCCCTATTTCCCCTGAAGAAATAGGGGCTCTGTCCCTAATTATCCGACATTCAGTTTACCGGCCTGCGCCCCGGTGAAAAACTCTTCGAAGAGATCCTGACGTCGGAAGAAGGCGCCGACGCCAGTTGCCACGAAAAAATCTTCATCGCCCGCAACAGCCTGAAATACACCATGCCCGAACTTACAGCCATTCTCGCGGAGTTCTCCGCAGCCATCCAGGACCCCTCCCCCGACAGCGACGAAAAAATGAAACAGCTCCTCAGAAAACATGTCAAGCACTACGATCGGAGTTAATTGGGGACAGAGCCCTATTTTCCCTTTGCAATGCGAGCACAATTTCGCTACACTGGCTTCGGACGTCTCAATTGGGGAAAACCGATATGACTATTGATGAAATAGAGGAGAAAGTCGAGAATAACCAGTATGACTATGACTTTATCATCTGAAAAATTGTCACGCATGGCTGCGTATCAGGAACGTTTGCAGCGAGAAAAGGTTGATGCCCTGGCAATCCGCAAGGGCCAGGCACTTGAGGAGGTGCAGGTGCTGGTCGGAAAATTCCTTTTGGCTGATTCGGGCATCACAAAGATAATCCTCTTTGGGTCACTGGCGCGCGATGATGTTTCGTCGCTGGATTCCGACATAGATCTGGCTGTCGCCTGTTCCAACGAGCATTTTCTGGCGCTGGTTGCCATTGCTCAGGACAGCCCTTTTAAAGTGGATTTGGTGGAGCTTTCTACTGCTGACAACAGAATAAAGGACGCTATCGCGCGGGAGGGAATGGTGCTCTATGAAAAGTGAAAGAATGCGAACTTTAAAGGCTGAGTTGCTGGCAGATATGCTGGTGCTTGAAGAGCTGGAGGGTAAATACCGGCTCATTCATGCCAAACTTGAGCGTATCGAACCTGATGAGTTTGATTATGTGGGGTTGGCATACACAATTGTCAATTTATACGGTATCATAGAGAATTACTGTCTTCGTATTGCCAAGTGTTTTGAAAACGATGTCGACAAACTCAACTGGCACAGGGATTTGATAAAAAGACTGGCTCTGGAAATTGACGGAATCCGCCCTGCGTTGTTACAGAGCAAAGACGTGCCATTGATTGATGAGTTGCGTGCCTTCAGGCATGTCTTCAGACATATCTACCAAAGTGAGCTGGACGTGGAAAAACTCAAGCTGGTTGATTCCCGGGTTTCCGGGGCGTTAAGTGTGTTCAAGTCCGCACATGAGCGGTTTATCGGCAATTTGCAGGCGTTGATTGACATCATAAATAGGGACAGAGCCCCTAATATTTGAGTCCTTAATTATGCCCAGAATATCTCGCGCCATAGCAGTAGGATACCCCCACCACATTACCCAGCGGGGCAATTACCGCCAGACGGTTTTCAGCGAGGCGGATGACTACGCCCGCTACTTGGAATTATTGGCCCTGTATTCCCGGCGGCACAATCTCGACATCTGGGCCTACTGCCTCATGCCCAACCACGTCCATATTGTCGGCGTTCCCGGCGCCGAGGACTCGCTGGCGAGCGTTTTTAGAACCGTCCACATGATGTATTCCCAGCATTTTAATCATAAAGCAAACGCCGTCGGGCATCTCTGGCAGGGCCGGTATTACTCCTGCGCCCTGGATGAGCGGCATGTTTACGCGGCGGTGCGGTATGTGGAGCTGAATCCGGTGCGGGCGGGCCTGGCCTTTTCCGCGCTGGAGTACCCGTGGTCGAGCGCGAAAAGCCATCTGACCGGGGTGGCAGACGGCGTGCTTTCGGGGCTTTGTTTTCTTGACGAAACGGTGCGGGACTGGAAAGAATATCTGCAGGAGCCGCCGGATGCGGAGGCCCAGACCGGCCTGTTCAAGGCAACCCGGACGGGTCGTCCCTGCGGAGATAAAGAATTTGTCGCGCAACTGGAGGATCGCCTCGGCCGCAGATTCGTGCCGCTTCCTTGCGGCCGTCCCATTGCCGGGAAAAATCAGGAAACGTCAAGTGATGGGGTCAGGTCTCAGAATTAAGTGTTTTTTAAATAGGGACGGTTCTATTTTTCCCAACGGAATGTGTCTGTGGTCCGGAAAAGCCGGAGGCCGGCTGCGGGGCATACACCCTGACGATCCAACGTGAGGAATTGGAAAATTAAACGAACCGGGACAATCGTATAGAAGTTTTGCTTGACACGCATGACTCCTTACATTATTCTGTATTCGTAAGGAATCACACGCGGAGGACAACGATATGCAATCTCTCATTACATCCAAATATCAAACAACTATTCCCAAAGCCATTCGCGAGAATCTTGGCCTTTCTGTAAAAGATGCTCTGGAATGGAAACTGGAAAAGGGTAAGGTCACCCTCTATCTCGCCAAACAGAATTTCCTGAAGTACCGGAATGCCGTAAAAACCGGAGAGGGCGACATTGCCGCCGACATTGACAATGCCCGGAATCTTCGCCTGGAGAAATATCGGTGATTCGATACATCATTGACACAAATGCCCTGATTTGAATTAAATAGGGACAGAGCCCCTATTTCCCCTGAAGAAATAGGGGCTCTGTCCCTATTTAATTCCAATTCTCCCCGCGACGCGGTTCATGTCCGTGCGGTTCGGCAACGTGCTGGGGAAATAGGGGGACACGATCCCAAATTCTTACGAATTTAGGTCATGTCCCCCTATTTCCCCCGGGGCCCCTGATCCCCTTTGATAAGAACGCCAGCCGGACCAGCTTTGCCGCGGTGGATGCAGCAAGAGCGGGGAAGATTTTAGTGGTATAGGTAAATTATGGTTGACAATCGTAAACCATAGGTATAAGATCATGACCCAGAAGCGCGGGAAACAGAAAACATCAACGAGATCAAAACCATTCTACTCTCTGGCTGAAGTCAAGCAATTGCTCAAAGAAGGGGGGTAATATAGGTGCAAATATGTATCCATGCGAATGCGGGGGCGAATATCGAAAGAAATGGGGGTCCTTGGAGATTCAAGATCCTTTCATCGGCCCCATGAAACTGGAAGACGTCGATTATGAAGAATGCGAGCGATGCAGGGATCGGATCTTCCCTTTGGAAACAGCGAGGGCTATTGATAAACAACGGGAAGTGTTGTTACGCGAGATCCTTAACAAACAACCCATTCAGGATTTCTTCACTGCCGCTGAAGCGGCGGCTGAATTGGGAATCACCAAACAGGCGCTCCATAAAAACAGGAAAGTTCGACGCGGCTTCATTTATCATACCACCTTGGGCGGCATGATCTTTTACCTGAAGAAATCGGTGGTCCTTTTTAAAGATAAGGGCGATGGTCGGTTTCCGTTCCATCAACCAGTTGGTGAAAACCAACAACAGGTCAGTATTTTGCTTGCTCCTTCCTACGTAGGGTACACTGTACATGAACCATCAAACACCCATAACTTGAGTTAATAGAGGGCCAGAGCCTCTATTTCGGAAGGAAAGATGAAGAGACGATACCTTTTGTCGCTTGTTAGCATTGCGTTGATCTTGTCGGCGGTTTTTGCCCTGCCGGTTTTGGCCGAGGATTCGGCGGCGAGCAGGGCGACGCTGGCCGGGCTTCAGGGCGTCAGCGTGGTTGTGGAGGAGGTGCAGCCCAACATCCAGAAATATGCAGCCAAATTCGGGCTGAACGGGGCGCAGATCCAGCGAGATGTTGTGCAGAAGCTGCAGGAGGGCGGGATACGCGTGGTCGAGGGAAACGAGTGGCTCGCCATTCCCGGCCGGCCTGTATTGTGTGTCAACGTCAACACCCATGAGACGGAAAAATACTGGTATGCCTACGATATCAAAATCGAATTGCGGCAGTTGGCTGTCCTGGAGGCGAACCCGCAGGCCAAGACGCTGGCGGCTACCTGGTCGATGAACATCACGGGGCAGGCGAATATCGGGAATCTGAATCTGATCCGGCAGGACGTGGGGGCGCTGGCGGGGCGGTTTGTGCAGGCATACCGGGCGGTGAATAAATAGGGAAAAGGGGAAAGTCCCCTTTTTTTGTTTGAACCAACCCCAGTTGCACGGCAAGGGATCTTTGCTTGCATTTTATATCTGTTCAGGTATAACGTTTCATGGCGAATAAAAAAGAAAAACCGCTCGCATGGTTGGGCAGCAGTAAAAAAGACTTGATGGCGCTGCCCGTGATTGTTCGCAAGTTCTTTGGTCATGCCTTGGACTTTGCCCAGCGCGGAGAGCAGCACGATGCAGCCAAAGTTCTGAAAGGCTTTGGGGGTGCGGGCGTACTGGAGATCGTTGAGAATGACCAGGGGAACACTTACCGCGCTGCATACACCGTCAAGTTCGAGAATGCGGTTTTTGTATTGCATGTGTTCCAGAAAAAGAGCAAGAGCGGCATTGCGACACCAAAACCGGATATGGATATCATCCGCGAACGGCTGAAAGTCGCGGAGAAGTTTTCACAGGAGATGCGGGATGAATAAGCGAATGATTGATGGCGTCGAAATAGAGATGAGTTCCGGCAATGTCTTTGCTGACCTCGACTTGCCTGAGGCAGACAAACTCAAAATTAAGTCTGGCCTCGTGATTGAAATCACTAAAGCTGTGCGCAATCTTGGCTTGTCGCAAGAGGAAGCCGGGCGCCGTATGGGATTGCCTCAACCAAAACTATCGGGCCTGCTCCGCGGTGATTTTTCCAACGTATCTGAGCGCAAATTAATGGATTGTTTGAACCGTTTAGGCTACGACATCGAGATCAAGGTTAAACCTGCGGCAAAACCAGTTGGGCATCTGATGTTGGCTGTTGCATGAGTTAAATAGGGACAGAGCCCTATTTTCCAAGGGGACGGAAAATAGGGCTCTGTCCCTATTTACCCAAGCGTTATACAGCGAGGAACTTGGAATAAAACGGGAAATAAACGATTCTACGCACGTATGCTTCCCATAGCGGACACGCTGTATGATCATTATCTTCAAGATATTGGGGCAAGGAAATGAAAGCAGAAAAATATACCGATTTTTTCGAGGAAGCTGAAAAGAGCATGTCGAAAGACAGCATCCGCCGCGCTGAGCAAGAAGCAAATAAAATCATGTTGAATCTTGGTCTGGCGGAGCTGCGAAAACATGCGGGGCATTCCCAATCTGAAATCCCGGGCTACCGGCAATCGAGTGTTTCAAAGATCGAAGCAAGGAAAGATATGAAAATATCGACACTTGTTTCTTATTGCCGTTCTCTCGGCTTGGGGGTCGAGATCAACGCGGTGCAGGTCAATCAAAAAGGGAAGAGCATCAAAAAGAACCTCCTGCGTATTAATTAGGGACAGAGCCCCTATTGTTTTGCCCTTCACGGGTGTTTTGCCGCGAAAATCGCAAAGAGGGTTTGAATTTAATAGGGGCTCTGTCCCTAATTATGCATAATTCTCTGATCTACATTCCGTAATTTACGTTGATAGATTCCATATTTTACGCTATGATGTCCTCATGAACTCACCCCTTTTATACCCGCGCTTGATTGAAGCGCGCATCGCAGAAGCGCTGGCCGACACGCCCGTTGTTCTGGTTGCAGGCCCGCGCCAGGCAGGCAAAACAACCTTGGTGCGGCAGATGGCAACGCAAGAGATGCGCTATCTCACGCTGGATGACGAGTTGACGCTATTATCCGCCAGGGCAGATCCGGTCGGGATGGTTCGAAGCCTGGATCGCGCCATCATTGATGAAATCCAGCGTGCGCCCCAACTACTGCTGGCCATCAAGAAGAGTATTGATGAGGATAGGCGTCCTGGCCGGTTCTTGCTGACCGGGTCGGCCAATTTGATGGCGCTGCCTGCCGTAGCGGATTCTTTGGCCGGTCGAATGGAAACGCTCACTTTGCTGCCGCTGTCGCAAAGCGAGCTCTATGGGAGCACTGCAAATTGGGTTGATGCGGCTTTTTCCGGCAGACTGCTCAAGGTCGCCATGTCAGTAGTGGGGGCGGCGTTGGTCGAAGCTGTTTTGCGAGGCGGCTACCCTGAAGCTATTTCCCGCACGAATGCGCGCAGGCGTACCGTGTGGGCACGTCAGTATATTGATGCCATTATTCAGCGCGATGTTCGTGACGTGGCCAGCATCGACAAACTCGACCAGTTGCCCCGTTTTTTGCGCAGCCTTGCCCAGGTATCGGGCCAAATGTGCAATTACACCCAACTGGGTGGCCAGGTGGGGTTGGACAGCAAGACGGCAGCCCGCTACGTCGGGGTGTTCGAGCAGATGTACTTGCTCAAGCGTGTTGAGGTTTGGGCCAGGAACCGACTCAAGCGTGTTGTCAAAACCCCCAAGCTGCAGTTTGTTGATGCCGGTCTGTTGGCCACCTTGCTTGATCTTGGTCCCGCCGAAGCGCAGCAAGATCGTAGCCGATTTGGCAATGCGCTCGAGACCTTCGCGTATGGCGAGCTGCTCAAACACACCACCACGGCTGAGGATGACTATCGGCTGCTCTACTATCGCGATGTTGACATGTTTGAAGTGGATGTGGTGATCGAAAACGCTGCCGGTCAACTGATTGGCGTCGAGATAAAAGCCGCTGCCACAGTCAAAGCCAGTGATCTGCACGGCCTGAAAAAACTGGCCAGCGTGGCTGGCGATCAGTTCAAGATGGGTGTTTTGCTTTACGACGGCACAGAAACCATGCCACTGGGCGATCGCTTGTGGGCGGCTCCGTTGTCGACTTTGTGGGGTAAATAATTAGGGACAGAGCCCTATGTGCGGCCGGGCAAGGTCGCGTAATCAAGCGGGTGGAAATCCCGCCCCGGAAGGATTAGCCATCCACCGGGTAGCAAGTCCTTGGAGGTCTGGTGGTAACATCAGACTTTAAGCGTAGGACAGCAAGCAGACAGGCCGTAAGCCGAAAGGTTGAAGGGATAGAGCCTCGTAATTGTCGCAAGGGGAAGGACGACACCGTATAGGGAGTGGAAGTCAATACAGGCATTGCCGCTAAAGGCAAGGAGATGCTTGCTTCCTCGGGGTCAGAGACCATGGCATGTTTGACATAGTGATTACACGGCAACCCGGGAGGCCCTGCGTCTCTCTCGAAGTAACGAGAGTATGCCGGACAACTGAAGAAGGAGAAAGGCAAATGAGGCACAGGGAGTCGGATAGCTTCGTAGTACCGGAGAAGGCGGGTAATGCCGCTGGAGGAAAGGAAGCTACACATGTCAGCGCGTTGTGAGGAGACATTGGCCGTTCACGGAAGCGGGGAGCCGGTGGCAACGAAACTGCAACGCATAGCAGAGAAGGCCCGTAAAGAGCCGGACTTTAAGTTCACCAGTCTGTATCATCTGATGAACGAGGAACTGTTACGGGAATGCTTCAAGCGGTTGCGGAAAGATGCAGCCGCGGGCATCGACAAAATGACTAAGGATATGTACGCCGAAAATCTGGATGCCAATCTGTCAAACCTGATAGATCGACTGCACCGGATGGCGTATATACCGCAACCTGTCCGGCGTAAATATATACCAAAGCCGGGCAGTGCCAAACAACGTCCCCTGGGAATACCGTGCCTTGAAGACAAACTTGTCGAGGCAGGGCTTGTGCGGATACTGGAGCAAGTGTACGAGCAGGATTTTATAAATGATTCGTATGGGTTCCGTCCGAAGCGAAGCTGTCATGATGCGCTCAAAGCATTGAGCGAGACGGTGGAGAACAAGCCGATCAACCACATCGTAGAGGCTGATATCAAAGGCTTTTTCGATAATGTGAATCAGGAATGGCTGATGAAATTTCTGGCGCACAGGGTTGAGGACAAGAGGATTCAGCGCATGGTAAAGCGATTCCTCAAGGCAGGGGTGGCGGAAGATGGAAGCGTAACGGTCAGCGACGAAGGGACGCCCCAAGGTGGGGTTATCTCTCCGCTGCTGGCAAATATCTATCTTCACTACGCCCTTGATCTCTGGTTTGAGAAGGTTTACCGCAAGAGCTGCACAGGCATAGCCCGGCTCATTCGATATGCCGATGATTGTGTGCCACGAACGCACCGAGGGGTGGTATTCCTGAAAGTGCGGTGCTGCACAAAAGATGAGGGGAGGCCCCTCGGAGCCGGCTTACAGGCGCAGGCTTCAAATCACCTCAAGC